>OBJC01000013.1_pt1 | contig 44059 bp, 41 predicted proteins | sample 1481521 | NCBI WGS metagenome assembly OBJC01 (sample SAMEA2341961, study PRJEB22496) | metagenome | biome: marine; feature: hydrothermal vent; material: water | place: Pacific Ocean | collected 2011/2012 | reverse complement strand
CCGACGCCGATGCTGACGCCGACGCCGATGCTGACGCCGACGCCGATGCTGACGCCGACGCCGATGCTGACGCAGACGCCGATGCTGACGCAGACGCAGACGCCGATGCTGACGCAGACGCAGACGCCGATGCTGACGCAGACGCCGATGCCGATGCAGACCCAGGCGACGCGTTCCTGCCTTTCGGTGAGTGCGTGGCTGACGGCACCGACCCGGTCACCTTAGGATCAGCGGCCTTCGATGGTCACATCCTCGAAGTCGTCGTCTCATACAGCGGCGGTTGCTCCGACCACGAATGGGAGCTGTGCTGGAACGGGGTGGTGCTCGACTACCTCATTCCAGAAATCGAAGTGAAACTCAGCCACCACGCCATGGGTGATATGTGTGATGCCTGGATCACGGAGACCCTACGCTTTGACGGTACATGGATCGAAAGCACCGTTGGCAACCCCTCAAATGTCACCATCAAACTTCCCGACGGCACCTCCGTCTCTGCCATATATGCACCCTATGCCTACTCCGAATAGTAAATGAACACACAAGACCTATCCGCTCGACTCGACGACCTCGAGACTCGATACGCCTTTCAAGAGGAAACCATCCGGCAACTCGACGAAGTCCTGCGAGCACAAGCCACCGAGCTCGACCGACTCAATGCACAGCTCAAGACCGTGCGCGAGCAACTCAAAGAGACCTTGGCCCCCGAGGCCCCTCCTGAAGAACAGGTGCCGCCACACTACTAGACCGCACTTGGGTGGGGCTTAATTACTTCCCAACAAATACAAGCCCAAACCAATCGGATAAATCAGGGCCGAGTTCGACATATTTGAGGCCGACAGATTGTCCAGAAGCTCCTGAACCTGGGCGACTTTGCCCCCCCGCCCCGTCTTCCGCTTGGCCGAAAAGACTGCAAAAAAGGTCACCGCCTCGGGCAAGGACGTCGCAAAACCGAGAATCCAGCCCGCAGCCATCGCAGGCACGCCCAGTTGCTTCACTACCGCGTTGATAGCCTCGCCCAAAAACAGCCCTGCCACCATAATTAGCGCCAAAGAGACCGCGATAAACAGCACCCCGGCAACGCGACTTCCGGCCTGGGCCTGAGATTGCCCCTGAGGCCGCTCACCATCACCTTTGTCCATCATCAGGTACAGCACAAACACACCAAATAAGATCGGAATTAGCCCCACGTGTGTGTCCAGACCAAGCCCCATCAACATCAGCGGAATCGCGACCCCCAAGGCCGCGAAGGAACTCTCTGCCAAAAAGCGCCGGTGAAATAAGATTGCACCCCGCTTATGAACCAAGACAGCCAACCCAGCGAACATGAAATTAATCAGATTCGAGGAGGCTATATTCCACAAACCGGCATCCCAAACACCCGACAATCCCGCCGCAACAAGGGTGACCAATTCGGGCACTGATGTCGCATATCCCGTGGCTTTTCCCCGGGCTTTCAAGCTCCAACCGGCCGCAGCACTCAGGCGATCAATGCCCGGAACCAAGCCGTACTCCACCAGTACGATGATCGCGAATACCGAAAGAAGCATAGTGACGACGGGCATTCAAGGCTCTATCGCGCTCAAGCCTAAGCGTCGCTGGGCCGCCGGATTGCCATCAAGGTCAGGCCGCAAGCTGGAGCGCCCATCGGCGTTCCTCGGGGCGAAGCCGAAGATAGAAGATTGGCCGCCCACTCCAGCTCGAACTCACCCAAGCCCACAGCCACCAAAGTCGCCACCATTTTGCGAACCATATGCCTCAAAAAGCCGTCCCCTTCGATGTTGATGGTCAAGCCTGCAGCATCCCAAACCAGATCAACCCGCACGATTGTCTTTAGGCGAGCCTGAGACGATGACTTAAAACAATATGCCGAAAAATCATGCTGGCCGATAAATATCGCTGCCAACTCTTCCATGGGCCCCCGCTCAAGCGACCCTTCAATCGTCCACGCCCGCGGGTCGTCCACACCATCTGTTCGGACCCGATAGCCGTACCACTTTCCCACACTCAAATTCCGAGCGTGGGTGTGAAAACCGGTGCGTTCCGCCACCACGCTCAGCAAACCATCATCGCGGTTCACCGACATCGCCGCCTCAAACACTGCATCATCGAAGGGGGGCAAAAACCAGCACGTGGCGTAGTTTTCAACCGCGTGTACCCCCCGATCTGTGCGGGCCGTAAAACATAAAGCCCGCGCACGCTCGGGTGTCGCCGCCTCTAACCGAGCACGCAGGGCAAGCTCGATGGTGGGGTGGCCCGGCTGATTGGGCACCCCGTAAAAGAGGCTCCCATCATATCCAAATTTGAGTAAATACTGATGTCGATCGAGCCTGGCCATATTCCAATGTTAGCGTCATTGAATGAACCCAGTAGAAGAAGTCCGCGATTGGATCAACCGGGTGGTGGTGGCATTAAACCTATGCCCCTTCGCCAAGGCACCACTCGACGCTGGACGGGTGCGCATCGCTGCGAGCCGAGGGCAGGACGCGCCCTCCATTTTGGCCGATTTATTACACGAGATCGCGCTGCTGGATGACGAAGACCCAGAAGCAGACACCACCTTGTTGGTCATCACCGCCCTCAGTCTGGACTTTGACGCATTCGTCGAACTGATCGACATGGCCGAGGCGCTGTTGTCGGCCGCAGGACACGATGGGCGCTACCAACTGGCCCACTTTCACCCCGACTATGTTTTTGAGGACGCCGAGCCAGACGACCCCGCCAACCACACCAACCGCGCCCCACACCCAGCGCTGCATATTTTGCGGTGGGACCAAGTGGCCGAGGCTGTCGCATCACATCCCGACGTGGCGGCCATTCCCGAGCGAAACCAAGCACTATTGCGGAAACTGGGCGCAACTGGAATCGCCAAACTCAGGGACTAAATCCACGTTATGTGACCACACAGTGGTACCTTAAGGCCAGGCCAAACCAACCGGGGGGCCCCATGCAGATCACGCTCGTCGACCCACTGCTCGACTACCGCGCTCACTGCGTCTCAGAGACCCTCGGCTTGATGTATGTGGCGGCAGTCTTGCGAGATGCTGGCCACGATGTACGAATCATCGCCACCGGTTTGCGTGCAGAAAAATCCCTGGAGCCTCAGGACATTGCAGATGCTGACTTGGTTGGTATCACCGCCACATCCGCCCTGTTCGGCAACGCCAAAACCGTCCTCGAAAAAATCCGCACCTGGCGCCCAGAACTCACGGTGATTTTGGGCGGCGCACACGCGACGGTGAGCACTGAATCCGCATTGGCGGCCGGCTTCGACTTTGCCATCTTGGGTGAGGCGGAGATCACCATTCTGGAATTTGTCGACAATATGGGCCGAGGCGAGGCCAAACAAACCCAAGGCGTGGCATTTTTGGATGCACAAGGGAAGATGCACAAAAACCCAGCCAGCCCCCTCGTCGAAGATCTGGACACCCTCCCCTTTCCAGCCAGAGACCTTTATGACTATGAGGCTTTTAGGGCGGCCGGCGGCTGGGAGTTCGGGATTATGTCGAGCCGAGGCTGCCCTTTTCGGTGCACATTCTGCCAACCCACCCTCAATATGATCTTTGGCCGAATGCGAAAACGCGGCCCTGAAAACGTGGCTGAGGAGATGGCGCAAATTCAGGCACGCTACGCCCCCGAGATTTTGTACTTCAAAGACGACACCTTATCTGCCAACGGACTGGAGTGGTTCTCTCGATTCCAAGTCGCACTAAACGAGCGCGGCGTCACACAGAGATGGAAGTGCAACACCCGCGTGGACAAGGTTGGCCCAAAAATCCTCGACGCCATGGCTGGTGCTGGCTGTGAAGAGGTTGTTTTTGGGGTCGAGAGCGGCAGTCAGCGCATTTTGGATTTTTACCAAAAGGACATCGTGGTCGAGGACACCATCAAGGCCTTCGCCCAGTGCAGGGAACGGGGAATTCGGGCCGGGGCCAATGTGATTTTGGGCGCGCCAATGGAGACTGCCGAGGAGATGGAGCAGACTTACCAACTGTTAGCGCAAATCAAGCCCGACCATTTTTGGGTCTTTTTTGCGACCGCCTTACCCGGCAAAGCACTGACACAATATGTGGTAGAGCACAATTTGCTCAAGCGAAACCTAGGCTACCACTATTATGACACCGCTATGAACGGCGTCTACGGTGCCGCGAATATTGAGCTTGAAAGCATCACTTTCGAGCAGATGGTCACCATGAGAAACCGCATTTTAGGCCTTAAACCAGGCACAAGCCAAGAAGAATTGGCCATCCATCACCAGATCCCGCAACACAGTCCAGATCGCGCGCCCAGAGGCTGACAATATACGGACAATAGAGCGGTTGTTTTCGATTAAATTAACGACATCAACTGGAGTGAAGATGCGTACAGTTACACTGATTGCTTTTATTCTCGGCTGCCCCTCGGCACCGAAAGTCGTGACCGACGACGGGTCCATCCTACCCAGCACGCTTCCGGACACTACGGACGCAGATGCCGACGCAGATGCCGACGCAGATGCCGACGCAGATGCTGACGCCGATGCCGACGCCGATGCAGACGCAGACGCCGATGCTGACGCCGATGCCGATGCAGACGCCGATGCTGACGCAGATGCTGACGCCGATGCAGACGCAGACGCCGATGCCGATGCAGACGCAGACGCAGATGCAGACGCAGACGCCGATGCAGACGCAGACGCAGATGCAGATGCAGACGCCGATGCTGATGCAGACGCAGACGCCGATGCAGACGCAGACGCCGATGCAGACGCAGATGCAGATGCAGACGCAGACGCAGACGCAGACGCAGACGCCGATGCAGACGCAGACGCCGATGCTGATGCTGACGTCAGCGTGTGGGCTGGCAGCTACGACGGCGAGGTCATCGTAGACGGAGAGTGGACCCGTGTATGCGAAACAAGCGCCACCATTCTGATCGCCGACGACGGCAGCTTAAGCGGCTCAGCCGACTGCGGATGGACCATCGGTACGCTCCACTTTTCCGGGGTGGTTAGCGATGATGGTGAGGCCTACGGCACCTGTAGCTTCCGGGTTGGCCCATCCGATCTTGAGGTCGACATCGCGGGTGGATTTTTCGATGACATCTTCGAGTTGTCCTGGGCCTACAGCCCATTTGACGCGGTCACCTTTCACGGCTCATTTTTGTCCGACTAGGCACTCGGGGGGGTCAGGACCCGTTTTGTGTGGGCATTGCCTGACTAAACAGCCGAGCTGGCAGTGCTTTTTGGGGTTGCCTTGGTGGCTTAGCCCTCGCCGGCCCTTGTGCTCAGCAGTGACTAAAGCGTTGATGGCAGCGCCGTAGGCCCACAATACAGCCACCACAGACTAAACACCTGACCCCTGCGGTCCTGCGGTCCCTCGCTAAAATATCGGCATAAACAAGCTTTCATTTGTGCTGGACTCAACCCTACACTACCCTTTTCATCTAAGCCTCCCCTCCAATGTGAACCGCGCGACCCATGAGCAAACTCTTTAGTAAACTGCGAAGCCTTCAACTCGAGGCCAATATTGGAAAAATGTCAGTCGTGTTGGTTGGCGTGGTCGCCATTTTAGTCCTTTCGATGTACCGCGATCCCAACCAAGGCATGAAGCCTCAATTCATTCACGACCAGCCAGCCAATATTCCCCTGCCAGCGACAATGGTCCACGAGATATCAAAAGCCCTCAATGAAGACCCCGCCGGCGGTGGCACAGCCCTCACCCAATCAGCACAGCACCTGAGCCAGGTCGCCCAAACCATGAGCGACACAGCCAATGGCTTGCCCGAGTTGGCCGCCGAGCTACAAGCGATGGTAAACCGCTTCGAGGTCTAAAACGATGAGTTCTTACGACGCAGCAGTGGTAGGCAGCGGCCCAAATGGACTGTGTGCCGCCATCACATTGGCCGCCGCTGGCCGCACCGTGATCGTTCTCGAGGCTTCAGACACCATTGGTGGTGGGGCAAAAACCCGTGAACTTACAGCACCCGGGTTTTTGCACGACACATGCTCAGCCATCCACCCCATGGGCATCTCTTCACCATATATGTCAACACTGGGTTTGGAGGACCACGGCTTGCAATGGATTCACCCCACCACCCCCCTCGCCCATCCCTTTGACGACGCGCCCGCTGCGATGCTCGCTCGTGACATCGACACGACTGCAGCCACTCTCGGCATCGATGGGGACAAATGGCGGGACTGGATGTCACCGTGGGTGACACGATGGGAGGGGCTGGCTAAAGATGCCCTCGCGCCATTGGGCATTCCCGCCCACCCGATTTGGATGGCACAATTCGCCCTCAGCGCCTTTAGACCCGCCACCAGCTTGGCCCGTTCGCGCTTTAAGGGCGAAGCCGCACGCGCCCTGTTCGCCGGACTCGCCGGACACTCGGTCATGCCCCTCGACATGGCACCCTCATCGGCCATTGGCATGATGTTGGGCATCGCCGCACACGCCGTGGGTTGGCCCATGCCCAAAGGTGGCTCTGGTGCGCTTTCTCAGGCCCTGGCCTCTAAGCTAAAATCATTGGGTGGCGTGATTCAAACCCACACCCAAATCGACCACCTAAATCAAGTTCCAACAGACGGCCCCATCCTGTTTGAGACCGCTCCTGCCCGCCTCGCCGACATCGCTGCCGACGCACTCCCTTATGCCTTTCGGGCCAAACTCCAGCGCTACCGACATGGCCCTGGGGTGTTCAAAATTGATTACGCCCTCAACAGCCCCGTGCCCTGGAAAGACCCGACAGTCGCTCAGGCCGGCACGGTTCACCTGGGGGGAACCATGGCCGAAATCGCGGCCAGCGAACGGGCTGCTTGGGACGGAGAACACTGCGAACACCCCTTTGTGTTGTTTGCCCAGCAGAGCCTCTTCGACGACACCCGCGCGCCACCAGGCACACACACCGGATGGGCTTACTGCCACACGCCTTCAGGCTCGATGACCGACATGACACAAGCGATAGAATCCCAAATTGAGCGTTTTGCACCTGGATTTATGGACACCATCATCGCCAAACACACCATGAATGCAACGGAGATTGAGGTCCTCAACCCAAACTGTATCGGCGGCGATGTAAACGGCGGGGTCGCCACCATCGATCAACTGTTTATGCGGCCCACCGCAAAGACTTACCGAACACCCAACCCGAAACTCTACCTGTGCTCCGCGGCCACACCGCCAGGGGGTGGCATTCACGGCATGTGCGGCCACTTCGCAGCCAAAGCCGCCCTCGCAGACCACCCATAATACAGAGCCCTATGAACCAAAATGCCCGCACCCGCCTCGCACTGATCGCTGGACCCGCCCTCGGCGCCGCCCTATTTGGTTTGGTCCTCAGCCTCGGCCTCTCCAAAGATGCCGCCTGGACTGCAGCCATCACCGCGGTGTGTGCAATCTGGTGGGTCACCGAGCCCATCCCGATTCCCGCCACCTCCATCATCCCCTTCGCGGCCTTTCCACTCACCGGCGTGCTCACACACAAAGAGGTCGCGTCAGCCTATGGCCACACCCTGATATTGTTGCTGCTGGGCGGATTTATCTTATCTACTGCGATGGCCGCATCTGGTGCTCATAGACGTTTGGCCGTGGGCATGGTCAGGATGGTCGGTGGCAAGGGCGGCCGACGATTGGTGCTTGGGTTTATGCTCGCCACAGCGGTGTGCAGCATGTGGATCAGCAACACTGCCACCACCCTAATGCTGCTCCCCGTTGCCCTCGCGGTTTTAGAACAAGACCAGCAGGCCGGTGGCGGTGACAGCCTCAAAGTGCCCCTGCTTTTGGGCATCGCATATGCCGCGAGCATCGGTGGCATGGGAACCCCTGTTGGCACCCCGCCGAATGTGATCCTCATGGGCATTTACACCGAGGCCACCGGCACTGAAATCGCCTTTTTTGACTGGATGAAAATCGGCATCCCCGTGGTCATCATCCTGCTCCCCATCACCTGGGTTTACCTTACCCGAAACCTAAAAGGCCCCTCCATCCCCATGCGCTTACCCGAACTTGGCGCATGGTCCCCTGCCGAGCAGCGTGTCCTCTTCGTGTTCACCCTCACAGCCCTCGCTTGGGTGACCCGCACCACACCAAACGGCGGCTGGAGCGTCCTGCTTGACTTGCCCGGGGCCGGCGACAGCACGGTGGCTTTGGCCGCTGTGGTGGCCCTATTCCTCATCCCCAACGGAAAAGGCGGGCGCATGCTGGACTGGGAGACCGCCTCGAATATTCCCTGGGGCCTCCTGCTGCTCTTTGGCGGCGGTATCGGCATCGCCAGAGGCTTTGAATCCAGCGGACTCTCCACAGCACTCGGCAGCTGGTTGGCCAACGACCTGGGCATTACCGCGTGGCCTGTGGTCGCCATGACCGCCACAATTTGCTTGGCCGTTACGTTTTTGACCGAGGTGACATCGAACACCGCAACCACGACCCTCTTGATGCCCGTCCTCGCCGCCGCTGGCATCGCCGCTGGCATCGATCCTGCAGCACTCATGGTCCCCGCCGCACTCTCAGCGAGCTGCGCATTTATGCTCCCCGTGGCCACAGCACCCAACGCCATCGTGTTTGGCACCGGCATGGTCAACACACGGGTGATGGCCAAAGAAGGATTCGCGCTGAACTTTGCTGGTGCCATCATCATCACGGCGATGACCGCTTATATGCTTTAAACCAAAACACCCGGGAACACGATGACCGACGACGAACGCAGCAAAATCATCCAATTTGTAGAAGAGCGTGTGCCCTTCAACCGTTTTTTGGGCATAAAAGTGTGCTGGATGGGTGATGGAGAGGCAGAAATGACCATACCCTCCAAGCCCGAATTAACCGGCGACCCCTTCCGGCCAGCCGTCCATGGCGGGGTCATCTCCGCCCTCGCAGACATGGTTGGCGGGCTCGCTGTTTTCGCCACTGTGGGCAGCAGCCAAATCGCGTCCACCGTCGACCTGCGCGTGGATTACCTGCGACCTGGCGATGTCAACTTGGACATCTTCGCAAAAGCCAAAGTCATCCGCGCCGGAAACCGCGTGGCGGCCACCCAAACCGTCTTGTACCAAAGTGACTTCAACACCCCGATCGCCACTGCGAACGCGGTCTACAACCTGGTCAATCAGAACTGGAAAATCCATAAACCTGAGGATGCATAGTCTGGGTAGAGCCGCAGGAATACGGTCGCCCACTCCCGTGAGGCTGACTGGAGATACGCAAAGCCAAGGGCTCACCTTCTACGGTACACGCCACACCATCTTTGCCCGGCGCACACACCACAGCAGCCACCGAACGCAAGTCCTTCATCGCCCGAATATGCGCTTCGCCCACCTGCGACAATCGGCCGCACCACACCCGACCCCGAAAACGGTCAAGCCGGTATATCTCTCCCCGACTTAAACCATCAACAAGGGCCGTGACTTCATCCGGCTGCACCCGACCAAACTGCAAACCCATTGGCAACACCACCAAGGTCGCCGCAAAGCGATGGCCTCCCAGATGGGTCGTTTGCCAGCACTGCTCAGGACATGCTTCGGCGAGAGATTGGTACACTGGCATGCCCAAACGTGAGCAGCAACGGTCTCTAACCCCGTGGGTACACACCAAAAACAGAGGTCCGTCAACGATGGTGCTGCCCGCGCCTCCTGCAAATAACTCTGGAATATCCACAGTGAGCAGCGCAGCCAAATCGGGTAGGTCCAAGCGATAAATCACGCCCCCATCGGCCCCACAACGCACCGCCATCACCACGGGCCCTGACGACGATGTCCCTGGACGGCGAATCAACTGTAGACGCGCGGGACCAAAGCGTTCAAGCCCTGCTTTTATATGGGCGATAACCGCACCTTGAAGTGGCGAAGCATCCGCTGTGATGGGCGCCCACCCCTCGTCGACCTGAATCAACAGCCAGTGCTCGACCGAGGTCAGCGCGCTCGCAATATTCGGCTCGCCGAGGGCCACAGATTGCTCGCAACACGAAGTAGGCCCACTCATCGCCGCGTGCACCGGTGGCTACCCGCTGAACACATCAACTGAATCCGGTCGCCGTCACCGACCGACACCGTCCCCGCCATCCGGGGCGCTCCACCATCAAAAGTAGCCTGAATGGTGTAGGTGCCAGCAGGAATGACACCTGGGCCGAAGGTCCCTTTAGGCCCCATTAAACGAAGTCGAGACACCGCTCCAACCACCATCACCAACCCTTCTCCGGTCACCGGTGGGCTGGCCTCGGACTTCGGCGCTAGCGCCTTCGCAGCCTTTGCTGCTTTGGGCTTAGAAGATTGAGCTTGCTCGGTGCTGACCCCAGCCCGAACAGTCTTTGTCTTGGGCCTGGATGCTGCCGCTTTTGAGCTTTTCACCTTGGCGGGTGGTGGCCTTATTGCTGTGGGCGACGCCTTTGGAGCCGGGTGGGCGACCGGCGACACCGTGCCCCCCTCAGGCGCCCGCTGACTGGCCCCGCGCTGACTGGCCCACAAGCCGATCACCAAGGCCCCTCCACCCACAAAAACCACAAAAGCACTGACGATTGCAGCGACCGCACCAAGCAATCGCTGGCGGTACTGTTCTTTGGTATTTGGGGGAACTGCGGACATCGAAGCCAAACCATTGAGATGAGCATGCTATCCATTCGGCTGCCACCGTGCCGGGTCGGGCCCAAAGAATCAGCCCAATTGCCCCCGCCAAGCCGCCACCGCAAGCGCAACCCAAGCGACCAGCAAGGCGCTGCCACCGATGGGAGTGATCGCCCCCAACCAGCGTGTGTCGGTCAGCGCCATGGTCCACAAACTGCCCGTGAAGATGAGCATCCCAACGCTAAAGCCGTAGCCCGCCACCCGAAGACCACCGCTCTCAGGGCGGCTTGCGAGCACGCCAACCAGCAACAAAGCCACCGCATGAACCAAGAGGTAACGGGTACCCGTCTCGAAATTTGCCAACATTTGTGGGCTCACCCGGGCCTTGATCGCATGGGCGCCAAAAGCCCCGCCGGCCACCCCAAAAAACCCAGCAACGCTGCCTATCAACAGCCAATATCGTGCCATGACACCCTCCGACCCACCCAAAACCGACACAAATGCGATGATGGGCGCGTGAACCGCCTTTTACCATGGCTGCTTCTGTTCCTCATCCCAGCGGCCATGTTTCCAAGCATCTTTTTGGAAGGATGGGTGGTGAGCGCAGATGATCACCTGAGCGTACATCACGGTTTTCAAACCGAGGCTGGGGGGCATGTTCGCCACCCACACTTGTCAGACCCAGCCCTTCAGTTCAAGGCGCTACGCCAAGTGGTGACCGCCTCAATCGCCGCAGGTGAAGTGCCCTTGTGGAACCCCACCATCTACGCGGGGGCCCCGCTGCTCGGAGACGCCCAGACCATGGTGGGCTCTCCCCTGACTTGGTTTCACCTTGTCCTCGACGACGATTTAGCAGCCAACGCTGGGGTCCTATTTTTACTGTGGGTGGTCGGTCTGGGTGCGGCATTGCTCGCTCGCCAACTTGGGGCCAACCGATGGGCGAGTGCCGTGGCGGGCGCCGGTGCCATGACCGCACCTTTTATCTCTGTTTGGTTGCTGCATCCCCACGCGGCCACTGCCGTTTGGCTGCCGTGGATCTTGCTGGCCGTAGAAAAGCGCTCACCTTTTGCCACCGCGGCCGCGACTGCCATGATCGCCATGGGCGGGCACCCTCAAACCGCTGTACATTTGGCCTTGATAACCATCGCTTGGTGCTGCCTTCGAGCGCGGTGGTGGCGCGGCCTGTATTGGGTTGGCGCAGGATTGGCGGTGTCCGGACCCATCTGGTTGCCCTTTGTGGAAGAAGTCCTGCGCTCGGCCACCGTGCTCAGCCATGGCGGCAACACCTTGGCTCCAGTTCAACTTCTGGACCTTCTATGGCCAGGTTGGCATGGTCACCCAGCCACTGAGACATGGGTGAGCCGCCAAACCAGTTGGGCGGATGGCCGAATACATCCGGGTTTGGCCGTGGCAGGGCTCGCAATCTGGGCCACACGCCGACCGCTTGGGCGGCACATCGCGCTCATTTGGCTGGCGGCCGTTATCGCCTCAGTGACCGGCCTTCCAGGGCCGATCAATCACGCCAGATTGGCAGCCATCGCCGCAGGGTTGCTCCCAATCGCGGCCGCGCTGAAGCTTTCACCAAAGGCTTCGCCATGGATGTTCGGCCTGGTCGTCGTGACCGGCCTGTGGGCGAACCAGCACAATCAGTCCACCATCCCGCCCGAAGATCACAGCCCAAGCCCTGCGCCATGGACTTCTGTACTGCAAAAAACAGTCACCGACGGACGGGTAGTCGGCATTGGATGGGCATTGCAGCCAAACACCGGTGCATTGGTCGGGCTGTCAGACCTCCGCGGCTATGATCTTCCTGTTTCCGTCGACACCGAGCGCCTTCAAATTGCCCTCAACCCCGAGCCAGTCCGCCCATGGTTTCGAATCGACACCCGACCGAGTGAAAACCTTCTTCGCTTTGCCGCGGTCAGAGCCGTCCTCACACCTCAGCCAAATACCGGCGACATCCCACTTGGACCTGCGCCATTGTCAGCAGACCTCGTTCAAAATTCGGGAGCAAGAGCATGGAAAAGTACCGGTGCCACGGCCGTGTCCACACCAAACCAGGCCGTCGCCATCCTTAAAAATGACCCTGAGGCTGCCAGTCACCCGCCGGTAGAGGGCCTGAATTTTCAACTGCCGACCACAGGTACGGTCAGCCAAGCAGACACAGTCATCCTAAACTATCGCACAGCCAGCTTCTGGGTAAGGGGTGAGACCCCCGGCATTGCCGTCATCGCTGACGCCTGGCACCCTGGCTGGACGGTCAAAATCGATGGCCACCCCGCCAAACCCTTGAGGGTGGGCGGGGTATTTCGCGGGGTGGAGGTCACCGGTGGCGACCACTGGGTGGCGTGGACATTTAGCCCGTGGGGTTGGCGATGGGGCTGGGCCTTATTTTTTTTGGGATTTCTCGCCCTGTCAGGTCCGGCTTTGGTTCGGAAAATCAAAGGCTATTTATTGAATTAACAAAAATCAAATGTTAGAATAAAGCAGTTCCTATGAATATACTTCCGCTTTTGTGCTTGGCAGCCAGCTCAGTTTTGCATTCCGCCCACGCGAACAGATCAAGCCTGGATCCCCCTGCTGTTCAAGAGGTAATCCCCTTGGCGCCGAGCCCCGCACCCATCTCACCCCAGCCCGTTGCTAACCAACCCCCCAACACCGTTCGCCCCGCCGCTCCGAGCTTCAACCAGCGATACCGGCGAGAACTATTGGCCCTGATTGGGTTGCTGGCGCTGTTGTTGGTCACCCGCCTTTTTACGCCGCCGGAAAAAGGCAAAAGTCGTCTAACTAAGCGCCACTCACCCCTAAACGCCGACGAGTTTGCCCGGGTCATTTTTTCCATTGTACGCGGTGAAAACGTACCGGAGTACCGAGGCCTTTACATTTCGGGGCCTGAGGCCGTTGCCGTGATGGGGGAATCGACAGCGCGGTCATACCTAAAAACCAGAAGCCCGGAAATTTTTGAGATGGCTTTCGATGAACTCTTTGATCGGGTTCCGGCCAATGCTCGCTTTGAACGGGGCCACATCAACGATGAGAATGCAGTGGCCTTGTGGGTGGTGGACCCACAGCACAATCGCCACCGAATCCCGATCGGCCACATTGCACGGGTGGGCGCGATTGTGCGCTTGGTGAGCCCAATCGTGGGAGATAATGCCAAGCCACATCTAGAATATATTGGCGAACCTAACACCGACTCCTGACCCCGATATGGACCATTTTCGGCAAAATGTTTGTCTGAACCGCACATCAACCCTCGACACCCTCGCGCGCACAGGTGTAGATCGGGAGTTCAAGAGGTAAAATTTTATGGCGTATTTGATGTTTGTAGTCGGCCTTGTTTATAGCGTAGTCTGGGCCATAGGTCTCAAATTTGCAGCGACCTCAGACGGTCCAAAGAACACCGTCATCCCCGCATTGGGCTTGTTGGCCTTCATCGGACTCTCGGGCATGTCAGCGATGGCCGCCAAAGAGGCCATGAACAACCCCGAAGCCATCAACCCAGGCGCATACCTAAGCTTGAACTACAACAACACCGTCGACGAAGTGGTCAGCAAGCTTGGTCCAGCGGTCGTCGACCCTGACCGCAGCACCTACAATCTCACGGCCCGAGGCTTGGTGGTTCCAGGCGATATCGGCGCCCGACTTCCTTCTGGCGCCAATGACGCAGACGCGATCAACGCCAAGTTGATGCTCTCTGTCATCGGTGAGCCCGGCCGTCGCAACCAACGGAATACCCTGGGTGCCAAGGCTGCCAACGAAGGGAATGGCCTCTCAGGCCTGCAGATCGTTCTCAAAGAAAACGGCAATGAAGTGACCTTCACCGAAGGCGAAGAGTGGACCTACGAGAAGGGTGACACCGCCGAGACCGTCGCCCAAAAAATCGGCGAGGCCATCGACGCACACCCCTCTTGGACCGCCGAAGGCAGCACAGAGTTGGCCCCAACCAAGGTCATCATCGAGTCCGAGCTTGAAGACAATATGGGCGTCGCTGGAAACACCCAAGAAGGTTGGGTCGCGACCGGCAGGAACACCAGCATCAAGGTCGGCATCTCCGACACCGGATCCACCCAACGCTTCCGCGGCGGCATGGACTCCGTGTCCCTCAAGTTCTGGATCGAAGAAGAGGCCGTATTGGATGGGAACTTCTCCATGACCGACCGATTGGTCATGATCGGCTTTATCGGCGACAAGGCCAAGAATGTGCGCCAAGCCGGCATTAGCCTGACCGTCGAGCAAATCACCGCCGTCGAGGATAGCTTCGCCGCAGATCGCCTCGCCGAAGAAGACGCCATCAAGGCCGCACGGGCCGAAGCCCGCGAGAAGGCCAAGGCCGAAGCCGCAGCCCTTGAGGCCGCCAAATAGGAATCAGCGCTTCGACTTAAGCGCAGTCAACAGCTCATCGTATAAGTAGATGTTGGCCTTGATCGCCTTTTTGAAGATGCCCAGGTGCATGGACTCATTCGGTCCGTGCGCTGTCGTCTCTGGGTCCATCACCCCATTCAGAATCAATGGAAGGTTCCCAAACCGCCGCCCAAACAGGGCGACAAAGGGAATCGAACCGCCCACGCCCACCCGAGCCAGCGGCGCCCCCCACGCTTTTTGATAGGCCCGATCTGCAGCCTCAAACGCTGGCCCCTTCGGCGTGTACAGCCACCCTTCACCAGCCCAACCGTCTGCACCGAGCTCGACCTTGATCCCACCCGGCGGATCGGTGAGCAACACTTGCTTGAGCAGCACCAACATCTCCGCTGAACTTTGTCCCGGCGCCAATCGTATCGACAAGACTGCGCTCGCTTTTTGACGAAGCGCGTTCTTTTTCAAGGCCGGAGTTGGCAATGTGGTGGCCACCACCGTGATGCTCGGCTGGCGCCACATCCACTCCACAGGCGGGATGCCACGATCTGGCAAAGCCGCGACACCCTCAATGATATGCGCTCCATTTTCGATCACATCCACCGTGATCGGCGAGTCCCAGGCCGACTGTCGCCAAGCCTCATCGACGTCCACCCGGCCGACTTTCATGCGGCCATCCTCGTCCGTCAATCGGTCGATCAGCTTGATTAGAGCGATCGAGACATCGGGCACCATGCCGCCCCACAACCCGGAGTGCACATCAGCGTCGAGGGCACTCACGGTCAACTCCACCTCGAGCAAACCCCGCAACGAAACGGTAAGGCCGGGAATGTCAACCGACGGGTTTTCACAATCGGTGAGCACCATGACATCGGCGGAAAACTGAGCGGGGTAGGCGTCCATATACCGTTCGAGATTTGGAGAACCTATCTCCTCCTCACCCTCGATCACCAGCTTGATATTGACCGGCAAGGTACCCGAGACCGACAACCAAGCCTCGATCGCAGCGATGTGGCTCATCCACCCGCCCATATCGTCGGCGGCACCCCGAGCATATAGCCGCTCACCGACCTGCGTGGCCTTGTGGGGCGGTGTGTGCCAAATCTCCCCAGCAACCGGCTGCAGGTCCAAGTGACCGTAGATCAACACCGTGGGCGCATCCGGCCCAGCATTCATCCACTCACCTGTCACGATCGGCAAAGTGCCTTCCAATTCCCGCACCTCACAAGCGCTCATCCCAAGCGCCTGAAGGTCTGTGCATATCTTAGCTGCAAGCAAGCGAACGTCCCCCGCGTGGGCCGGATCGCAGGAGATGGCTGGAATCTCCAGATACGCACACAACTGAGCAAGCGTGTGCTCAAAGTTCCGAGTGGCATGGTTGACAACTGCATCAATTTGGTCATGAGACATGGAGAACTCCTATGGGTTTATGGCTAACACCCACACTGGGCGTGGGTATCTCAGCGGCCACCTGCCTAGCGGGTTAGACGCGCGTGCATGGATATCGCTGTACGAGCAACTGGCCTGGGACGGCGCTTTGGACGACACTGGGCTGTGGCGCGGGTGGACCTTGAGGTTGCCGCCCATGAGCGACTGTTGATCATCGGCCCCAATGGCTGCGGCAAAACCACGCTGCTCAATGTGCTCTCCACCCTTTTGCGACCCTCAGCGGGCTCGGTCAGCTACCCCGGCTTGGCCAAAAATCCCCGTAAGGACATCGGCCTCATGGGCCACGATATCGGTATTTACGAAGACCTCTCCGCTGCCGACAACCTGAGGGTGTTCGCCAGAATGAGCGACATCGATCCAGCGCCAATCCGGGCGCTGCTCGCCACTGTTGGCCTTGAAGCCGGCGACCAGGCGGTGGCCAAATATTCCGCCGGGATGCGGCGGCGACTCGCCCTGGCGGCCCTGCTTCAAGCCCAACCAGCCTTGGCCCTACTCGACGAGCCCTTCGCCCAGATGGACCCCGGCGGTATCGCTGGCGTCTCCAAAGCGATCAAGGCCCTGCCTGGTGCGGTCATTATCGCCAGCCACCAAGTACAACATGCAGCCCCCTTGGCCACCCGGGCCATTTTAATGGATTGCGGGCAAATCCGGTGGACCGGGCGCGCAGACCAAGCCGAGGCCGCATGGCGCGCACTTCACCACGAGCGAGGTGAACTGTGAAGACCCTCCTAAATGTTCTACACAAAGACATGCTCATCGAGTGGGCCGCCCGCTCACGCACCGTCGCCTTGTTGAGCTTCGCTTACACCATCTTGTTGCTTTTTGCCTTCGCCATCGGGCCAGATGCAGGGGCACTTCGCCTACATGCGGGTGCGTATATGTGGCTTGGCTTGCTGCTCACCTCAACCTTGCTGCTCGAACGGTCCATGCGCATCGAGGTCGAGGCCGGGGCCTTATCCAAACTCCTGCTGATCCCCATCGATCCCGCCGGTTTATTTTATGGAAAAGCCATCGCCAACACCTTGCAGCTTCTGCTCGTCGGCGCCTTTAGCGTGCCCTTAATATTCGTGATCTGCGATGCGACCTTGACTGAAAACATCGGATGGCTGGGCCTTACGCTTATCTTGGGCTCTGCAGGCTTGGCTGCACCGGGCACCCTTTACGCGGCCATGACGGCCCGTTTAAGCGGCTCACAGTTGCTCTTGCCCTTGATGCTCTTCCCCTTGGTGGTGCCAGTCATCGTCGCTGCCGTTAAAGCGACATCCCTCGTGATGCTGGGCGATCCCATGGACCAAATCGGCGCATGGCTCACCTTGTTGGCTTGCTTCAATCTCATCTATTGGAGCTTGTGCGGAATCCTTTTTGGACGGGTGATAGAAGCATGAAAAATCGTTGGGAAATCGCAATCGGAATCTTGGGCTTTCTGATGCTCGCTGTGGCCCATTATATCGGCCTTTTCATCTCGCCAGCTGAAGCGATGATGGGCGATGTCGGCCGAATTCTATACGCACACGTGCCCACAGCCTGGGTGGGGTTGCTCACCTATCTCGTGGCCTTCATCGCAGCCATCGGCGCCCTGCTCAGCGGCAAGGCCGCCTGGGACGCCCTGGTCGAAGCCTCGGTCGAGGTTGGCTTGTTGCTCAACGCCGTCTTGCTCATTCAGGGCAGCTTGTGGGCCAAACCCACCTGGGGCGTGTTTTGGACCTGGGACCCTCGCCTGACCACCACTGCGATTATGGTCGTGGCTTTTGGGGTGGTGTTGGCCTTGCGCCGTCAGATCGACGACCCACAACGGCGGCTCACCATCTCATCGGTGGCGACAATCGTGGCCTTTGTCAACGTGCCCATCGTGTACATGAGCGTCAAATGGTGGCGCACCTTGCACCAAAATTTCTCGAGCCCCGAGACTGTCGACCCAATGATGGTCATCCCATTACGACTCGCCGCCTTCGGGATGCTGTTCATCTCGACCGCCTTTGTCGTTCGACGGTGGCGCATCGCCATGGCGGGTTTACGGGTCGATTTTGAGGCCCCCGACCTCCCCGCAGCACCCACACCACTCAAGGTTGAGGACTGATATGACTGGAATGATTCAAGGTGGGATGGAGTTTGTATGGGCGGTCTATGGGATCACCTGGTTCGCCCTGGTGGCCTACGGCTTTAGCCTTCATAAACGCAGTGTGTCCTGATGAGTAATTCAACAAGTAAAAATCGCCGATTGGCTTTGGTGGGCGCTTTGGCGGTCGCAGGCGCGGCTTTGGCCTTCATTTCATTTGGAAATATTGGTGAAAACCTGGTGTATTACTGGGACCCAGGTCAACTTATCGCAGCCGGCGACAAGTCCATCGGCGCCACCATTCGCTTGGGTGGGGTAGTCAAAAAAGACACCATCGACTGGGATCCTGACCGATCTGAACTGGCCTTTACCGTTTCAGATGGTGTGGCTGAGGTGAACGTCCACTGTACCGGCGCTCCGCCTCAGATGTTCCGTGAGGGCATCGGCGTGGTGGTTGAAGGCACCATGACCAAAGCCGGCATTTTCGAGTCCAGCCGGTTGATGGTCAAGCACTCCAATGAATACAAAGCCCCTGAAGAAGGTACGAGCGTTGAGGAACTCTACAAAACCGTGGAAGCATTATGACCCCTGAATTGGGCCGCGCTGCTGTCTTGATCGCTTTGGCCGCCTGTAGCATTGGCGCCGTCACCGGTATCTGGGCGGGCATCACGGCCCGTGTAGACGCCGCACGTTGGACCCGGTGGATGGCTGGCTTGTTCGCCTTCGCCATGGTCGCTGCAGTGGGTTTGATGGAGTTTGCGCTCATCACCCACGACTATTCCGTCAAATATGTGGCCGAAGTGGGCAGCAATGAGACGCCATTGGCCTTCACCATCGTCTCGTTGTGGTCATCACTCGATGGGTCCATCTTGCTTTGGGCCTTAATCCTCGCGATTTGGGCTGGGGTGTTCGCTTGGCGATTAAGAGACAACCATCCAGAACATGCCCCCTTCGCCTTGGGCACCATTTTGGCCGTCGGGGTCTTTTTCACCTTTTTGGTCAGCGGCATCGCCAACCCATTCGACCGTATTCCTGAGCCACTGAGCAACGGCCCCGGCCCGAACCCGCTGCTACAAAATCACATCTTGATGATCATTCATCCGCCCACTTTGTACCTGGGCTACGTCGGCATGACCGTTCCCTTTTCCATGGGCTGCGCCGCATTAATGAACGGCAGCATGCCCACAGGATGGGCCCGAACCATGCGCCGTTGGATGTTGGTGCCCTGGACTTGTCTGACCGTGGGCATCATCTTGGGCGGATGGTGGAGCTACGAAGTGCTCGGCTGGGGTGGATATTGGGCATGGGACCCGGTCGAAAATGCCAGCTTTATGCCCTGGCTCACCGCGACCGCCTTCATTCACTCATCGATGATGATGGAACGAAAAGAGCACCTCAAAGGCTGGACAATTTCTCTGGTCATGGCCAGTTTTCTGCTGACTTTACTGGGCACATTTATGACCCGGAGTGGGGTATTCAACTCGGTCCATAGCTTCACCCAGTCTCCGATTGGGCCTGTTTTTCTTGGCTTTTTAGCCCTGTGTTTGGTCTTCTGCGTGCTGCTATTGGCCGCACGCGTTGACACCCTCTCACCGCCCATCTCAAAGCTCGAAGGGCCCTGGTCCAGAGACTTTGCATTTTTGGGCAACAACCTGCTCTTCGCCGCCTTCACGTTCACGGTCTTGCTGGGCACGGTCTACCCCTTGCTCAACGAGGTGATGACCGATGTGCAGATTTCGGTTGGGGAGCCATACTTCAACCGGATGAGCGTCCCGATTTGCATGGGCATATTGTTCTTGATGGGCGTGGGGCCGGCGCTGCCATGGGGCCGTGCAGAGCCGGGGGAAGTCATGCGACAACTCTCGATGCCCACCATCGTCTCCGTGGTGATCGCTGCTGGGTGTGTGGCCATGGGCTTGCGAGAGCCAATCGCCATCCTGACTTTTGCTTTGTCTGGTTTTGCCGGGATGGTGACACTCAAGGAGTTGACCGAGCCTGGGCGCCAGCGTGCGGCCAAACTCGGCGAACCCCTACCCAAAGCCCTGCTCAACACTTGGCGCACTGGCCACCGCCGAGCCGGCGGCTATGTGGTGCACTTGGGGGTCGTCTTTATCGCCGTCGCTATTGCGGCATCGAGCGTATACCGCTCCGAGACTGAGATGACGATTCGTGAAGGTAAGGCCAAGTCCTTTTTGGGCTATGACATCACCTACACCGGCACAGAGCGTGTCGACGAGCCCCATCGCTGGTCTCGGGTGGCGCACTTTCAAGTCTCCAAAGATGGCGAACACATTGGTGACGCCTCACCAAGACTCAACCATTATAAAAAGATGGGCCAGGCCATCGGTACCCCAACCGTTATCTCACGACTCGATGAAGACCTTTACCTGTCCTTGGTCCAAGTGGACACCGAAGGTAAAATGGCCAGCCTGAGCGTGGTGGTAGAACCTTTGGTTTGGTGGCTTTGGTTTGGTGGGGGCGTGATGCTGCTGGGCTCGGTCATCTCGGGATGGCCAGCGGCCCGTCGCAAAGAAGAAGAAGACGCCGCGTGAACTGGCGAGTATTAAGCATTGGAGCAGTGGTCACACTGCCTTTGGTGGCATTGTTGGCTTCTGGTTTTGGCAGAGACCCAAAGCTGCGTTCCAATGCGTTGGAGGGCAGACAAGCCCCAGCATTTTCGCTGAAAACATTGAGTGGCGAGCCCTTCTCTTTGGCCTCCGTCAAAGGCAAACCGGTGGTGCTCAATTTTTGGTCCACCTGGTGCCAGCCCTGCAAGATCGAGCACCCTGTTTTAATGGGGGCTGCCGAGTCTTATGGCCCTGCCGGGGTGCAATTTGTCGCTGTTTTGTACCAAGATGAACCCGCAAAGGCCCAGGCATTTTTAAACCGATCGGGGGCACATTGGCCCACATTGGCAGACCCCGGCGGCCGCACCGCCATCGCCTATGGGGTGGCCGGGGTACCAGAGACCTTCTTTATCGACAAAGATGGACGCATCGTACGAAAGGTGTCGGGCCCGGTCAGTCAGGCGATAATGGTCACCACTTTGGAGCAAATGCTGTGATACGCGCTGCGGTTTTTACTTTGTTTCTCGGGATGAATGGCCTGGGTTTTTCAGCCCACGGCGCGGCGGACAATATCGTCGAGGAGTTGGCAAACGCACAGCTTCCCGACCCACCTTTGGAGCCACCACCATCAACGGCCATCGCAACAGCCCGTACAGCCCGTCTGCAAAAAGCACTGCGCTGCCCGGTCTGCCAAGGGCTTAGCGTCGCCGACTCGCCCTCTACCGCGGCCCGTGCCATGGGTGACCGCATCGCAGAGCTGGTGCAATCTGGCTACACCGAAGCCCAAATCACCGAATATTTTGTCGACCGTTATGGCGCGTGGGTAGAGCTCGAGCCGCCCACCGAAGACCACGGCGCCTTGTTTTATTCCCCAGTCATCGCACTGGCGCTTGGCATCATTTTTATCGTTGGCACCCACCGCCGGCGACAAAAGGGAGAGGCCGAGGCCGAGGCCGATGAGGCGCAGCCAAACGAACCAGCCAATGATGACCTTCACCCTTGGCGAGCACGAATCTTGGCCGAGTTGGAGAGACGATGAACTGGGATATTTGGGGAGCGCCCATCGGGGTGCTGTGTGCAGGAGTGGTCGCTGGGCTGGTCTTAATTATGCGCTCCAAAGGTGCGATTAAAAAAGACCCCACCGCTGAGGCCTTTGCAAAAAAAGACTCTCTGGTCGACCAACTTCGCGCACTGAAGGCAGACCAAGGCAAGCTTCCGTCAGCGGCCTTTGAACGGCGGTGGACAATATTGCTGGACCAGGCGGCCCTCGCTTTACGCCAGGCAGAAGGCATGGCCTCCCACGCCACCGATGATACCGACCGCGCCATCGACCCTGATGCCACCCAACCGCTTTCCGTCAACAAAGCTGGTCGGCGATGGATGTGGGCGATCATCGTTGTGGCTTTCTTTTCAGGACTCGGTGCCGTGCTCAAAACCGCAACATCCACCCGCGGCCAGGGGGCAACCATGACCGGTGGTGCCATCGTGGCGGGCAAAGCGATGTCTGAGCAAGTCGCCGCCCTCGAGGCCACCGCCCAGGCCGAACCCGCCAACATCACCCCCATCAATCAACTTGCGCACTTGGCGATTCAATCCGGTGATTTAGGCCGAGCAATGAAGTGGATGGATGCGGCGAGAGCACTGCAGCCAGACCACCCAGAGGTGCGCACTCACCTGGCGATATTACAAGTGTCTGTAGGTATGGTTGAACGCGGAAAACTCCAGATTGAAGCTGCACTTTCTGCTGATCCATTGTTTTCAGAAGCCCTGCTATGGAAGGGGCTCATCGCCCTCGAGGCCAAAGATCGCGAGACCGCGGTTTCTGCCCTCGAGGCCGCCTTGGAGAATGCCGGAGACCGAAGCGCTAGGTTGATGGCCACCCAAGCATTGGCCGAAGCGCGCAAACCGCCACCGGTGGTAGCGTTGCGGGGAAGCTTAAGCCTGAAGGCGGGTACGACCGGCTCAGAGTCTGGCGTGCTGTTCATTATGGTTCGCAACAGCGCCGAGGCTCAAGGGCCCCCGACTGCAGCGGTGAGATTAGACCCCAGGGGCATCCCTGGCAGCTTCGTCATCACCGACCGAGACATCATGATGGGCGGACCGTGGCCAGAGCAAGTCTGGGTCGAGGCCCGCCTGGACGCAGACGGAGACCCCTCAACAAAGAGTCCATCCGACCTCAAGTCGGAACGCCTGGGGCCTTTTTCGGCTGGTACAGAAAATATTGAACTGGTATTGGCTTCAAGCGCGACAAACCCTGTGGAGCCCGGATCAAATGCCCTTGAGAAAGTCAGCGGTGTCATCAGCTTTAAGGCAGGAATTACCCCGCCAACCCAAGGGAATATTTTTGTGATCGTCCGGCGTACACCCACCCCACAAGGCCCCCCGGTAGCCGCCCTGAAGCTCAGCCCAGACAGCCGAAGCTTTTCGGTATCGGAGGACGACATCATGATGGGTGGACCATGGCCAAAGCAGGTCTGGGTTCAGGTCCGCTCAGATGCAGACGGCAATGCGATGACCAAAGGTGCCGATGACTTTTCCAGTGCAGTGGTCGGCCCTATAAGCGCGGGCACCACAGATATCACCTTGGTCTTATCGACCAACGACTGAGCCCTATATCGAAGCGACAAAGGCCAACAACTCAGCCAAGGTGAAGGGTTTTGTGAGCCGCGGGAGTTTGATTGGCGCAGCATCTTCGCTTTCGCCACCCGGTGCATAGCCGCTGAGCAAGGCGATAGGGGTGCTCATCTCAGCCTTCACCATTTTTTCAGCCAGCTCGAAGCCACTCATCGATGGCATCACGACATCCGAGAGCACCAAGAGATACACCTTGTCTGAATTCAGGAGATCCAAAGCGTCGGCCCCAGAGACCGCCTCATCGGTTTGATACCCTCCCAACTGCAGCATCTCACACACCGTATCGCGCACATCTGGGTCGTCCTCAACCACCAAAATACACCCGCCGCTATTGATTTTTACCGGTGGTCGTTCAGGAACGTTGAGCGGCGGCATTTTGGCTGGAATATGAACTTCGACGCAGGTACCGGCGCCTTCGGCCGAGTCGATGAAAACACTCCCGCCCAAAGCAGTCGCAACCCCGTACACGATGGATAAGCCAAGCCCCGACGCTCCCTCGTCTTTTCGGGTCGTGAAAAAGGGCTCAAACACACGGGTTCGGACACTGAACCCCATGCCTTCACCATCGTCTTGAACCCACAGGACCACCATTCCCAATCCATCTTTTCCCTGGCTGCGCAACTCCACGCCCACATCAATCCGTCCCGATGGCCCAATCGCATCGCGTCCATTCGCCACCAAGTTGACAATGATCCGTTCGAGGTCGATGGGGTCACCCTCTACCCACATCGCCTGGTCCGTATCGTGAAGCTCTATGTGAATGCTCTCCTCGATAGACCGGCGAAGAATCGGTAGCAGATCAGACAACAGCCTAGGTAAATCCAGCACCTCAGCGACCCGAGGGGCGGTGCGCGTGAAAGTCATCAGCTTCGCAGTCAGGGTTGCGGCCCGTTCTCCTGCTTTTCGAATTCGGCGCAGGTGGCCCAAAATCGGGTCGGAAGGTTCAGCCCGCTGCTCAAGCAACTCAGCGCCGCCCAAAATGGTGGTCAGCAGGTTGTTGAAGTCGTGTGCGATACCTGCGGATAGACGGTTCAGCGAGTCCATCTTTTGAGCTTGAATTAGGCGCCCTTCTGACTCATAGCGCAACATCGCAGCGTCGAGAAGATTGACGGACATCTGAACTGGCCATCGCATCTCACCTAGGTCCATGCCGGCCGATGCGCCGAGGATAAACACCGTCAACGGGGAGTTGGAACCTCTGGCGGCCAAGGTCAACGCTGGGGTGGCGATGTTCAATTCCAGACCCAACTGAGCGCGTTCGGGACCATCCAAGGACCGAAAGCTACCCGCAGCAACCATGGTATCGAATACATTTTCAAAGACCAGGCTCGGCTGCTCTACCGATCCCAGCCCGGCTGCTGCGTGGACTCGGCCCCCTCGTCCCACCACCAGCACCACCGTGGCCTCGAGTGCATCTCGGAGCCCAATCGCGACCTCCGCGCTGAAAGCCGGAGGCTCTCGCTGCCCCACCAAGTTGCGCGCCATCATGCCCAGCCGCTCGGCTCGGATAGCCCGCCGGCCCTCCACCACCCGCACCGAGCGCAGTTTTTTGAGTGCTTTATCGGCATTGTGCGCACTGACTTCAGCAGCGAGCACCGCACCATTCATCGAGTTGACACCCAGATAAACAATGCCAAAAGCCTCGAGAACCACACACACCAAATACAGCCATTCATACTGTTCGGTCACATCGATCAACGGTGGCGGGGTCAGGCCTGCGTCGATCAGCCATGCCAAACCGGCGAGGCTAATCACATACATCGACGCCCACTGCAGGCCGCGACGCCCACCGAGTAAAAACCCGGAGGTAATGAGCAAATTGACCACAGTGATGAACGCAGCATCCGGCAAACGGCCCGCGGTTAACACCAAGCCGATCATGCCCACCCAGGTGCCACCCAACAAAAACCACGAAGCGCCAAGGACGCGGCCCTTTAAGGCCAACGACCAAGCGAAGCAGTAAATCAGCACAAAGCAAATCGTGCCAACCAAGGAAGCGGCCAAACCTTGGTGGTTGTCAAAAAATGGCACAACCACCATAAACACTGCTGTCGACCCCAGGTTGACCTGGGCGACCCTAACAACCAAGTCTTGGTTGGGCAGGGGTGCTGGAACAGGCTGGGCAGTCATCGGCCCAGACTATTACATGTTGTCGTCGGCCGCCTCTATGTCTTCACAATCCAGGTACTCATCGGCCACCCCATCGCAGTCGTTATCGATGTGGTCGCAACGCTCGATTGAGTCTGGGTAAACCACTGGATTTTCGTCGTTGCAGTCGCCTTCTGAGGCATAAAAGCCATCGCCGTCTGCATCTCGAAAGAGGTCGTCTGGACCCTCATGAGAATCACAAGCGTGGACGGAGAGCGATGAGCTTTCATAGAGCTCACAAGATGTGTCGTTGGTCCAAACCTGGACAACTTTCTGTGGTGCGGATGGGGTCCACCAACTCAAATCGATGCAATCCCAGGCCTGAATATACTCTTGAGCAATATCGTCGTCATCGCTTTGGTCTCCGGCCCGCCCAAGCGCATCGCTCTCGTCAAGGTTGAACACGATCTCCCAGTCTGGAGCGCGAGCGGTGGGCACACGGTTGATATCGGCATCCTCACCGGCGCAACTGGTGCCATTGATGCCTTCGTCGCCACAAGCAGACAACAGCACAACACCAAACAAAGCACACACGGTTTGTGGTCGAATCGTCATCCTCTCTCCTCCGTTTGAAGGCCAACAAAGAGATTGCTGCTACAAAGTTCGCCTCTGATGTTCGCGCTGATCGAATCACCGGTGGAAAATGAAAATTTCACCTCTGCCTTGATTTCGTCCAGACTGAATTTCTGGATATTCAACACCCCAGCGCGCGTCTCGTACTCATGGACAACACCGTTGTCGGTGACCGCTACATAGGTATCGACCACATACTTTCCAGGGACGTCCGCATCGACGTTCGTCCAGGTACTGAGCACCCAAAAATCTGCTCTGGCTGGGGGGTCTGCCGAGCGGACGGCATCGCACAAATAGGGCAAATCCGACATCACCATCATGGTGTGTCCGCTCTCATTGGTACCGAAGATCACTGACTTTGGCTCGCCGAGCGTATGACCATCGATCGCATCAAGGCTGGAGTCACACCCCGAAAAAAGGGCCGCGAAAGCTATCAAGCCGAGGACTTTTGAGTACATATGACGGTCTCCATGCGAAGTTCACATCTTGACCGTACCAATTAGTACTGCCCTTGACAAGGCAAGGGCAGTACTTTTAATTTACATTAGCTTTTTGGTGGAACTACTTACCACTATGAGTGTTCTCTTCAGATGATGCCTGAGCGAATATCACGCTAGACTGGTCTGCGATGGCTACATCAATACCACTTGCATCTGACAAATCGATGGTTGGCTCTACCTGAATCTCATCGACCACACTGGGTTCCCATCGCTCGCCAAGAAATGCGAGAACATGGCGCATGACCACCACTGGGTGAGCCACCAGGTCTTCATAGCGAATCTCCAGGTAACGGTCAGGAAACCGCGCTCCCTGCTTTCGGATCGCGTCCACAACATGTACCCAATATTCGGCACCCGCCTCAGGGTTTTGGCAGCACCAGACTTTTTCGCCTGTGGCTGGGTCCATCCATTCGCGCTGCAAGAGGCTGGCGACCACATCTCTGCCGTCGCGCACCACGTGAATAAACCTGGCTTGAGGATAAATCCGGGCCATCGTCTCGAGGTGCAGCAAAGTATGGGGAGTGGTTTCGACGCTTCGAAGCGTTTTGGACGGCGATGCGCCATCTAAGAGTCCTTGAATGAAACCCCTCACGGCCTGGTCGAGCTGCTTTTCGCCGATTCCTGCAACTTCGAGGTCTTCAGACATGCCATCCCACCACTCGTTCCGTAAGGAGCACAAAATGGGGATGAGTTTAGTCTCTTCGCCAGCCTCCATACCACTGTGGGCATCGAGCATACCTTGAAGAGTTCGGACCCCAGAGTCCCAGGCGCCACCGACAAATATCGGGGCACGCAACGCTGCCGGCACAGACTCGGCGCCGAGGGCACTGAGTGTCCGGCGAACCACATCACCAATACCGGGGGCCACCTGTTCGGCCCGAGGCTCAAGCAGTGCTTCGACCACATCATTCCAACCGGCAGATACGCAGTGGGTAACCAGGCGAACTGTCTTCGGGCCATCTACAGGTGCGGGGGTGGCGATCGACGGCAGAGGCTGTCGAGACACCAATGCACCGAGGGCTCCCCACGGTCCCGGGCCAGAGATGGGATGACCACCGTATAGGCCAGCCATGGACAATAATTCCAAGTAGCGGTGGTTGCGGTGAGCAGAGGCTTGCAGTCCATTTTCCCTGAGCTCATGAGCGCGGCTGACAAAGAGAAGCGCGTCCTCTATTCGGCCCATTTCCTCACAAGCAGCGGCCGCCAGCATCCACGCATCGGCGATATTGGCCTCCATATACGGCATGATCGGCTCAAGAATTCTCGCGCCATCGCCCTGCTCAAGCCAGCATTCCATCAAGCCCATCGAGGCCTCGGCATGCTCTGGATCGGACTCGAGTGCAGCCTCAAAGGCCAAGCATGCACCGTCCACATCACCGCGCATCAAGCGCACGGTACCCAGACGGGTGTTGGCCGCCCAGCTGGTCACGCCGGGCAAACTGTCTCGTGCGCTGATCTCACCGTCATAGGAAGCCGCAGCCAAAAAGGCCGTCTCTGCTCGCTCCATGCACTCCAAATGGTGCCCGCGCTCGATTGAGCCCATACCCGCAGATTCAGCGATCACACCTTGAAGCATGTCCATATTTGGGTGATGAACGCCCCATTCGAGTGCTTGGCCGATTGTGCCCAAGGCCTCTCTTTCTTGGCCATCCAATATCTGAATATGGGCCCTAAGGGTGATCACTTGGACCACTTCAGGGTGCTCTCCGTGAATGTGGCCCCACATGGTCTCCACTGCGGTGCGTGCACCATCAAGATCATCGTCGTGGTAACGCTCCCAAGCGTGGACTATCAGGTCGTCGATATTGATGGCTGCGTCTTCAGGCTGCACCTGCGCTGGGGTGGGGGCTTGTTGGCCTGGGGCCACATAGACCACTTCAGTTTCGTCCAAGGCAGCACCGCTCGACTCCGATACCCTTACAGGTGGAGCTTCGACGACCAATGGCTCTTCAGCTTTGACGATGGGCGCATCGATCACCCGAACACGTCGGGCACGCATGGCTATCCACCCGTTTACGCTCTCGGGCTCGCCTTCATCCCAACGCAAATCCACAGTCCGCCGCAGTAAACGCGGGATTCGCATCAATTTATCGTCATCCATTTGTGAGGGGTCAGAGCCCGTACGCTTCACATGAATCAATGGCAGGTATCCACAGTCCAACCCGCCAGCCTCGACCGCTGCACGAATGATGGCATCGCCCCCTTCGCTCAGTTGCTCATTGGAATCTAAAACCAAGACCCAATCACCGGTGGCTTGACGCGCCGCGACGGTCCGTGCCTCGGCCATATCGCCGGTCCATTGGTAAGGAATCATTTTGGCGCCATTGGACACCGCCCACTCGCCCGAACCATTGAGGTTACCCGTGTCGAGCACGATAATCTCGGTAACAAGACCCGCGGTCGAGCGGATACAATCTGGAAGATTAGGCGCAGTATCTTGCGCGATTACACATAGAGAAATGGTGGTCATGGAAGCCTCCGGCCCTCCCCATCGGTCACCCTTGATCCAAGCTTCAGTCGAATTGCAAAAAATAATCGTTTACGCCTAAACCAAGCCCCTTTTATGAAGAGGTGGCGCGCCAAAGCACTTCACCATAGAGCCACCGTCGCTTGGGCCCCATGGGCTCTCTATCATCAGTTTTTATCCACACAGCATCTTATGTAGAAGCTGTCATTCCGTCTGAGGAGATGCCGTCATGAAAAATTATTTTTTACTTTTTGCTGCCTTGAGCTGTTTCGCCATCGGCTGTGAAGCCAAGGTCACCGACACCGGCAGCGCGCTTGAGTCTGATGCTGACGCCGATGCGGACGCCGATGCGGACGCCGATGCCGATGCCGATGCCGATGCGGATGCGGACGATACTGGTGAAGCCGACGATACTGGCGAAGCCGACGATACTGGCGAAGCCGACGCGGATGCCGATGCGGACGCTGATGCCGATGCGGACGCTGACGCCGATGCCGACGCTGACGCCGATGCCGATGCTGACGCTGACCTCGCCATCATCGGTCACTGGACTGATTTCTGGTGGACGAATCACACCATCACCAACGATGACTGGAGCGATGACTGGGGTGTCCGCGAAGTTCACTCTTGGGATAACGATGCCAAATGGGTCATCACCCTTGATGCTGACGAAGAGGCTTGGGCCCCAGGCTACGGCAAGACCGCATGGCAGACTTCAGACCATGGCGCGTGGTGGTACTGCGACGGCTCATGGGGTGAAGAGACCCCCGAAGCGGCCGCCGAGGCTTTCGCCGCCGTTGGCGTGAGCGACGACATCGACAGCGGTTGCGGCGGGTTTGATTGGACCGAGATGGCCAACTACCTGAGCATCACCGGCTCTTGGGCCGATTCATGGGGCACAGAGCACTACATCGATCCGTGGATGTGGGAGCAAACATCAACGCACTGGGAGACCGGCGGGGTGGTCACAAACACTTGGACTGTCATCAGTTATGACGACGACGCCGGCTACATGGTCGCTCAAAACGACCCCGATGCCGAATGGGCTCCCAGCCTGTTTTCTCGCTTCGACTTTGTGTGGGGCGACGATGGTGCCTGGTTTTACTGCCAAGGCACCTACGATGCTGAGTCTGCAGAGATGGCCGAGACCGCTGAAGCCCCAGACCCAACCGATGTGGAAAGTGGATGCAGCGGTTTCTCTTGGACCGGTATGAGCTCTGTATACTAGGCCCACCAAGGGCTAAATGACGGGCGGCCTTCGGGGCGCCCGTCTTGTTTTGATGCACAATGGTCCCAGTCGGTATTTTTGGAGCTGCGGTATGCGATATTTTATGGGGCTATTTTGCATGACAATCGGGTGCGACAACGCGCTGCCCAAGGATATTCTCCGGAGCAACGACCCCACACCGGCGACTGAAGCAGACGTAGACGCAGACACCGACGCAGACACCGACGCAGACACCGACGCAGACACCGACGCAGACACCGACGCAGACACCGACGCAGACGAGGCACCACCGCCCCCAGACCCTTTGGTTTTTGAAGGCACTTGGGACACCGCCTCTGGTCGAGTCCTGGCCGTCACCGAACTGAGCATGCACCTAGACGAGGATTCATTCGAGATTCAAGCTTACGATAACGATGCAGGCTGGTTCATCGTCAACAACGCAGAGGCACTGATTGACGACACGACAAGCGCATTCGCACGCATCAGTTGGCTGGAACACGACCAAGGCATTCACCTGTGCATGAGCCTAGACGGCGATGAACTGGCCGACTTGAGTGCCGAGCCATTGCCAGATAGCGCCGACTTGACCCGCGGTTGCTACGGTGAACCCTGGCTCGAAATCCGCGAACCTCTCCCTTTCGCAGGCACGTGGGCCGCCGGCGAGGCACTCCTGGATATTCAGAGTTTTGCCTTTAGTTTTGAGCATGCTCTAGGAACCACATCCATAGAGATCGTTCACAAGGACCCCGATGAACCTTGGCTTGTCACCATATCTAGCTTCGACCCCACCGATATCCAGTACACCTTTTTAACCTGGCAAGTCCGAGATACCCTCCCTTGGATTTGTGGCACACCGGCCGACTACACGGCCACCGAAACCGAGGCCAGCGACTTCGACCTGGTGCTCGACCCCGAAGACCTTGAGACCGGATGTAATGGTGAGCAATGGCAACAATTGCTCATCCCCTTGCCCATCCGCGGCAATTGGTCCGCAGGAGACGGAATCCCCACCACCCTGTGGGAAACCACCGCCGCAACCAGCCCCGCCACAGCCACAGCGATGATCGTATGGGATGTGCTGAGTTACAACTTGGCCGCCCAAATCATGGTCCTCGAAGTCGCCTCGACCGCTGAGGGCTTCGACCCTCCCCCAGGGGACCGATTTTTGAAGCTTCAGTGGTACACAGTCGACGATAGTCTTCATTATATCTGTATTTTAGGCACAGCAGCGACCGCCCCTGGCCTGACCGGCTTCCCACTCGAAAGCTTCGATCCTGCCGGTGTGTGTGGCTCTGGATTTCTGACAACTCCACCCATCTGGCACAGGCTCAACCCGACCGACTAAGACGCTCTGAGGGTGAACAAAGCCAAAACCAGTGGTGCAGTCTGCACCCAAAACCGATAGACGGTACGCCAACCCAACCTGGGAGGCCCTGTGCTCAGCCATGCCTTGATGGCGCTGTCTCTCACCGCATTTGCCGGTGACGATACTGCCGAAACACCGTCCATTTCTATTCCATTTGAAGAGTACGACCTCGACAATGGTATGCATGTAATATTGAGCGAAGACCACTCTGTGCCCTTTGTTCAGGTCAACATCTGGTACCGGGTTGGTGCCAAGGACGAAATAGACGGCCGCTCGGGCTTTGCTCACCTCTTTGAACACTTGATGTTTCAAGGGTCTCAGCACATGGACGGCGAGTATTTTGGCCCGCTCCAACGCATCGGCGCCATGATCAACGGCACCACCAATATGGATCGAACCAACTACTTTGAGGGTGTGCCCTCTGAGCAGCTGCCCTTGGCCCTGTGGATTGAAGCCGACCGCATGGGGTTTTTGCTCCCCGCCCTCACCCAAGAGAAGTTGGACAACCAAAAACTCGTGGTCCGAAACGAACGGCGCCAAAGCTATGAAAACCGCCCATATGGCATGACCTGGTGGTGGTTGTTCGAAAACCTCTACCCACAAGGCCACCCCTACCACATCCCGACCATCGGAAAACACGAAGACATCGACGCTGCAAGCCTTGAAGACGTCAAGGCATTTTTCACCCAGTGGTACTTGCCCAACAACGCCTCACTGTCGATCAGCGGTGACTTCGACCCCGCCGAGGCCAAAGCCCTGACCGAAAAATATTTTGGCTCTTTGGCTGCCGGCCCACAACCCAGCCCCATTTTGGACATCGCGCCAACGGTGCTCACCGAAGAGAAGGTCATTCGCAAGACAGACGATGTACCTCACCACAAAGTGTGGCTCGCATGGCACTCTCCAGCCGTTTACAAAACCGGTGACGCAGATCTCGACACCCTCTCGAGCATTCTCACAGCTGGAAAAGACAGCCGCCTATATCGGGCACTGGTAGAAGAGACACAACTGGCCCAGGACGTCGAGGCCTACCAGGTGTCGATGTTGCTCGGCAGCTTTTATGTCATCGAGGCCACAGCGTCTGAGGGCAAAAACCCCGACGATGTGGTCGCAGCCATCGACAAAGTGATCGCCGACCTCAAGGCAGAGGGCGTCACCGAAGAAGAGGTTGGCCTGGCAAAAACAAACTGGGAAGCAAGCTTTTATCGGCGCATGCGGACCATCTCTAGCAAGGCAAATCAGCTCAACCAATATCATGTCCAGACCGGCAACACCGACTTCATCGCCACCGACCTCGCTCGCTTTATGAGCGTCAGTCCACAAGGTATTTCGGCAGCCCTGAAGCACCTCGGTGAAGGCCGCATCCAGCTTCATATTGGCCCACAGGCCACCACGGAGGCCAAATAATGCGCACCTCTTACTTGCTCCCTTTCTTGATGGCTTTTGGCTGCGGGCCCAAATCGACCGCCCCCACCGACACCAGCTGGCGTGCGACCCAACCCGCACCGCTGCCCCCGCGGGCTTTCAACCTGCCCGAAGCACAGAGCGGGCAACTGTCCAACGGGATCGCTGTCTTTGTGGTCGAAAACCACGAGATGCCCCTCGTCAATGTTCGCGTCGCCTTTGACCAAGGCGGATGGGCCGAAGACCCTGCCCATACAGGCTTGGCCAGCGTCACACTCGATATGCTTAATGAAGGTGCTGGCGACTACGATGCGGCCGGTATCTCCAAGGCCCAAAAAGCACTCGCAGCCAATATTTCTTGCGGCGCCGGGGACGACACATCATCTGTGTCCCTCGATGTGCTGGCCAAAAACCTCGCACCCGCACTCGACCTGTTGGCCACCGTCCTTCTTCAGCCAACCTTTGAGCAAGACGACTGGGATCTGATGATGATGGATCGGATCGCCAGCTTGGCATCCGCTCGAAACAACCCACGTTCCATCGCAGCACGGGTGGCCGGCAAGCTGCAATACGGCGATGCTTACAAAGGCCTCATCCGTACTGAAGAGGCTTATGAGTCCGTCAGCACAGACATGATGCGAACCTGGTGGTCCACCCACCTCAGCCCAGGAAACGCCCGAATTTATGTGGGCGGCGACACCAATCTGGAAACCGTACTTCCCCTGCTCGAGGCCCGCTTTTCAACATGGACCGGCGAGACTTCCACACAGAGCAAGCCCTCTGATGTCGCAGCGAACGTATCTGAGACCACCATCTTTTTGGTGGACAAGCCCGGCGCGCCACAGTCGGTTCTCAAGGTTTTTAGGCGCCTGGATATCACCCCTTCATCTCCAGATTGGTTTGACGCCTACATGGCCAACATGATGTTTGGTGGCATGTTTTCAGCGCGGATCAACTTGAACCTCCGCGAGGACAAAGGTTGGACCTACGGTGCGCGTTCGAGTATTCGGAGCGACTACACACAAGGGCTGTGGTCTACCTCCACATCGGTCAAAACGGATACCACAGCCGATGCCATCTCCGAGATCCTTCGCGAGGTCGCCGAGGCCAAGACCACCCGAAATTTCAGCGAGTCTGAGCTCACCAACGCCGCCGGTTATCTTCTTGGCTCGAGGCCGGTACGCTATGAAAATGCCGGAACTTTGTTGAGTGAACTTCAATCAAACTGGGTGTATGACCGTCCCGAAAACTGGATCACCAGCTATGCGGACAATATCCGCGCAGTCACCCTCGAAGGTGCTCAAGCCGCATGGAATGAGCACATCAACACCGCCGAGATGTCCATCTTGGTGGTCGGCGACAAAGCCACCATTATCGAGGGCTTAGAGGCCCTCGACTTGCCCATTACACACCTTGACTTCAACGGAGCAGCAAAATGAGTGTCGAAAGCGCATACATTTGGATGGACGGCGAGTTCGTACCGTTCGCAGACGCAAAGGTTCATGTGCTCAGCCACAGTCTTCATTATGGCTTGGGCGTTTTTGAGGGCATCCGCTCCTACAAGCAGCCCAATGGACGAGGCGGCGTGTTTAAGCTCGACGAGCACCTCAGGCGCTTAAAAGACTCCGCCAAGATGTGCCGAATGGACCTAGAGTACAGCATCGAAGAGCTCCGTGAGGCCTGCTTAGAGACCTTGGCCAAAAACAACTTTTCCAGCGCCTACATTCGTCCGCTCGTGTACCTCGGTATGGGCGGAATGGGTCTAGGTGCACGCAACAATCCGGTTCACACCAGTATTATCGTTTGGAAGTGGGGTGCGTACATGGGCGACGAAGGCATGCAAAAAGGCATCCGAGTCGCCACCAGCTCCTTCACTCGCCACCACGTCAACGCCAACCTACAGCGTGCCAAGATCACCGGACATTATGTCAACTCAATCTTGGCCCGGTACGAAGCCAACGACAATGGTTTCGATGAAGCCATCATGCTCGACCACTCCGGCTACGTGGCCGAGGGTACAGGCGAAAACCTCTTCATCATGCGCGATGGCATTGTGAAAACCCCGCCTGTGGTGAACATTCTCGGCGGTATCACCCGCAAGACCGCCATTCAAATCATGAAGCACGAAGGCCATGAAGTCATAGAGACCACCTTTGGTCGTGACGCTCTGTATGTGTCCGATGAAATCTTCATGACCGGGACTGCTGCAGAAGTCACCCCAGTCCGCGAAGTTGACCGCCGGACCGTGGGTCCTCCCGGGCCCCTCACCAAGATGGTCCAAAAGACCTACATGGATGGTGTACACGGTAAAGTCGACTGGATGAAAGACTTTATTACCACCTACTAAGTGGGGTCAGATCTTAGGGTTTAGCCAAAGCCCTATGCGCGCAACAACACCAACTGTCGTTCGATCTCAACCCAGGCTGTTCCACCCCGTGAACACCTGCGCTCCACGGCAGCTTGTGGGTCTAGCCATGCGATCGCCTCAGCCGTGAAGGCCGGGTGAGCAGCCCTAAGGTCATCCAGACTGAGCCCGGCCAAGCTGATGCCACGGTCTTCACATTGCTTGACCAAACCACCCGCCACATGGTGTGCCTCGCGGAAAGGCACGCCTTTTATCGCCAAAAAATCGGCGAGTTCGGTGGTGAGGGCAAAGTCACCCTTTAGATCTGGACCACCCTTGACGGTCATCGACTCAAAGCAGCCAGCGATCACGCTGACACAGGCGATGGTGGTGTGCATCGCATCAAAGAGCGCTGTGCGGTCCTCTTGCAAGTCGCGGTTGTAAGCCATCGGCAAGCCCTTGGTCATCGTAATGAGCGCATTCAAAGCGCCCACGACCCGACCCGATTTACCGCGCACCAACTCCGGGGCATCCGGGTTTCGCTTTTGAGGCATGATGGACGACCCTGTGCTCCAAGCGTCGCCCAAACGAATCCAGTCAAACTCGCGGCTGGACCACATCACCAACTCTTCGGATATCCGCGACAAATGAACCATCGTGATGGCACACATGCTCACCGCTTCGATCAGGTGATCCCGCGCAGCTACCGCGTCCATCGCATTTTCTACCACCGCACCAAAGCCCATCAACTCTGCAGTGCGTGCCCGGTCGATCGGGTGAGGTGTACCGGCCATCGCTGCTGCACCCAGCGGACTTCGGTCCACGCGCTTGCGAACATCGGCCACACGTTCCCGATCTCGGGCCAAGCTCCAGGCGTGAGCGAGCAAGTGGTGGCCCAACCAAATGGGCTGGCCTCTCTGGAGGTGCGTAAAGCCTGGAACCAAGGTTTTTCCGTCGGCCTCGACCCGATCACAGATGGCTCCGATAACACGGGTCAACGCCTCATCGAGCACATCCAGACGCGCTCTCAACCACAGGCGAACATCGGTGGCCACTTGGTCGTTTCGAGACCGGGCGGTGTGTAATTTCCCCGCCAAAGCACCAATATGCTCGCCAAGCTTGGTCTCTACGGCCATATGAATGTCTTCTAACTCCGGGCCTGGCACCCAACCGGCATCAAGGTCGGCCTCGACTTTGGATAAACCCAAGCGAATCGTCTCAGCCTCTTCAGCGGTGATCAGCCCCACCTCGCCCAACATGGTGACATGTGCGACCGAGCCCGCAATGTCTTCGCGCCACATCAGCATATCGGTGTCCAAACTCTCAGAGAAAGCCTGCATCTCGGCATTGGGCCCGCCTTCAAAGCGACCGCCCCAAAGGGCCATTACTTCTTCCCCTGGTGCCGCTTTCGGACTTGGGCCACCGTGCGATAACTCAAGCCGAACAACTCCAAAAAGCCCGCTGCAGCGTTGCGATCAAAGGTGTCGCCCTCGGAATAGGTCGCCAAACCTTCATCGTACAAAGAATAAGGTGAGCGGCGGCCGGTAATCCGCACCAAACCAGCTGACACGCGCAAACGTACATCACCACAAACCGTCTCTTGGCTCTTCAACAAAAAGCTCTCAAGACACTCCCGGAGCGGCCCAAACCATGTACCGTCATAAATGATCTTTTCGTAGTCTTGGCTGAGTTTACGCTTGTAGTTGAAAGTCTCACGGTCCAAACAGATGCGTTCGAGCTCTGTATGGGCCAAGTGAATCAAAGTCGCTGCGGGGGCTTCATAAACCTCGCGTGATTTGAGACCAACAATGCGGTTTTCCACCATATCGATCCGGCCAACGCCGTAGGTACCAGCCAATTCGTTGAGGTAGCGAATCAACTCTACCCCACCCATTGGGCGGCCATCGATCGCCACAGGCACGCCATTTTCGAAGCTCATCATCAACTCGACTGAACCCTTCGCGGCATGGCTTGGGTCTTTGGTCATCAACCACGCATCATCGGGTGGCTCGGCCCATAAATCTTCCATCTCGCCGCACTCGATCGCACAACCCCAGAGGTTTTGATCGATGGAATAAGGCTTTTCTTTGGTGACTGGAATCGGGATTCCCCGCTCAACAGCGTAGTCAACCTCAAGTTCTCGGGTGACCAACTCCCACTCGCGTAAGGGGGCGATGATGCCCAAATCTGGGGCCAACGCCTTGGCTGTGATCTCAAAGCGAACCTGGTCATTTCCTTTGCCTGTGCAGCCATGAGCGATGGCATCGGCGCCAAACTCCTCAGCCACTTCCACCAAGCGGGCAGACAACAACGGACGCCCCAACGCTGTGTGCATCGGGTACATGCCCTCGTACAACGCACTCGCGCGCACTGCGGGCCAAATGAACTCCTCGACGAAACGCTCGGTCAGGTCGTCGACCACCGCGTGACTAGCCCCCGTGCTCAAGGCTTTGTTTTTGATGGCCTCGAGGTCTTCTCCTTGGCCCAAATCACCCGTGTACGCGATAATCTCGGCGCCATAGTTCTCGCGCAACCAAGGGATCATGACCGAGGTGTCGAGCCCACCTGAATAGGCGCACACGATTTTTTTGTATTGCTTGTTCATGGCTTCTCCAACCGTTGAGGCTGCATGCTATCCCGAAGGCATCGGCAGGTCGCCATAGCCACAAAGCTGTCACCCAGAATTGACGCAGCCGGTGCCCCCCCCAACAAAAAGGAGGACACCGGCCACTTTGTCGGTTGGCGGACTGCTAAGCGGTTTGACGCTCGTGCAGGATCCGGTCGACTTCTGGGTACACGCGGTAGTGGGTGATCACCTCGCCAAAGGTGTTCTTCCACTGGCGCACGCGCTCTCGGCTTACGCCGAAACCATCCGCAATCCGCTGCCCAGACTCGCCCCTGGCAAGTGCAGACAGAAGCTCACGAAACCGTGTACGTCCATATGATTTAATAAAATTACGAGCGACCCGTTCGCGACTTTTCGCCGATCCAGTGGTCATAATGATCTCCTTCCTTAGGAACGCTGTTCCCTGAGTTTTCCCTAAATACCGGCTCACACCGGCGTTTTCCCTGTTTGGGCCTGTCAACCCGGTCCCATCATGCCAGATATCCATTGACATGTCAACGTATCGGTCAAGGTTTTCTTGAACTTAAGGGCTAAACACACTTTTTTTTAACGTTGGATAGATCTAAACCCCTGCACTCACGGTCCTGTAGCTCAACTCAATCTACCCTTGACCATGCCCTTGACAAGGCCAGACTAACCGGCACACAAATCGGCCATTGCTTCGGTCTCAGGCGGATCGATCGGCCGCAACACATCGGCTGAACAGCTGCTGTGATTCCAAATCCCCTCGCAATGATGACGGACATCACAGCCTTGGCACGGGGCCTCAAAATGCTTGGCCGCCATCCTCGCTTGGGCTGTGGGCTCCGGGTCGCCCTCGGCATCCATATGCTCATCGAATGGTCGCCACTGCTCGTGGGCGTGAATGGGGTCTGCGTCCAAGAAACACTCTGGAATCCCCGTGACCTCCATCTCAATGCCCAGGCGACCCGCCACAGCAAGCCCCCGACTCAAAGCCGCGCCGGCCTCCACGAAGGATGGCATCCTATCTGCGCTCACCATCGACCACCCTGGGGGATCAGCGCCAACGATAAACAGTACGCTGGTCACGCGGTGCTCGACCAACCACGCCACCCATGCGGGAATATCGGCCACATTAAAGCGGTCCACATAGGCCCACACCCGAGCGCGGCCACCCCCGAATGTCCAGTTGATCAGCCCTTTCCGGCTGAGATCAAATGCCCCCTCGCACCCAACCACATCATCGTGATGGGCCGGCGTCAACGAAAACATCGGCACGATAAAGCCGCGGCTGGCGTTGGCCGACTGGACCTTTCGCCTCGCACTGGTTTTGGCCATAAATGCTGGGTCGCCGTGCAACCACAACCGCTTGACTTTGTTCGCTTTTGATTGAACCAGTGCGGGGATCAAGGCCGCCACAGACTCGGCGCCTGAAATGTCGAGCACCGTCTCCTCGGCACGAAGGTCGAGCACCGCCATCGCCCGGTTGAGCGCAGGGTTTATCTCTTCACCCTCGAGCCCTCGGGCCAACAAGGCCGCTGCAGAAACATACATCGTGCGCGGGCGCAACATGCCCTCCATCACACGCAACTCTTCGAGAGAGAACTCGGCGGTGTATTCCCGCACTTCAGGGTCTTCCATCTCGAAATATTCAGGTTCGTACATGCCCTTGGCCACCGCCCGAGAGAACAACTCCGTTCCCGCGTAAACCTTTGTGGTATTGAGCAAAATACGGTCTGGGCAGATGTCGCGACAGCCCGAGGCATTCGCCCGAACAGTCCGCCGGGTCTCACCCTCGTTGCCGACCATCAACATCAAGTTGGATTGAATTCCAGCAGCGTGAACCATCTTGTAAACATCCACAATCGGTGCAGACCGCAGGTTCTTTTTCATCGCCTTTTGAACCTCCCAGGCCAATGTCTCCACCCCAAAAGAGATCTCCCGGCACCCCGCAGCGGCCATCTTGGTGAGCAACTCCTCATCCACCATGTCCAGGCGGGTCATACAGATCCAACTCAAGCCAGCGTCTCTCTCAATCAATGCCTCACACAGACCAATCGCCCGCTCTCTGGGATGGCTAAATAAATTGTCCCCCATCACAAAATCACGGATGCCGTACTTTTGGTGGTAGTACACCATCATATCGGCGGTGTAGGCTGGTGAATGGGTGCGCACTCGGGGCTTTTTTAGGGACATCGGACAAAAAGAGCACCGAAATACGCAACCCCTCGAGCCAATCACCATCATCGCAGCGTTTGCCTGATACCCCATGCGCCCTGGCATGCCGGCCGTCGCCAAGGCCCGGTCACGTTCGGGCCTTGCAAACTTGGCCAAAGACACCTCTGCTTGGAAGAGGTCAAAGTCGGGAAAGGGCAAGCTGTCGAGGTCCTGAAACTCAGGTCGAGGCGGGTTCCGAATCACCGCGTCTCCGTCCCGATAAAGCAAGCCCTCAATACCCGCGGCATCCCGACCGGCATCCAAAGCCGCAACCAGTTCGACCAGGGTCTGCTCGCCATCGCCCACACACACGAAGTCCACAGGGCTGCGCTCAAAAAACTCCATGGGCGAGTTGGTCGGATAGGCACCGCCCAGGATAATTTTAATCTGTGGGGCCATGGCCTTGATTTGCCGCACAGCCCGGACCGAGATGCCCCGATTCACGCCCAAACAGGTGATCCCCACCAGGTCGGGCTGCCCCTTGCCGATCAGATCAACGAGGGCGGTGGCCATGGCCGACTCTTCCTCTCGACTCAAATCCACAGCCACAACGGCGTGCCCCATATCCTGAAGCATCGCCCCAAACATACCCAGGGCATAGGGCGGTCCAAAATAGGAAGGCGCGGGGTTTGGTGTCGCAGGAGCCAGGAGCAAAATCTTCATCATTTCAGCATGCACCACTTTGGGTCAAACTGCACGTTCCTTCCTCTGCAACCGTGTATTTTAAAAAACACCCTGAGCAGCCCGAAAACAACCCTTCTTCCGCCAAATGCTGCCGAAGCCGACGCACCCGGCCACCGTTCCAGATGGTGGCAGCATCGTCTTTGTGGATGTTCCCGATCACCACATCGTAGCAAACCCAAACATCGCCATTCGGGATCACATGCAACTGCGTCCACGGTGCGCCGCATAAATTTCGGTAGCGTCGGGGTGTGTAGCCGCCATCATTATACCAATGCTCCAACTCATCATCGGCCATGCGCGGGAAGACCTCGGCCATGGGGTGTTTGGCGCCAACAGCCTTGATCGCAGCCTTGAGTGCCACCACATCGGTACCCTCTTGTTGGGCGCCAAAGCCCTCCCAAAACCGCCCATCGGTGCCAAATTTGGCCAAGTCCGCCTTGTGGGCCGCGAGCACATTGGGGCTTAAAAACATGGGGTGAACCAGGTGGAAAGCGTCGACCAAACCCGGCTCTGCCAATGCTTGGTCCGCAAAGGTCTCGACCGCCACAACACCCTCGCGATGCAGCGCGTAGTTCACCACGATCCGCAGTTTTGGGTTGACCCGTTTGGCCAGCCGGAAAATGGCTCGCAAGGCCGGCCCCCAACGCTCTGGGTCCGCCTCTCCCAACATGCCAAAGCCCCGTTTCCATTCTGTGGGGTCGGTGAACGAAACCTGTAAGGTGTCGACCAGCCGCGCTGCTTGCTCGATTTTAGGTGCTAAAAAAGACGCATTGGTGGTCAGCTCCACCTGTTCATAGCCCAAAACTTTGGCCATCCGGGCCAGGTCTGCCCAATGGGGCGTCAACAAGGGTTCGCCGCCAGAGATATTCAGCAGCCGGGGCCCATACTCCCGCATATCCGACAAAAATCGCTTCATGGCGACCGGGTCCCACTTGCCCTTGTACCGCTCATACAGGTCAGTATCGTGGCAGATGCCCGTCTCTCCCCAATAGGGGCAAATCCTACAGCGAATATTGCACCCAAAGGTGAGCATCACATAGATTTCTTTCACCCCGGTGCTCGCCAGTAAATCCCCATTGGCGGGGATGTGATCTCCAACCAAGGCGCGCGTGGCACCGCACCGTTTGGACTCAACAGTCATGACCCAACTTGGCCATCTCATGCTTGACCCGGTAGCCGAGGTGCATGCAACTGCGAATGCGTTCCCGGTCCGCGGGATCGGTTGTGTTCTTCATAAAATACCGGACAACATCGATTCGCGGATTCACAAAGCCCCTAAAATCCTTCACCGTGTCGATATGACCCACAAAAGAGGCCGCATTGAAGGTGGGATTGCTCTGCTCGAGCACCACCGAAGCGCCAGTATAAATCTGGCCGTCAGCATCGAGCGTCGCCAATGAGCTGCCCAGCACCGGCTCAGCGCCCCCATGATTCTGAAGATGAAAATTCTCATCCTGAAGCTCTGAAATACAGCGTTTAAACTGATGAATATACCGATTTTGGTCTGATAAAACCCACAAAGCGCCAAGCTCGTAGGCGATCTGCATCCGGCGAATGCCGAGCTGCTTTAAGAAAGCCACATTATCGAACATCAGATCTACATTTCCAGGACTCACGCACATATTCACAAAGAAGGGGATGTCACGATCGAGCAGGGTTTTGAGGCTCTTGATGACCGCACGATAGGCTTTTCGGTTGTTGGCCAACGCCACCCGATAAGCACCCTGGCTCTCAAAGCGACCATCGAGACTGAGCATCAAGTTCACATCGTGATCCAGCAGATACTCGAGGGTCTCACCCCGCAGCAAAATACCGTTTGTTGTGACCATTTTTCGGTGGGGACGATCGGCGTAATTGGCCTCGATATGGGCCACGCCTGCAGCCACCAAGTCCATTCGCATCAGGGGCTCACCACCAAAAAAATGCAACATGGCATTGTCGTAGGACGCGAACGCCATATCGATGGCCTGAAGCAGCCGTTCTTCTTGCTGATCTTCAATGCCCTCATGGGCCATATGGCAATAGCTGCAGGCCAGATTGCACCGACGCGTCACAAAGAGCATCACCACCAGTTCGCCTGGCAATGGTTCTTCGGCTTTATCTTTCGGCTCTCCCACATTCACTCCCTCTCACCGATTCTGCCACATCCCTCACCACCCGCTACAACGAACGGGTGTGGCCTCGACCCAAACGCTGTGGATGTCGCCCTTGCATCCACCGCACATAGCTCGCCTCGACCGCCCCAACACGGGTGGTTTCCTCTACGCTCGCGCGGCGCTTCCAGTTGGAAAACACATCGGCGTCGGACTTGCCATCCACCATATAGCGATGCCAGCCATGGTGTTCATCCAAGTTGCCCAAGCGAAACTTCTCTCGCCCGGACGCCTGAACCAAAAAGGCATTCCCCCCATAGACGGTGCCGTCAAAATCAACGGTGACATGCAGGTTGTTCCGTACGCTAACTGGGGCCTCTCGCAGGTTGACCCAATCCAAGAGGTGCCCAGAGGCCCACAGCGCCTCGACCCGCTCGCCGATGCAGGCCAAGCCCGCAGCATATTGTTCTGATGCAGCCACATCCCACGGAATTCCGATGGCGTAGTTCAACTGAATGCACCGCGCCCCCAAGCCGACCAAGTGCTCGAAGTTGTCCACCATCTGAGCCACAGTCGAGGGACTCACCACCATAATCAACCGATAATCGAGTCCGTGACGGTGCAGGGTGTCGAGATGGGCGGCTGGCCCGCGGGCATAGCTATCCCCACCGCTCTCCAACGGTTTTCGTTGGGCATTTTGGGTGCGCTCATCACCATCCAAGGACAGCTGTAGGTGGGTATTCCATCGCTTCATCTGGATGATTTGGTCTTCGGTAAGCGCCCAGGCGTTGGTGGTGATCTGCACATCGAGTTCACGCCCTTCAGTGGCCGCCCGACTCACTAGATCGGAAGAGC
>OBJC01000012.1_pt1 | contig 48642 bp, 40 predicted proteins | sample 1481521 | NCBI WGS metagenome assembly OBJC01 (sample SAMEA2341961, study PRJEB22496) | metagenome | biome: marine; feature: hydrothermal vent; material: water | place: Pacific Ocean | collected 2011/2012 | reverse complement strand
ATCCTCCGCCGCTGCCATCTCAACCCGGTCTTTCGCTTGTATGTGGTCAAAACCCAGCAGGTGAAGCAAGCCATGAACGAGCAGCACCCGAACCTCTGCGGCCAAAGGATGGCCCATGTCCTTTGCTTGGCGCTCGGCCGTCTGCAAGCTGATGACAAGATCGCCCAAAACCGGCACAGCCATCACAAAGTCGTCCCCTTCCATCTGGCCAAAACTCAGCACATCGGTGGGTGTGTCTTTGTCGCGATAGTCGCGATTGAGAGACTGAATCTGTGCGTCGTCAGTGAGCAAGATCGACAACTCGTGGTCACTTCGCTCCAAATGCGCCAACGCCAAGGCCGCAAGGCCCTGAACATCGCCTGCACGGTCCACCCACTGTTGACCCTCGTCCGAACAACATAGATCGACCGACATCAGGCCTCAGGGGTGGTGCTCTGAGGCGGGCCACCCTCGCTCTCAACAGGGGAAGCCACATCGAGTGTAATGATGGACGACTTAGACACCGTGTCACCTTTAGGCGGCAACACCGGCATGCCTGGATATTCGATCCGATGGTGGTAAATACCGAGCAATGTCTCGGTAAATGAGTCCATGACCGTGTACAGATCAGAGATGGTAAGTGGGCACTCAACCAACTGCCCATCGGTGACGGCCCCGTTTACAAGACCCTGAATCAGCAGATGAATATTCTCTTTTGATGGATCTTTGAGGGTACGGCACGCCGCCTCTACTCGGTCAGCCAAAAAAATGATGCCTGCCTCTCGCGTGTTGGGCAGCTCGCCTGGGTAACGGAAATCATCGGGGTCGATGGTGACACCTTCAGCAGCATTCTCGACGGCCTTGGCATAGAAATACTGAATAATGCCCGTGCCGTGGTGCATCATGATGGCGTCAACAAGCGGCTTCGGCAGCTTATATTGCTTGGCGAGCGCCCGACCATCGAGCACATGGTTGATGATGATCCGCGCGGACTGATGCGGTGCTAGGCGGTCGTGGGGGTTGGGCATATCCCGCAGGTTTTCGATAAAATAATTCGGCTTGACCGCCTTCCCAATATCGTGGAAATAACAACTCACCCGGGTCATGAGGGCGTTGCAGCCGATCGACTCAGCACCCGCCTCAGCCAAAGAGCCCACAATCACCGAGTGGTGATAAGTACCGGGCGCACGGAGCATCAATTGTCGAAGCAATGGGTGATTAAGGTTGGCCAACTCCAGCAGTTTGTAGTCGGTCACAAAGCCGAAAAGCTCGAAAATCGGCACCATGCCCAGCACCATGATGGCGGACAAGTTTCCGGCGATAAAGCCCATCGCCATCACCCACAATGGCTGATTGAGTTCGGTGTAGCCTTGATCTCCTAATTGCGCGGAAAGCGAGCTAATCAAGAGTGCTAGGGCCGCATTGACCAAGCCGGTGAGCAGCCCGGCCCGAAGCACGCTGACCCGTTCATTGGTGTGAGCGACACCGCCCGCCGCCACCAAACCCGAGCATAGAAAAAAGATGCAATAAATGGCTTGGGCGTCCATCATCATGCCCGCCATCAAGGATGTGGCGACCACCCAGACCAAGGCGGTCTCGGAATTGACCAAAACCCGCACCAGCATCGCACCGCCAGCCACCGGAGCCAGCAACCATAAACTCTCCAGCGGCACCCCACTGCTGGCGACGATTGGGGCGGCGGCCTCCAAGACCAAACGCGCCAAGCCCAAGACCATCAAAACCAGAAAGGCGCTGGCCTCGATATCCCTAGGGCGGCTTGAAAACTTTTTGATGTAGGCCGAAGCAAAGGTGTACAAAACAAAGAAAAACAGCCCAGAGAAGAAGGTCAGCGCGATGAATAAGCGCATGGACCCTTGGCTCCCACGAGAGGCCTTCAAGGCCTGAAGCACGGTGAACTGAGACCGCGACAGCACATCGCCTTCTCGCACGATGGTCGTCCCTCGCTGCACTTGAATCACCACATCGGGTACCAAGCCCCGGGCAGCCCGCCGCCGATCGTTTGTCAACAACTGATTGTATGAGAAATTCGACTGTACCGCAGCCTGTGCAAGCGCGACTGCCGCCAGTTTGGCCTCGGCTGCCATGGCTTGAGGGGCGGAGTCGAAGGCCGCCATTTTTATCGCCCGGCGAGCCTCGTCGGGGGTCACGATTTTGGAGAAACCCGTGAGCGATATCTCGTCTTGGCTGTCTTGGTGGATACGGACCACCGTGATGGTGCGGTCCTTTTGGGGCAACGACGCACGATCGGCGATGGTGAAGCGATTGAGTTCAGCGCTCGCCAACGCGATGACCAGGGCTTCGATGCCCCGCGAAAAGCGGTGGGTGGCCAAACGCTCGAGGGTGGCTGAGTTTAACGACATGCCAAGCATCGTCTGAAAGTCTGCGCGCAAAGCGCCAAATGCATCGCTATCGACCGAGGTGTCAATCCCATCGACCCGATGGCGAGCCATCTCAAAAGAATCCTCGAGCCGGGCGCGGGTTCGGCCAGACAAGGTGGTGTCAAAGTCGAACACAGGCTTGACCCGGTCCTCTGCCACCCGTTGACGCTCCGATGTGGCCTCACGGTCCACATACGAAAAGCTCTGGCCCGCCCGAATTGACCGCTCTGCGACTGCGCCAACCTTAAGCTCTCCTACCGGCTCTGAGGCATATTCACCGACGAGCGCACCTGTGGCCAAAGCCAGCACAAGCAAAGCAATTAGCCGCCGAGCAGTATCGGTACGAACAGCAGCCATCAGCCGAAGCATGGGGTTTGCCCTATTCAATGCTTATGTCCCTCAGCCTTGTCATAAGCCCTGATGATGCGAGCGACCAGCGGATGGCGCACCACATCAACAGCAGAAAAGCGTGTCACCTCGATGCCTTTGACACCTTGAAGCACAGACACAGCGTCGGCAAGACCGCTCACAACCCCCCGGGGGAGGTCGACTTGTGAGGTGTCTCCAGTGATGACACCGCGTGATGACATGCCAAGACGGGTCAAAAACATCTTCATTTGTGCCCGGGTGGTGTTTTGAGCCTCGTCCAAAATAACAAATGCGTCGGCGAGGGTGCGGCCGCGCATAAAGGCGATGGGAGCAACCTCAATGATGCCTTTCTCGAGCAGGCGATTCGCGCGGTCGCCGTCCACCAAGTCATATAGTGCGTCGTACATGGGCCGCAGATACGGATCGACTTTCTCGACCATATCGCCAGGCAAAAATCCAAGCTTCTCACCGGCCTCGACCGCTGGCCGAGAGATAATGATGCGCTTGACCTCATTTCGAAACAGGGAATCCAACGCCATCGCCATCGCCAAATAGGTCTTTCCGGTACCCGCAGGCCCAATACCGAAGACCAGATCATGGGCACGAATCGCGTTGAGATAACGCCGCTGGGTAAGGGTGCGGGGGTAGATTTTTTTGTTGCCAACCCCGACTTGAACCGTGTCACACAATAAAGCGATGAGGTCGGTCTCCGGCTCCTCGCGGAGCAGCCGCGCCATTTGTTCAACTTCGCGGGGCTTGAGATTGTGCCCGGTGGAAGCGATCGCCTCAAGCTGTTCGAGCAGGCCGGCCACGCGAGTGACCGCCTCGGATTCACCCAAAATCGTGAGTGCCGCTCCGCGCTGAAGGACATCGACCTCATGAATCTGTCCGATCGATTTGAGATGCTTGCCAAGTTCGCCTACGACCTCTCGGAGCGCGTCCAAAGCCTCATACTCGAGGGTACACCGAAATGGTTTGGCCTCATCATCGGTGGCGGTCAATGGCGACCGGGTCACTCTTGGCCTGGGCCGCTTTACTGGTTTTTTAAGCTCGATGGAGCACCTCGATTTGGTCAGTGTATTCTAACTGATGTGAGAACACGGGTGAAAGTACAATGCTTGAATCGGCTATTCCCCTGTAAATCACAACGGGATACACCGCCGGCGACTCAACTGGAGGGTCCTATGCTCGTCGGCGTCCCCAAGGAAATCAAAGCTCAAGAAAACCGTGTTGGCCTCATCCCTGCAGGGGTCAGACAACTGGTATCCAATGGGCACACTGTCCTGGTTGAACAAAATGCTGGCTCAGGCTCGGGTCTTCCCGACGAAGAGTACATCGCTGCTGGCGCCCAGATGGTGTCTACCGCAGAAGAGGTGTGGTCACGCTCCGAGATGATTTGGAAGGTCAAAGAACCCATCGCTGCGGAATATCCCCGCATGAGAGATGGCCAGATTTTGTACACCTATTTGCACCTTGCCCCAGACCGGCCCCAGACCGACGCCCTGCTCGATGCGGGTGTCATCGGCATCGCCTATGAAACCGTCCAAGACCCAGATGGCTCATTGCCTTTGCTCACCCCCATGTCTGAAGTCGCCGGCCGACTGAGTGTTCAGGCGGGCGCCCGATGCTTGGAGCGTGTGTGTGGTGGCCGGGGAGTGCTCCTTGGCGGCGTGCCCGGCGTGGCACCAGGAAATGTCGTTGTGATCGGTGGGGGTATCGTTGGCCTCAACGCCGTGCGCATGGCCATGGGCATGGGCGCAGATGTGACTGTGCTCGACATCAACCTCCATCGCCTCCGGTGGTTCGACAATAGCTTTGAGGGCCGAATCAAGACCCTTTACAGCTCGACTCACAACCTAGAACAAGCCCTCGGCACTGCAGACTTGGTGATCGGCGCTGTCTTGGTGGCTGGGGCCAAAGCACCAAAGCTTGTCACCCGCGCACACTTGTCCTTAATGCAACCCGGTGCAGCCATCGTCGATGTGGCGGTAGACCAAGGCGGTTGTATCGAAACAACCCACGCGACCACCCACGCAGACCCCATCTACAATGTAGACGGCATCGTGCACTATGCAGTGGCGAATATGCCCGGCGCTGTGGCCAGGACATCGACCTTCGCCCTCAACAACGCCACCATGCGCCAAGGGGTGATGATCGCAAATATGGGTTGGCGCAAAGCGATCGACACCGACGCCACCTTAAGGCTCGGCGTGAACGTGGCCGAAGGGAAAGTGACCTACGAAGCGGTGGCAAAAGCACTAGGCATGGATTTTCATCCGCTGGCCTGAAGAAAAAGCGAACGGAAAACGAAAATCACCCGTAGGACCTCAACAACTGACTTCCGACAGAAAGGGGCTCGCAACCGTCTCGTGCTATATTTGCGGCCCGCCACTTAGGAGCAGACGCCGTTGAATCCAAAACCCCTCGCACACGAAGCCGTGTCACTGGTTTTGACCAGCCTTGAGCGTGCCTTGCGATCACACCAACTGTACGAAGGTGCAGGCCACCAATACCAAGTGCACCTCGGTAAATTTTGGAGTCAAGTCACCGGCCACCAAGCACCCACAATCTTCAATATCAGCCCATTTGGGCCGTACCCTGACGGCGCCGAAGCCCCCCAGGCAGAAGACCCATCCCGTCTGTGGTTTGAGCTATTTGAAGAGGGCGTGCGCCAAATCACCCTTTCGCACACGGTAGCCAAATCCGAACTAGATGATTTTTTACGGGCCATCGGCACGAGCGACCAAGGTAGTGAAGATGCGCTCACTCGCCTATGGCGCCGCGATCTTCCGCATATTCACACCCACGTGGTTCGCCGACTCACCGGTGTGAGCCGCACCCCAACAGAGGCCAAAGCTGAGGTTCAAGGGCGACTCGAGTATTGGCACTCCTCTGTGGTCGGTATCGTCGCGGTCGGGGGCATTGGCTCCGGCGGCGGGAACACCTTGGTCGAGGGAGACGTTCGCACCCTGGCTGCCTCGCCACACACTTTCAATTGGTGCCAAATTGGTCGCGCCCCTGGGCCCGAGGACCGCGAAATAGCTTTGCGGCCTAAACTCAGCGCCGAAATCGACCGCAACCTGGCCGACATCGACCGATTTTTTGAGATGTGCCAGATCATAGATGACCCGTCCGATGCGCTCACCACAGCCGTCATCAAGGCCATCGCCTGCCACGGCAGCAATGACGCGAAGTCACACTGGCTCGAAGCCGTTGAAAAATACGAAGACACGCTCTCAACCGACCTTGTCAACTTTGCCAAGACCGCATTGACGAGCCCTGAGAACCTTCACGACGACACCGCCACCGTGGATGTGTTTGAAAACACCGACACCATCGCGGTGAAAGATGTCGAAGAGAGTGTCACTCAACAAGCCATCGTCACCGAAAAAAAGGAGAAAGAGAACAGCCCTGAAGCCCCCGAGATGTCTGAACTCGACATGGCCATTTTAAATCTGGACGAGCCCAACCCTCGGGTCGCTTGCGACGCGGTCAACACACTGTTTCGGATTGGCAGCACCCAAGCGCTTGAGGCCGGGATCAGCGCCCACAAATCAACCTCTGCTTCTGTAAGGAACCTCGTTCTCGTCCACACCATGAAGCTGGTTCAAACCGCTGTACCTGAGGAGATCGCCTCCATCGTCTACCAAATGATTTTCAATGCTTTTGACAACGAAAATTCTGAAGGACGCGCCAAAATCCTGAGGCTACTCAAGCCCCACGTCACCAGGGACATGAAAGCTCTATTGCTCGGCCGCGTCCGAACCTTGAGCTTTAAAACCCGAAGCCTCGAGGAACGCTTGACCATGATTCGACTGCTCGGCCAAGGTGAAAATAGTCCAGAAATTATTGAATATTTAAGCGACCTATTGCTGACAGTTCGCCTGTTCAGCACCGAAGACCAGATGGCATTCCAAACAGCGGTAGCCAAGTGTTTGATCCAAAGCGATGCTCCCCAGGCTCGCTTGGCGGTGGCCAAAGTGCTCAAGGGCTGGACCGTCCCCCAACGGGTCAAGAAAATGATCAAAGCCGAAGTCGAGGCCCATCGCCAACACCTTAGAGCCCAACGATGAGCCAGACATCCACCCAAGTTCTCGCCAAGCAGGCACTACTTCAAGTCGGTGTTTTTATTGGGGCATTACGCCTTTACGCCACCAACAACACCATCGTACAAGATGCGAAAAAAGGCCTACTCCAAACCCTAAGTGCCCGACAACAAGGAGAAAACACCCGGCTTCAGCTCTTGGAGACCGCCGTATTCGCAAACGAACGGCTGCTCCAGTTGACCCTGAACGAATACGGACGAGTGTCAGATCTAACGCGCACCCTCCGGGAACTCGATGTGGGAGAGGTGGTGTTTTCGAGCGAGATCACCGAGGCTGACCTCGACCAACTCGGGACCGCATTATCCGAACGCCTCCAAGGCACCACCGCCAGCCTGGCCGAAACCATTGGTGCCACCCAGCTGCGCCCGCTGCACATCTCAAAAACCAGCCAGTCGGGGGTTCAATCTCACACCCTGGCTTCATGGTTAATCTCGGGTTTAACCTTCGGAATCGAGGCGCTACAGGCAGCTTATGATGGTGGCCAAGTGCCCAATATGGCTCCGTTTTTACAGCATCTTCGGCTATGTTCTGAGCTCATTAGCGAGCGGCCAAATATATTTCAGTTGATGACCGCCAACCGCTCGCAACGCATCATTGAAGGTGACCCGATCCACTCGACATTGAGAACGATCGAGGCCATGGGCCTGGGAACCTCCATCGGTCTCAGCCGCGATGCCATGCTCACCTTGGGGCTGGCGTCGATTTTGGACCAAGTCACCGCAAACCAGGGTGAAGAAGAGGCCATCAAATACGTGAGCACACTGCACTCACTGGGAGACCTCAGCCCGCATGTGATGTTCACCTTATGGGATTTAGAGTTGATTCGCGCAGGTGGACGGGCTGGAAAACTCGCCCAAATCCTGGAAGTCGCCGACCAATATGTGCGCCTGACCCATCGCCAGGTCCAACGGCGAAATGCTGAAGAGTTTTGGGGCCAATTGGCTCGCACCACCCCTTCCGCACGCAGTATCATCAACTTCTATCGACACTGGAAAGGCTCATTGCCCATCGGCTCGATTGTCCGCCACCCCGATATCGGCCAGGCTTTGGTTTTGGACTACACCGGCCCAGACAACACCATGAGGCTGGTCCCTTTTTCCGAATGGGGCGAACTTTCAGACATCACCGAAGACCGAGAAGTCGAGATCGATTTGTCCTACTTGGGGCCAATTCACGGGCTGTTTATTCCGAGCCAAGCAGATGCCAGCCGCCCCTCACGGGGCTCAGGGGAACCGCCCTTCCCTTTGCCTGAGGGCTATTTTCGCACTGAACTCAATGTGGGGGACACATTTGGCGGCAGAAAATCAGACCGGTTCGAAATCATTGGCGTCGCGGGTCAAGGCGCTCAAGCCATCGTTTACAAGGCCCACGACACCCGCTTAGACCGAACCATCGCGGTCAAATTGTCATCTACTCCAGATGCGAACTATCGCAGCAAAATGCTCATCCGATTTGAGCGAGAACTGAAGCTGTCATCCAAAATCTCTCACCCACATGTTGTGGCGATTCACGACTGTGGCGAGCTCGAAGGCGGCACCCCTTATGTGCTGCTCGAATGGATGGAACATGGCGACCTCGGGCGCATTCTCGAGTCTGCTTGGAGCGCGGGCCAGCTTTTACCGGTTGCACATATTCACTATTACGCCCTCGCCATTGCCAGCGCGATGAAGGCCATCCACGGCGTGGGCATCGTTCACCGTGACATCAAACCCGATAATATTTTGTTGCGCGGCGATGGCGTGGCCAAGCTCACCGACTTTGGCATCGCAAAAGACCTAAACGACCAACAACAACGTCTGACTGAAATGGGCCAAACTTTGGGTACCCTCGGTTATATGGCCCCAGAGCAATTGCTGGGCATGCCTGGGCCTCAAAGTGATGTCTTCAGCTTCGGCGTGGTCCTTTTTCAGATGCTGACCTCCTCTCTCCCTGCCCAGACCGACCGCAATGGTCGCCCATCGGGACACATCATCGAGACCGAGTGGGACCTTATCCCGGCACATTGGGCAGCCCTTATTCAGCCAATGGTTCTCCCCGATCTCGACACGCGCATGGCTTCTTTCGAAGCGGTCCTGCAAGCCTTGTTGGACTTTGCCCCCGGAGACGACCTGGGTCGTTCCACCCTTGCCACCAGACTGCTGCCTCACCTACCGACCAGCGCTTCGGTATCAGCCACCGGCGGCCTCGGAAACACAGGAGACTTCCAGACAGATTTGAGCACAGACCGAGATAACGACACGATCTTTATCGACACAAACTGAGTGGCTCTCTGCTTACTTGCGGTACTTGGCCTTAAACATCTTTAGCGCTGTTCCAAAAATGAGCGAAGATACGTTTTTGTTATTCGACAACTGCTGTAAGTCTCGTCGTTGCAGCCCTTGCATTAGCTTTAAGGCGAGCGGAGCTGGGCATTTTGGGTTGTTCACCAAGGCCACCTGCACCGGATACTTCCGGATGAACTCCTTGTCCGATGCAATCAGACGCACCACCTCATCGTGTAGGTTTCGGTTTCCGGCAAATGAGGCCACTTCGCTTGGGGTCAGTCGCCCAGACTTGACCACCGCGGTCGCCACCACCTTGTTGGGATCTCGAATCAAAATTTTGCGTGCCTGCTGATTGCCCGAGTAGGCCAGCTTAATCCTTTTGCCGACTGTCATTTCGGCGAGCTGTATCGCCAAGGAGACCCGCACTTCGTCTTCGGGCGCTCTCGCCTGTTGGGCCTCGACATCATCGGGCTCTGCTGTGAGGTCCCACGAAAAGTTGGGCGAATCATCGCTGAAATCGAATTTAAAGGCCTCAAAGCCTTCACCGCCCGCCTTCACGGCACCCAAATCGAACATCTCCAAGCCTTTGTCTTCGGTGACAAGCACATTGGGAGTGAGTACTGGGCGTGGGGCTGGTGCCGCGGGCTCTGGCATCACTTCGCCCGCGACGGGCACATCACCTTCGTCATCATCAAACAAATGGTCGAGGGCGTTTCGCTGGGGCTTGACCGACACCACCACCGCTTCGATCTTTTCTTTGGGCTGGGCGAAAGGCCGTTGAGTTGGCACCTCGGGCAAGGAGCGATGCAGGCGCAAAAAGGACTCCGCGCTGGCCAACTCCTCGTCCGAACACTTTGGGTTAGCATGCAAAGCCACGAACACAGTGGGTGTCATCAACAAGCGCTCTTGGTTTCGAACCAAAATCTCGCACAAACCCGCATCTGCCCGGGCCGCCACAATCTCTGCTGCCCGGTCAGGGGTGGAACGCAATTGAAGAATCCGCTGGTCCAATTCGCGATCCGCTCGGAACTGAGCGATGAACTCGATCACCTTCGGAAAAGTCGACTGTGAAATGCCGCTCAACACCTGGGGCACCGGCATGGTCTTCATGGTCTGCCGCGCAGCCTTGGCCACCACACGGTCTTTGTCTACCGCCAACACATAGAGCAGGGCCAGCTGCACATCGGCCGTGGTGGGGATCAGCCCCTTGGCCACCGCGATTTTGGCGGTCCTGGGTGCAGATGGCCCAACAGACCGTCGAAACTGTTTTGGAATGCCCAGCCGTTCAAATGGAATGCCCATGGCCGAATCTTAGTCTCGGACACCCACAAGGTGCAACTCAGCTGTGATTCCGATCCCAGAGAATGCGTAAACCCTTCAAGGTCAGGTGCTCATCTTGGGCATCGATCTCATCACAGGCACCGCCGATTAGCCGGGCGAGCCCGCCCGTGGCAATGCACAGGGGGGAAATATCAAACTCCGTCTTGCACCGGCGGGCCAGCTCATTGACAAGGCCTACATATCCCCAAAAAAGACCAGACTGCATGCTCGCCACAGTGTTGGTACCGATGGCGCGTTCGGGGCGCTCGAGCGGCACCCGCGGCAATTTGGCGGTCCGGGTAAACAAGGCGTCGGCGGAAATTTGATAGCCGGGCGCTATCGCGCCTCCGATATAATCTCCGGAGCTGTTCACACAGTCCACCGTGGTCGCTGTGCCAAAGTCGACGATAACCAAAGGCCCACCGTGGTGCTCGAATCCGGCCACAGCATTGACGATCCGGTCGGCGCCCACCTCTCGAGGGTTGTCCGTCGCCACCCGCATGCCAGTTTTGATGCCACGACCGACGACCAAGACCTCGCAGTCCAGATACCGGCGAACCGCCTTCTCGATGGCGTACAGCACACTGGGCACCACACAGCACACCGCCACGCCCTCTACAGCGGCGATCGGGATGTTGTTGTGCCTCAACAGTTGAAGCAGCGCCAGCCCAAACTCATCGGTGGTCCGCGCTCCGGTGCTTACACGCCACAAATGAATGACCTTGAAGCCCTCCAGGGCCCCAATCACCGTGTTTGTATTTCCGACATCGATCCCGAGCAGCATAGCGGCCTTTTAGCCCCAGTCCGAGGGAGCGTCCACCGAAGCCACCAACTGGACATCCCCAGTCAACACCGCCACCCCATCGACCAGCAGTGCCCCATCCTCTCGAATGTCGGTGGCTAGCCCTCGGACATCGCCCACCACCACCGCACACCCCAAGGTGTGACTGCGGGCGCGCCAGGTCTCCAAAGACGGCTTGACTGTAGTGGAGACGGCTTCAACCGCTGTTACCAATCGTGCCAACAAATCCGCCCGATCTTGATACTCACCCGACAATAGAGCCAGACTGGTCGCATCGGGCAAGCCCGAAAAATCTGTCTGATTCACATTTATACCGACCCCGAGCACCACAAAGCGAAGCCCGGAGGAATCGGTCGATAGCTCAGCCAGGATACCCCCGAGTTTTTGGCCTTCTTCGGTGACGAGGTCATTCGGCCATTTCACCAAACAACCCAGAACCTCGGCCATCGCTGCAGCCCAAGCCAACACACACACCGGTGCCTGTGGTGGCGCCACATCAGGCACCAAAACAAGGCTAAACAAGAGGTTTTCACCCGCCTTGCTCTCCCAAACCCGTCCCAGCCGGCCCCTGCCCGCATTTTGCTCGTCCGTGACAACCAATATACCCGCCGGGCCTGTGGATGCCTCAGCCAAGATTTTGGCCTCTATATTCGTGGAGTCACACCGGGGGAGAAACACCACGGGTCTGCCCATCTTTAGGGAAATGCCACCTGAATCAAATCCAGATGGGCTCATCAATCCGACTCTGGTTCACAGTCTTCATGAACATTTGCCGCGTCGATCTCGACCACGCTGCCAGACTCAAAACCCGCGGTAATATGCTCTGCCGCAAAATGAATACAAGACCGGGATGAATCGCTCGCGCACGGCTCACAAGGGATTTCCAAGTTTTCTGCCAACAGGCACACGGCCGACTCATCGCCAAACCCAGGCAACAAGGCCACCAACTCCTCTACACCCAAAATTGCGTCATAGGTGACGCCACCGAGGCTCATGCCATCTGCTGCGATGGTCCCTGTGAAGGAAAAAGACTCAAAGCGCAACAAGCCCCCGTGCGCACCAAATACCCGGTCTTCGATACCACCAGCGATAAATGGCAACTCACCCTGGCTGACATGATTGATCAAAAGGGTCCGTGAGCATGTGTCTTGCTCCACGGGGCTCACATCTGCTTTTCCGACCGCGGCCAACACATCCAGATACGGCCCATCGGTACCTTGAAGTTGGATCATCAACGGTCGGGCCAACACCGCGCCAATCAACTCACCCGCATTTTCGCCAATGGTGTAATCGCCGTCCGAAAAGCTAAACGAGAACAACAAGCCCTCTAAGTCTGTGCTGGGTTCGAGGGGTGCGCCATAGCTCGAGGTCGAAAAGCTGATGGCAGGCGAGCCGCGGCAATAATCCAAGCTCACCGTATAGGCTGTGTCGGGCGCGAGGGGCTCATCGGGTAAAAAGTGAACCTGTTGGCCGTCCTCGGAGACGGTTGTCTGACCCGGAATGTCTGCGACCACCGTGGCGCTCGAGTCTGCAGCCGAAAGCTCAAACACGATTGGATCTCGATAGTAATGGTCTACCGCCCCATCTGCGGGCTGCGTTTTGTTGATGGTTGTGGTGCACGCTATCGAAGAAGCTGCACCCGAATCGTTAGCATCCCCCAAGCTGCTCCCACCTGGGTCGATGTTCTTGAAGCAGCCGGTCACTAGGGCGACACAAAGGCAGATAGATGCGGGATGTGTTGTCATGATTGAAGACTACCAAGGTTGGGACAACCCTGCAGTGGTCGTCCGTGGTATGAGGTGAGCATGTTCGACGCCTCAAACAGTTCCCGCCTAGACCCCGCCACCATCATGTTGTGGCGCCTGCAACGCTTGATCCGGCTCGTGATCGTCGGTATCCCCACCTTGATCGGCTTGGGTTTTGCCGCCGCGACAGTCGTCCGCGTGGAGTTGGCAGCGGTGGTGGTGATGACCACGATCGCCATGAACATCGTGTTCACACTCTTTTGGCCGGCCCTCGAATACAATGCATTCCGCTATGCCGTGCGCGAACACGACCTGCTCGTTCAACACGGCGTGCTCTTCAAGCGGTGGTCTTCTGTTCCCCACAGCCGGATTCAACATGTGGACACCAGACAAGGCCCCCTCGAGCGGCTCTTTGGTCTCTCTCGGTTGCTGATCTTCACCGCAGCAGGCTCTTTGGCCGACGCCTCTATTCCTGGGCTGCGAACCGAAGACGCCGAGCGATTGCGCGATGAACTCTCCCGGCGCGGAGGAGATGATGGGGTCTGAGGACGACGACAATCGACCTTTGGGTTCAGAGCCCACCGAAGAGGAGCGCACCGACGTAATCCGGCCAAATACGGTGATACGGCCAATCGATGCCCCAGATGACCTGGCCACCCAAGAGGCACAGGGCTTGGTACAACCTCAAGTCACGACCATCGAGATGCTCGCCCACGGCACCCCTAGAGACGACCCCACCGTTGGTATTTTTCTCGAAGAGATCGAGCAGACAGTGGGCATCCACCTTCAGGCCGATGGCCTCCACGAGGCCGAAACTAAGCTCACGCCAGACACACCGTGGCGTGGGCTCCACCCCATTAGTTTGGGGGTAAACCTGCTGCCAAGGGCCTGGAAGACCATCCGCAATATGTGGCCGGTGCTGATTTTTGTGGTCATTGGCGGCGAGCGCGTGGGCATGCGATTTGTGGACATGCTGGTGGTTCTGCTGTTCGCGTTGTTGAGCGTTTGGAACACGTTTATCCACTGGGCAACCTTACGATATCGCATCCACCAAGGCCGACTCGAGATCAGGCAGGGGCTGCTCAATCGCCAAGCTCGAACCATCGATCCGGCGCGCATTCAAAATGTCGAGTTGGTACAAAACCTTTTTCACACCTGGACGGGATTGGTCGAGCTTCGCATCGACACCGCCGGCGAACAAACCACAGAGGGATTGCTCTCTGCCCTCTCCGTTGAAGAGGCGACCACCCTCCAAAATCAGCTCGCCAACTTGAGCTCTTTGGCAGGAACCGGGGATGGCGTGAACGACAATAGCGAGGTTGTCGTCGAGATGGGCATGGCGGAGATCCTCGCTTTCGGGCTGACACAGCGAACCATAGGTACCGTGGCGCTCATCACCGCAGTCGGCTTGGAACTGTTGAGCCAAACAAGCCCGGATGTAGCCGCCGATTTTACAGTCAATATGCAGCCGGCGATGATCGTGGCCGCCTTTATGTTGGCCTTTGTGGCCTCATGGGCCGTCTCCGCGATCAGCAGCCTGTTTCGCTATTTTGGCTATGCCATGGTGAGATTGCCCGAGACCATCAGGACCACACAAGGACTGACCACCAAACGCCGGGTCGAGATCCCCCTCTCCAAGGTGCAAATGTTGCGGATCGACGAGCCCTTAATGCGCCGGTGGATGGGCTTTGGCACGGTGCACATTGAAACAGCAGGTCTGAGCTACGCTGAAGGCGAGCAGCGCCAAGCAGAAGGCATCGTTCCCATGGTCGAACACAGCGATTTGGGCAGGGTGACGGCCTTGGCCGCGCCACACGCATCTATCGATCCTTGGACGGCCCCCCTCAAGCCAGCCCACCCCCGAAGCCTGTACCGGGCCTTGGTGGCAGCCACTGTGCGCTCGAGCGTCATGATTGGCCTCGGGATGTCCCTTTTTGGGCCCATCAGATGGGTGCTGCCCGCGCTCTTACCCATCGCTCTCGTGGGCGCATGGCTGGACTGGAAAAAACAGGGATGGCTGGTGACCCCCTCCGCCATCGTCTCTCGGCGAGGGTTTTTCAACCGCCGAACATTCATCATCGCTCGGGACAAGCTGCAGAGTGTACATCGGGTGCAAGGCCCATTCATGCGCCTCCACGGCCTAAGCCGCTTGGTGGTCAGCGTAGCAGGAAGCCGGGTAAGCCTACCGGAGACCGGACTGGCAGACTCAGAATGGATCGAGGCCGAGTTGAGCCGTAACTTAGACCAATAAAAGGCCTCGGCTCATCCGGTGCCAAGCAGCCAATGTACTGCGGCACAACTCGCGATGACACCTGCGATATCTGCAGCCAAGCCTGCCGGCACCGCGTGGCGGATTTTGGTGATGCCGATGGAACCAAAATAAACGGCCAACACATAAAACGTGGTCTCCGTCGAGCCGTTCATGGTGGACGCGATATTACCGATTAAAGTGTCTGGACCATGCGCTTCCAATAGTTCAGCGGTGATCCCGAAAGCCCCAGACCCGCTCAGCGGACGCAGCAAGGCCAAGGGCAACACCTCGCCCGGAATACCGAGCATGGATGTAAACGGGTCGACCCAACCGACCAAGCGTTGCAACCCACCACTGGCCCTCAGCATGCCAACCGCGCTTAAAATCGCCACGAGATACGGGATAATCATCACGGCCAAATCAAAGCCCTCTTTGGCACCTTTGACAAAGACCTCGTAGACCTTCACCTTGCGCACCACACCGACGGCCAACATGCCAAAAATGAGCACGGGCATGATCCACACGCTGGCGGCCTCACCGATGGTGTAGACCACAGACACCAACCCAACGAGTCCTGCGATCACCAAAGCAAAAGGGACCAGTTCTGCGACCTTCAAAGGGCTCGGCTTCACAGAAATGCCCGGCTGCGGCGCCGTCTTTGCAAAATAAGGCAAGCGGGACAGGAACACGGCGGCTGAAATGCCAACGATGGTCGAGATGCCCGTAGCCAACAACGTCGTCGGGAAAATGGCTGCGGCGTCCGTCGAGCCCTTCAGCGCCCTCAATCCGATGATTCCTGTGGGCAAAATGGCCAAGCCACTGGTATTTATCGCCAAGAACAAGACCATCGCATTGGTTGCGGTACCCTTTTCGGTGTTCAAGTCATTGAGCTCCTTCATCGCCTTCAAACCAAACGGGGTCGCGGCATTTCCAAGCCCCAGCGCGTTGGCGGCGATGTTCATCACCATCGCACCCATCGCTGGGTGATCGGGTGGTACGTCCGGGAACAAGCGCACGAGAACAGGGCGAATCAATCGCGCCATAAATGCCAAACCACCCGCCTCTTCGACGACTTTCATCAAACCCAAAAACAAGGCGATGTAGCCCACCAGGCCGATGGCTAAATCCACGCTCCCTTTGGCCGCATCGAGTGCACCTTGGCCCACCTCGGCAGGGGTGCCATTGAGCACAGCAAAAATCATTGCGACGGTAATGAGGCCAAAAAAGATGTGGTTCATGTTGGTTTTCTAACGACTCGCGACACAAAAAGAGAGCAACACCCACAAAGCGCGGGCGAATAATTCGGGGTCTTGCTGAGATAAAATAAGTGGGCCCAAATCAACCGACTCAATGGGCTCCCATCCACTGGGAAGTGCTTTTGGCACCGGAAAGACTTGGCCTGATGCGTCAGACCACCCTTCGCCGCCATCGGTGATGGCCATATATAAGGTGCGCCGATTCAGTTCGGTGTCGAATTGATCATGCTGAAAGTGCAGGTCCATCCATTCTTTTTGTGCACCGACCATCAAGGGCTCGCCCAAATTTAAGACCACAAACACACGGTCTCGAAGACCATCGTTAGCGTGTAAAACAGCCAACAGCCTGTGAAGTCCATCTCCCTTGGCCAAGATCACCAGGCGCTGGTGCTTTGTGGTCAACAAAGCGCACAAGCTCGCCTCGTCGACATTCGTCACTTTGACCACAGCGCAGTGCGGTACGGCCGCAATCATGGGCCTTTCGTCAAAGCCCACCACCGCCACCACCACATCATTAAACCGACGGGCGATGGCCGCTTGAAGGTCCGCCTCCCACAAGGCCACAGCCTCCCAGCCCACGCCAGGGGCCAAAACAGAGGCGGGGTCGTAGGCAGGGCCAAGCTCAGCGGGGTCGACCATCAAGGCCTCACTGGCTGCTGGAAGGGTCCTAAACATCAACTCTGCTCGAGCTAAAGGACCATCCTGTTCGATGAGTGCATCGACTAAAATACGCTCGCCATCCAAAGCTGGGACGGGAATGTCTTTTAAGTCTGGGCGATGCAACTTGGCGTAGACCGACCGGCCCGCGGGGTGGTACGGCACGGTCAGCAACCGCTCCCACCATTGCTCATGGCGGCCGCCTCCCGCCTCCACCTCTCCCCGAATCACGGTGGCCAAAATGGTCTTCCACAGACGCTCATAGTCCAGTGCCGGCGGTTTTTGAACACTCAACCACGCCGCCACCAACAGGCCCATAAACACGGCCAACTCCACCCAGTTTTCAAGGCTCATTGGCGCCCCTCATTCCCATCATCAAAAGACCAGGCCGGAAGTGCCCGGCCTTCATCAACCAAGCGTCGAACAATCAAATACAAAGCGGTGTACAAAGCCAAAAACTCCCACATGGGTTTCTCGCTAAGGGTGAATTCAACCCATGACCAGGCAAAATAACCCACCATCGCCGCCGGCATGGTCCAAGCGAAAACCTCGGCCTCGGTACCACGGGTCATCATGATCAGCTCGCGCGCCATGCGAACCACGCTCATCACCAACCAAACAAGGAGCCCCACACCGACCACACCATAATGGGCGATCATCTCCCAGGGGATGCCGTGCGGATAGGTGTAAAGCGACTGAGCGAGGTAGTTATTGTAGTGAGGCAGCAGGTCTTCATACCCACCTGCGCCAATACCGAGTCCGCCGGTATCGATGAACATTTGCACGCAGGTGAGCCAATTCAACTGGCGATAGTTCTGCCTCAGGCTCAGATTGGACACAATCCGTGAGAATGCTTTGGCGGTATCTCCCACATCAAACACGATGCCGATGGCGATGATGAACGCGCCGATCATCAAAAACCGGAGAAACCACTTTCTAAAGAGCGGATGGGCCATGGCGACCAATACACCACCGATGAGTGTCGCATAGGCGCCCCCACGAGAACCGGACTTGAGCATCATCACGAATACGAAAAATCCGGCCACCACCAAAACCATGCGCACAAGGCGGTTTCGCTCGATTAAGGCCATGCCAAAGGCGGTGTGGATGATAAACATCATGTGCATTGCAAACCAGTTGGGCTGTTGGCCAAGCCCCGTCTCACGCCCGCCACCCGCGGCTGCTTTGAAAACCACGTCGGTGGTGCTAATGCCGGCCGCATCCAGCAATAAGGTCAGCACACCCACACCCACAGTCGCCCCCACCCAAAACCAGAGCATTAAACGAAACTGAGCCCATTCACGGACAAAGGCCAAGATGACCATCACATTGGCAAGCACCACAAAGAGTGGCAAAAGCTCGGAGAGGCCATCTTTTGGGTTTTCGCTCCACAATAAGGACAAGCCAGTCCACACAATCAAGCCCAATAATGGCTCTCGCCAGGGCCATCGGCGCCACAGCTGGGTGGAGTTGACAGCTGCATGATATATCAGCGCCATCAAACACAGCAATAATACAGGTTCGAAGGGGCCAATACCCGTTCTTCCGACCCTTAAAAATACCGTTGCACCCGTCGAAAACAAGCGGGCGGTGATAAGCAGGCCCACCCCCAAAATGGGCCTTTCGAGCACCACCAGGGCACCGAACACCGCACACAGCAAGGCAACCACGGCCACGGGCTTGAGCGCGAAACCGACCACGGCTATCAATTGGACGGCGACCACCACGGCCAACACCCGAGGTCCACCGGCCCAAGCCGTCCACCGTTGAAGTCTTTGATTCATGGGCTCCGCGCCCACGATCAGGGCTCAGGCTATTCTAACGTCTCGGCGGGCGGGGTTTGGGACGGACTCGCACAGGGACGGGAACGGGGGCGATTGGAAAAATCTCTGCCACCCACTCATCGACTTTGTCAGCCCACTGGGCCAACTTCTCGCGCCAACCGTTATTATGTAACTTGGTCAAAACAAGCCTCCTTCACCTATTATAGTCATGTTTTTAGCCAACCGTCTTTTTCAACCCCACCCATCCCAATGCGCTCACCTCTAAACCCACGAACACATCTGGTATTGATGCTCATTTTGGGTCTCTATTTTACCCTTGGGTTGATGGGCATGACCGAAATCGGGGTGGTTGGAGAGGTGGCCTGGACCTGGATGAACGGCGCTGCGGACCCAAACTTGGCGGGGGGCACACAAACAGATTCAAATGGGCTTTTCGTCGCCGCGAATACCCGACCGATGGTGGCGATACGCGCTGGAGGCTTTTCGCTGCCACTGCTAATCAACCTCTACACAGGCGGCCTTGCGGACTGGCCAGCACGACTCGTGTCGCCCTTGGGCATTGGGGCGGTGTCGGTACTACACATGGTGTTTGGGGGTCTATTAATCGCCTTGGTGCACCGGTTTCTACGCTTTCATGCCACGGGCTTGACTGCGACGACCGCCGCCTTTTTACTCGCCACCGACTGGGTTTATATTTTTCATCGTCGCGCCTTGGGGGGCACAGAGACCCTGCTCGCTGCATCGAGCTTACTGTGTTTGTGGGCCTTATGGAGCAGGCGCTGGGCGGGGGGGCGCCATGGGCTCATCGCCCTCGCCGCCGGGGTAGGCCTTGGGCTTAGTGCCAAGTTCACTTTCATTTTTACGCTCCTGGCGCTCGGTCTCACCGCGCTCATTTTGCGGCGAGACAAACCCAGACTCGGGCCACCTTTACCAGACCGGTGGGCCCCGATTACCGCTGCATTATTTCTACCGCTTCTCCCCTTGGTCGTCGGCTTTTTTGTGTTTGCGTTGGCACAACTGCCCACACTCGCCACCCACGACCACATCCAACCTCAGCTCCAGCGGATTTGGGGAGCGCTCAGCGGAGGCCCAAGACCGGCCCGCGAGTCACTTGCCGCCCTTGCTGCTTGGACCGGCAACCCCCTCAGCTTTCTCTCTGCCGCGTGGGGGGCGAAAGTGCCGATCTGGTTTTCACCCCTGCGCACCTTGGGTTGGGCTTTGGTCGCCATGGGTACAGCGGTCGCATGGTTTAAGCCCGACGCCACACCAAGACTGGCACTGTCCCGTTTTTGCTCAGTGTTTTTGGTGCTTCAGGTGGGCATTATTTGGGGCGTGGCCCGCGACCTCCATCACCTGGCGGTGGCCACCCCCACCTTGATGATCGTGGCAGGCCTCGCTTTTGACAATCTGGCTGGGCTCTTCGCCCCCCATAAAAGCTTTCTACGGCGCTTGGCCGTTGTCGTTTTTTGTATGCCGTGGACCTGGGTGAACCTCTTGGCGATTTCAGGCACCGACACAGCAATGCGCAGCATCAGCCGCCCGACGTGCAGTCGCTCTGGCCAGACAGCCATCATCGAGATGCTCACCCAAAATGGGGCCACAAAGGTCCTGACATTGGACTACGAGTCGGCGGGTGCTCTCGACGTCGACGCCCCGGAGACTCGTTTTATCCATGGCTGGCCACGAATCGTCACCGACCGTTCGAGCGCACTCGAGGCGCTGCTGCCATTGGCGGTGGGCGGGCATCTGCTGGTGATTTCAGATGCACCACCGTGGACCTACAATCTCAGGCCTCGGCCACTGGCCCTGTATAAAGCGGCGGAACGGGCCGGTGTCGAGACGGTGGCGGTCGATCGTCTACCCGACGATGCCGCGGTCCTCTACGCTGTGGGTTTGCAAAAGGGTCGGCCCTAACGCCTCGCCAAGGCGTTCCCGAGGAGCGCGTCCAATCGCGCCACATCGCTTCTAAACGCATCGCGTTCTCCCGTGTGAATGGACCGCTTGACGGTCCCGTGAATGGTGACTGGATCGAGGACCCGCCGCCCTTTGTTGAGTTGATAGTGAAGGTGGGGTGCCGTGGACCGCCCGGTGTTTCCGCTCGCGCCCAAGACCCCACCTGCTGACACGCGCTGCCCGGGCTTTACACCTGTCTTTGAGAGGTGCAGGTACTTGGCGAGGGTGCCATCGGAAAACTTAAGTTCAACGCAGTTTCCATTCGCCCGTGTGTTCCAGTTGGTTCGGGTGATGGTCCCTGCGCGGGTGGCGATGATTGCGGTGCCTTCGGGTGTTTTGAAATCCATCCCTGCGTGACTTGGACGGTCTTTCAATAATGAGGTCACCATCTCGTAATCGGCCAAAGGACTCTCTTTGAGCCGGCGGGCGATCTCGCTTCCATCGCGTTCCCAAAAACTTGGGAAGGCATCGGAGCCACGCTTGAAGCGATAAGCGCTCAGGGTGCGGCCTAATTTACCTGAGGTCAGCAGGGCTGCAGCGATCTCGACGCCGTGGTCGCCAACCTTCCAGGCAACCACCACCCGATCGCCTTTGCGAAGATCGCGACGCAAATCGATATCCCAGTGAAATAGACGCGAGTAAACAGCGCTCAGGGCTGCGCCATTTTTGGGTTCGGCCTTCGCGAAGGTTCGGGCCAATGAATGGCTGACCTCTTCGTCAAGGATGTTCCAATCTGGATTGTTCACCGCTACTCCGCGCTCGATGGGCAGGGCAACATCGGGGGTGGGTGACATGGAGGCGGGCACCACCTCTACTGGAATACTGACACCACCCGACGGGGGCGAAACGGCCTCGTTCACGCCAACCGGCTCCCCATCCGGAACGACCAAGACTGGGCGTGCGGGGGGTGGTCGATGGGTGACCATGTACAAATTCAACGACAGCGATGTGGTCAGGAGTCCGGCGAGGAGCCAGGGCCGACCCGAGGGGAGTTTGGGCATATTGGGGGATGTTCTGGGGTGCAGGGAGCGGGGAGTTCAGCGGGGACAGTTCACCGTCACGCTTTTCTCTGTGCTTGTCAAGTCATGCCCTCGAAAATGGATTAACGATAAGAAATAAATCCAGATTAAACCTGGATTTTTAAGAAAAAATAAATATTTCAAAAAAAGGCCAAGAAAACCTACAGGTGGCGTTTTCCGGTCCGATGAATGGGGTGCGGGTTCAGTGTGCTACTGGAGGAAGAACCGCAGGCGTGAAGAGTTGCTGGGGTGTGGTCCAATTGGCAGGACGCCCGGCTGTTACCCGGGAAGGTGCTGGTTCGAACCCGGCTGCCCCAGCCACTCTCCGCCACTCCGGGCAGCTGACAATCTTGAACGACACCTGCTCGATACCCGAGGAGTTGGCCAGAATCGCGACAACGGTTCTGGCCACTTTTTTGGCTTGTATACACCGAAGCCGAAAGGCCTCAAAAGCTGAATCAACCCACAACGTCCATGTGGGTCACAAAGAAGCCCTCATCGCTAAATGGGTCTACACGCTGCGAGGTCGCCCCCACAAATCCACCGCCAAGCACATCGAGAATATTGCCCTTCAATGTGCAGGCCGGCAAACGTCCAATGGGTCGACCTTGACCATCCAACGCGATCAACACCTGAGCGGGTAAAGCGATATCGCCGCTTCGTGTGCAATCACCACCGGCCACAAACCAAGCCAAAACTGCGCCATCATCGCCGATCAACTCACTGAGGGTCTCGGCTGTTGGCTTTGCTGCAAGGTGGCCAAAACCACTCCGTGGAAGAGAAGCGATATCACCGATGGCTGTACCGGTCGGGGCCAGGCCGAAACGATGTGCGTCCCGCTTATTGGTCGCCAGATTCGTTATTTCTCCAGCCCGAATAATGTCGAGGTTAGCCGGGCTCCGAATCACACCTTCCATGTCGAAAGGACAAACCCGCACCGAATCGGCGTCACGGATATCCCTCAAGGTCAACCGGGATGAAAAGTGTTGCTGGCCATCAGCGAGCATGCCATCAAAAAAACTGGCCCCCGTCGCATACACCCGGCCCAATAAATCTGAGCGAATCATCTGAGTAAGACCCATGCCTGCCATGGAGTTGAGGCCCGGAAAAACCACCCGAAGCCGGCCAGATGCTGGGGCTAAAACTTGCCCATAAGCGCTCAGGTGCGCCCGAAACTCTGCCAGCACTTGGTCCACATCGACCACAGCGCACTCCACCCCGACGAAGGTGTCCATGATATTGCCGGAGCCCTTTTCTTTGGCCACAAATGCCAAGGTCGTGGTGTCGCGGCTGTAGTGTAAATCGAGGCCAGCGTCCGATTGGATATGCCAAGCCCTGCGACACTGCTCGACACCGTGCGAAAAGACAAAACCTGGAAACTCATGGTTGAGGGCACCCAAAACCGATTCGGTAAGTGCCACCAGTTCGTCGACGCTGCGATGGTCGCCATCGTGGGCCACCGTGTGGCTTCGATCGGACTCAGGCTCGACTGGGTAGGGCACATCAAAAATCAAGGACGCTTTGGCCGACTCGGTCAGTGCTTCGATATCACTTTGGCCGACAGCACTGGCCAAGCCCACACGCGCATTCTCGATGACCCGCACCGCTGTTTGGGCCTCGTTCTGAGTCCGAACCGATGCCACCTGGCTATTGACCACCCCCAGCTTTTGGGTCTGTGTTTCTGAACGGATGATTTCTCTCATGCGACGCTCATTTTGCGAACGCGCACATAAGGCCCACCAAATCCGACCGACAGCGGCCATTGCTCCATCTTGCCGCAGCCGCCTCCCACTAAAAATGGGATTTCAACCTGGTCACTCAGCCCATCGATCTCGTTGAGGGTCTCAAACACCGTGCCGGTGATCACAGCGATGCGCACGGGTTCAGCCAGCTCGCCATTGCGGATACGCCAACATAAACCCGGCGCGATGGTGAAGGTGCTCATGCCGCTACCGTGCTTGAATGTTTCGATGAAATAGCCGTCGTCTACCCCCTTAAACAAATCCTCGCGGCTGAAGGTGCCGGCGGCGAAGGTGGTGGTGGTCATTCGGACGATGGGCTCAAATCGAAAAGAGATGGCGCGGGCGTTGGCGGTGGGCGTTTCATCAAGGGCCGCGGCGGTCATCGCACTGTGCAAGCGGCCAACAAGCACACCTTGATCGATCAACACCGTCTTCGTGGTGGGCTGTCCTTCATCATCAAACGGCATATATCCAGAGCCCCAGTCTGCCCCGCCATCGGTGATGGTCACCAAAGCCGACGCGACCGAGGTACCCATGGCCCAGGCCTCGAGCATGGCTGGGTCGCCCAACATAAAGTCAGCCTCGGATTTGTGACCAAAAGACTCGTGGGCGAAAACCCCTGCGACTTCTGGAGACAGCACCACGGTGGCCGTTCCGGCTTGTACAGCCTCTGCGTCGGCGACAAAATGTTCGCATTTGTCGAGGGTCTCTTCAAGGGCGGCGAGCAAAACCTTTTCTTGAGCCACCAGCCCTGAATACCGGTGATCTGCCCCAACAAACCGTTCTTCGACGGCCCGCGCCCCCTCACCCACGGTAAAACGCAGCCTCAACCCACACTCTTGGTAATCATGGCGCACATCTGCACCCCGAGAAGATACAAAACGACGGTCGCGGTGTGTATCGCTCCATTGTGCAGACCAGGTCTTGATAGCTGCACGACCAAGCCCCCCAGTAAACCGGCTGAGCAAGGCCAATTTAGGCGGCACCTCAAGGTGATCGACACGCTCATCGTCAAAAACGTAGCGGGCCGCTTGATGCACAGCCAAACCGTCGATGCCGGCTGTGGCCTCAACGGGGGACAAGGCCTCAGATCGGGCCAACTCTGCGAGGGCCTGATCGATTTTATCAAGGGCTGTGGTGGAGGCGTACAACCACCGCCCGTGCTTTAAAACCCGTAAGAGCGCACCGGTTTCTGTGGTGGTTTGGACCTCTTCCAGCACCCCATCGCGCAAAACGATGCTGTGGGCGGTGGTGCGCTCAAGCCGAACGTCAGCATACACACCCACTGGAAAACTAATCGAGATGGCATCGAGTGGGTGAAGCGTTGTCATGGGGGCCACTAACCCTAAGCGTCGGGTGTTGGATCACCGGTCCAATATCTGCCAGTGAGCATGCACCCAAAGAGTCGAAAGTCCGACACCAAGGCCCACCCGGGGTGACCAAAAGTGGCTGGCTTGTTGCCTTCAACAAAAAAGTGGGCGCACCAGGCAAACCCATACCCAACCACCGGCCCAAGCAACAACCACCCCACCATGGGCTCAGGTTGAGTGTAGAAGGTCCAGCCAAAGATACTCAGCGCGCCCGCCGTGCCCACAAAGTGTAAAACACGGCACAACGGCTTGCGATGCTGGGAAAGGTAGTAGGTCCAAAATTCGCGATAGTTCATCGCTGAGTTGTAACGACTAGCGCTCAAAACTCCCATCTCGGATCATCCGGTCCAGCGCGTCGGTGGCCGAACTCGAAGCCACCAGGCTGGCATCGAAACGCACCCGCTCGGCTGCAAACCGGTCTGCTGTGCGTGGGAGAATCGGTGGGCTGACTTTTCGAATGGCGAGCGCTTCTTTAATTGACCCATCGATGGCCTGACTAAAGACAGCTTCATCGATCACACTAAACGCCTCTTCCATATGTAAAATTCGACCGCTCGAACGCAGCTTGAAATACAAAAACAGTTCGACTGGCAAGTCCGCTGAACGCCCAACTCGCCCCAAAGCCGCACGACGAATCATTGTGCCGGCTTGCCAAAATGGTGTCGGCGCCTCATCGGCCTTGTCGGGGTTGGCCTCAGCCACCAATCTGCCTTGCTCATCGACCAGGACCAGGTTGGAGCTCACCATATCGATGTGGCGATTGATCGAAAGCTCTGCACGCTGCCGCAGCAAACGCTTTGGCAGCATCCGAACGCCCGGTATGCACAATGCGATCAAGTCCGCAGGTGTCGCTTGAAGCCCAGCGTGCAGCGCATCCCCCATCGAAGATCCAGGCCCCACGGCCACCACTGTCGCGTCCTTGACTGTGCCAACCCCACTCTCTGTGCGGTCTAAAACCACCACATGAGCGCGAACATCCCGACAACGTGCGATGTCAGCAAGGTTGAGGGCGAGGCTACGCCAGTTTTCATCATCCACAGGGATGAACACCGCGATCGTCTTGGCTTGTTGGTGGCTCATGATGTCCCCCGTTCGGTCGGCCTTGGCCCGACTTGAGCCTTATTTCACAGCCATCACCTGATCGCTCACCCATTTCAAATATTCGGGATGTCCGGCCTTCACCGGTATGCAAAGCACCTCGGGGCAATCATAAGGATGGATGGCAACAATCCGGTCCCGCAGCGCTGGCCAACAATCGCCGGTGGTTTTGAGCACCAACTGCACCTCAGCCTCATCGCAAAGCTCATCCTTCCACCGGTACACACTCCGCATGCCAGGGAGCATGTTTCCACAAGCGATCAACCGCTCATCCAAGAGTGTTCGAATCAAGTCCAGGGCCACCGCTTGGTCGGGGGCGGTCACAAACACCATGCGCATCTCAGTCATCTGTTTCTCCTGCTTGTCACCATCGCTTAGGGCATAATCCACCTGGGAGACCGAAGTGAAAGCAAGCTCAGCCGCCATCGCATTAATGCTCATCGCATGTGACGACCCCAAAGGTACCAAAGAGGCTGAGGTGGAGCAAAGCTGTGATGTGTTCGCTCGCCTGAGCTTTCCGGATGGCACCAGCTCTGAGTACAACGCCTGCACCAATGTACTCTTGGACGCGACCTACGAATTCGACCCCGACAAAGCACCTGAAATCCGTAGCTTTAAGCTGCAGTTTACCGGCACCACCGACCCCGACTTTGAGTGCTGGATGATCATCACCAGTCACGGTATTTGCGGACCAGGCCGCTATGATGTCGGCCTACCATCAGCACCCGGAACAGTGTCGACGTCAATCGAATTTGCCACCTATGATTGCACGGGAATCGCCGACGATTTTGAAGGACGATTTAAGGCGGTCGCGGGCATCCACCAAGTGGAGATCATCGACGGCGGTGACCGCCCAGGCAACTTCGAGGGCGAACATTTGCTCACCACATTCAAAGGTGCCATCACCGCCCAAACCCATGAGGGCATATCCATGGAGATGACCTACGCAGTCGAGGCCTATATTCGCGGCACAGACGCTCAAGAGACCACCTGCTTACCCGCGGGCTAGCCTAAGTCTCGCCCGAAGACCCACCCAAACACGGTGGAGAGACCACGCCACCACCACCACCCGCTGCTGCCCATTCGTCTGGGCTAAGGGTTTTGAGGGCCAGCGCATGAACGCTACCCGCCATTTGCTCAGCGAGCGCACGATAAACTGCTTGATGACGCGCCACGAGCCGCTGACCCGAGAAGGTTTCGGCCACCACAAATACATTAAAATGCGACTGCGCCCCAGCCGGCACATTGTGCATATGAGACTCGTCCACCACATCGAGATGGAGCGGATTAAATGCCGAAGAAAGCTGCTGCTCTATGGTTTCTCGCATATTCATGGCCTGGGTTTAGCCCATCGGCAGCGACGCTGTGGAGACACAGGGGCAAACACACAACGGCGACTGGTCCTCGTTGTCTCCAAACCGTCACCCCTAGCGATTAGGCCTTAAGGTACATTTATACTCCATAGACAGCGCACGCCCGAGGCCCCCATGACTCAAAACCCATTCATCCTCGCCCCTTTGACAATACTCTTGGGATGTTCAGTCAAAGCGCCTACCGATCCGGCCACTGGTGTCTTCGATGGCGACGCCCCCGATGCAGGACCCGGCTCAGAGGCTTGGGGCGCTGACGACATCAGCTGCGAGTCCACCGCTGACTGCATCACCGGCGAGGCCTGTTTTAACGACGTCTGCCAGCCAGCCCAATGCGAAGGCGGATTGGCGGCATCGTCTGCACCCATCGGGGAAAGCTTTCGATTTTTTGCCGACAACGAGATCGGCGTCGCAGACCGACGCTCCTTTGACGGCGGTTTTTGGGTGGACAACTACACCCCCACAGCGTCCGCGGCCCCATACGATGGCTCCACCGAGCTATCCACCACCCAACTCGTCGACATCGCCGGTGGCCGCTTTGGCAAAGGCCAACGCAAAGCAGAGTATGTGATCGCCATCGAAGGCCGCCGGGCCTTTGGCTTCTCTCCCGCCACAGACGTCACCGGCGATGGTCGTGTGGACGCCGATGACACATCCTGGATCAGCTTAAGCTTCCAACCGCTTGCTCTCGATGCCGGAGACACCGACGCCGATGGCTTGGACGAGGTGGTGGTCATCTCTCGGGATGGAAAAATCAGCAACTGCCATATGGATACCCGTGTGTGCGACAGCTGGAGCTTTGCCGACATTGAGGACGTCACTTTGCTCGATGTGGCCGCGGGAGACATCGACGGCGACGCGGTCTCCGAGCTTGCCATCTTGCTCGATGTCGATGGCGACACCCTGATTTATGTGCTCAACCAAGACCACGAAGGCAAAGACCAACCAAGCTCCTATCAAATGTGGGTCGATGATGTGATCCGCTTGGACATCGGCGACCTTGACGGTGACCGCGTGGCCGAAATCATCGCTTTAAAAGACACCAACTCCATCCCACTTTGGGGTGAAGTCGACGCCCTAGAGGTCTTCAATGCCGTCCCATCCGCCACCGGCGATTTAGAAGTCGGCGACTTGACGGCTGTCGCGGCCATCGAGACCGGAGATCTTGAGAATGTCGAGGACGTCGAGGTTTCAGACACAGACGCCGACACCCTCGCCGAGATTTATATCGTCGACAGTGGTGGTCGCATCGCGGCTTACGATCTTGAAGGCACAACACTTTACGAGCGCTTTAACCGTACCCTCGACACCACCACTGAACCTTTTCGCCTAGCCTTGGCAGACATCGACGGCGACTCACCCCAAGCCACCTTGGTCGATGACACGCCCGTGCTCACCAAAGGCGCGCCCATCCCGTCGGCCATGATTTTGCTGCCCCCCTACGATGCCGACCACTCGTCCAAGCCATCAAGCTCATTTTATGGCGCCTCTGAGTACAGCACCGAGTCCTTTACCGACACCGTTTCTCTTGGAATGATGGTCGATGTGGGCATTGACGTCGATGTTTTGGGCCTGTTTGGCGCTAGAGTCTCGTCCATGGTGGGTTGGCGCGTTCGCACCAGTGTCATCGAGGCCGAGCGAAAGACCGTCGGAGCACGCTTTGGTATGAGCGCAGATCCAGACATGTACGGCCCTTATCATGGCGCCGTCGTTTTATATTGGGGCTGCTTTGACACCTACACATATGAAATTTCCGACCCGAGCGGCCTGACCGACGGCTTGGACCAAGAGCCCTTCATCCTGACCGTCCCCGTCGGCGGCTCCACCAGTGTTTGGTCCCTGGCCCGATACAACGCCCTCGCCAAGGCGCTCGGCACCTTACCCGTGCTCGAGGTGCCTTATGAGGTCGGCAACATCGACGATTACCCATCATCCCCTGTGCGACTAGATGGCAGCCCCATCCCCGACGAAGACATGCTGTTCAAGAATCTTCAGTGGTATACCGCTCCAGACGTGGGGGCCGTGGCTTACCGGTCTCAACTCAGCGCCGACACCACCAACGCCTCAAGTTGGGACGCAAACATCGGCACCTCCGCGGGCATCAAAGTCGGCGGCGTACGGGTAGGCATCGCAGCAGAATATGGCTGGGGTGAAGGCTACAGCTTGCGGATGGGTGAAGCCGCCATGTTCTCAGGCAGCGTCGCCGCAGTGCCTGACGACCCTTCCACCCCAGAAGATGAATACAATCTGTACACCTTCCGCTTTGCGCCAGTGGTCTACCGTCAATGGTACGAAAATGCTTTTGGCGACCAGACACCGCTGTACGTGATGACCTACGCAGCCGAGCGTTAAGTTCATGGGTCATTCATTTTTGCTCGTACTCACCCTTCTCGCAGGGTGTAAATCAGGCACCCTAGAATCTGGAGAATGGGGCAGTCTGCGCTACTTTGGTGAACTCACCGGTGTTGCCCCGGTGCTCGACACCGAAGAGGACCTTCAATTGCCGCTGGTGTTGATTCCCCCGGTCTCAGACCGCGACGGCAATGTCTATATTTTGCACGAGCGCACCACCAAAGACAGTGCGGTCTATGTGGGTCAATCCTTGGGCGGCTGGAGCCGAGGCTGCCCACCAGACGAGGAGCCCCTGCCCCACGCAGTCCCGGGAGAAGCCCATGTCCATGGGTTTTTGGGTACATCCGAGGCCAGCGCCTGGTTTTGGGCTGGCGACGCGTTGGTTCACGTTTCTGGAACGACCGGGGAATGCAGGCAGGTCCTCGATAAAGACCCGCTTACCCTGACCGACCTGCGTGTCGTGGCGGCCTTGCCCTATGTTCACGAGACACCCGCCCGGCGCACACTCAATGCGTGGGTCCAAGGTGCGAATAATGCCAACGCCAGACTCCCTCCAACCCAGGTTGTCGTCGACCTCGATCTGCGTCGCTACGTGAGCTACTCCCCATTTGAGCCCGCCGAGGCCACCTGCATAGACATTCTCGGCGTGGGTGCAAACCCAGACACCCAAGAGGGCGTGGTCGTCTTGGCTTATAACTTCGATGGCCAACGGGTGGCCGAAGCCCGCACCATCAATCCCAGTGGGGTCACCACCCGCAGAACCGCGCTTCAGCTGGGAGACGCCGAAATCTTTGCTTGCGACGCGCGCGACCCAGAGGACACCCCAGAACCCAGGATTCTTGGCCAACTGCAAGCCAACGATGCTGGGGTATACGCCGGTCTTTTATCGAATGGTCAACTGCTTTCCTTTCACGCCGGCGGTGGCGGGGCCAAAGACCTACCAAATTTCGATGTCCAAGGCATGATCAAGCAAGACGGCATCTTGTGGGTCACCGGCATAGCAGAGGGCAGGCCCGTGGCCGGAAAGGTCCTCAGCAGCGGCGAAATCGCCCAAGTCATCCGCTGGAAGTCTGCCGAACGTGCAGCCGCCAACCTTCAAGGTACCATCGCCATTTTGGATGAACGATACAGCCCGGCCGAGCCGGTCACCTGGGACAACCCGATCACCGCGATCGGTTCTTGGCCCTTTATGAGCCCTCATCCCCTCGACACCTACGCCATCGAGACCACTGGCTGGTTGATCGCTGGCCCAAGTTTTGAATCCATTCAAACCCGCACCGCGGTCGCCTTTGGCCCCGTGGGGATAACAGTACCCTAATGTTTAGCCTGTTCACCACAGCAGCCCTCACGCTGGCCAACCCCGCCGTCGCTGACGCCAAAGTCGTCAAACTCGAAACCCACGGCTATGTCGCCCCGCAATTTCAATCGGTCTGGCGCCCCCAGGCCCGGCCGGTCGACCAAAACCGAGTGGGCATGACTAAATCCAAAGCGGGGCTCATCTTTGAGGGTGAAGTCAGCCCTGTTTGGGGCTTTCGCGTGCACTTTGTCTTGGGAGAGGACACCTTTGAGGCCCTCACCGTGGCCCAACCCATCGATGAGAACAATGATGGAACCACTGACGCGGTCTACACCGAGTCACGCGGCGCAATGGGAAATATGGTCGTCGAGGCCACCGTTAAATACCAACCCATCCCAGCCCTCAACATCAAATTTGGCCGGATGCGGATTCCATTTACCAGCCAAGCCCAAAGCCCAAACACCGACCTTCTATTTCCAGATCGTGCAGGGCCAAACCAGGCTTTTTTAAGCGGATCCGACATGGGCGCTTTGGCCCAAACCACACTCTTTGATGCAAAGGTTGTCGGCTCGGCAGGGGTGTTCAACGGCACCTCCACCAACATCTTTAAGACCGCACGCCAAGGGGTGCTCTACACCACTCGGCTCGACATCAACCCCTTGGGCGCCTTTGGCTTTTCTGAGACATCACAGTGGGCCGGCCCCTTCTTGTTAGGTGTGGGCTCGGGGCTCATTTACAACCCCTACACCGCCTACGATCGGGCAGGATACGCCACCGTCTCCGTCAAAGACACCCGGGCTAGCCTATCTGCGCGGGCCTCATTTTATGGTTTATACGTGGTGGGCGAGCTGCTTCAACGCCAACAACTCGACTCGATGTCCAGCCGACCACAATGGGGCACCGGCTGGTACGGCCAGGCTGGTTGGCACCTACCCAAAGGCTTTGAACCCATCTTCAGAATGGGAGAGTCCACCATCGATGAGGCCTTCGACCCCCAGACCACCCGCTGGCTAGATGTGGGTCTGAACTACTATCCAGCCCTCAAAGCGGCCCGAGCAGACCAAGTCAAAATCACCCTGCACTATCTAAGCGAAGACCGGATCGACGAAAATGCCAGTGCCAAGGGGGTTGCATCTCGCGTTCAGGTGAGCTGGTAGTTCACCGCTCAGTTGGCCGCCGCTGACTGGCTAGACTGGGTACCGATAGTCCGAGATGTGTCATCGGTTCCTTCCATTTTGACACCAACAAAACTTCGACGGGTCTGACGACGGCACTCACCTTCGCCCAACTCGATGATCTCTCGTACATCTCCGCTTCCCTTGAGATCTTCGCCACTTAACGACGCGTTGATCTCATGGTTTCGCTGAAAATATGAAACGCCATCGCTCTCGCCGTAGGTGGACTCAACGGAGAACTCGTCGCCGGTGACGGTACCCACCCACTCCTGCGCACCGTTGGTCAGCACGAGCGCACCCCCAGTGGTGCTGTAAATATCGATCCATTCGTATTCGTCACCTTGGTACTCCATCCCACTCTCTTCCTCGCCGCACTGATCGCTGGCCAACACCATCTTGCTGGAACGGTCCCACTGAAAGAGCCATGTGCCCTCAAATTGAGCGCCACAGCCCATGGCGAGCGGTATCGAAAAAATGGCGAGTTGGATTGCTTTTGTTGACATGAAAACCTCCGAGGCCGCCAAGGTAGCGCAGATGACCGGCAATCGTCGATGACCTGTTGGTCAAGAAGTGGTAGCTTTTCGACACTTGAGCCAGAAAAATAGGCCAATGCGCGGGATGGGTAGCATGAAATTATATACAAAAATTCTGATCGGCATGATGATCGGTGTGGTCTTTGGACTCCTGCTCGGGCCAAACTCCTCCATTTTGCCCAACGACGGCGTGCGGCTCTCGGCCTCGGCCACAGTGTTTCAAACCCCTGATGGTGCAGAGCAAGTCCTGGCAAAAGGCCTCACAGATGCGCGGGTGCTCGGGCAGCGCGGGGACTGGCTCGAAATCGAATATAGCCTCTCACCTGGCCACCTGATGCGCTTAAAGTCCGCAGGGGTTCCAGCTGCTGAAAAAGCCCGTGCAAATGTAATAATGACCGGATGGGTAAAAGAAAAAATCCCGGAGGTCTTCCGATATGCCCCCATCGGCCAAAGCATCGTTGACTACACATCTTGGATCGGCGGGCTGTTTTTGGCGATGATCAAAATGGTGGTTGTACCCTTGGTCTTCTTTTCTCTCGTGGGCGGCATCGCGTCGTTAGGCGATGTGCGAAAACTCGGGCGCATGGGCGGCCGCACCATTGGGTTTTTTATGGCCACCACCGTGATGGCCCTCATGATTGGTGTCGGTCTTACCAACCTGATCAAACCCGGGGCACTGCTGTCCCAAGAAGACCGAGATATTTTATTGAGTGCGTATGGAGGGTCCACGGGCTCGACCATCGCCAACGCCGCCGGGGCACCCTCTTTCGGCGACCAGTTGATCGCCATCGTCCCAACAAACCCCATCGCCGCGCTTGCCTCCGGCGATATGCTTCAGGTCATCTTCTTTGCGACCATGCTGGGCATCGCCCTCACCTTTTTAGAGGGCGACCGCGCACAGCCCGTCATCGAACTCTTCGACCGGCTTAACGACGCCATGGTGATGCTTGTCCACATCGCGATGAAAATCGCCCCATTTGGCGTTGGGGCATTGCTATTTAAAGTAGTTGGAAACACAGGAATCAGCGTACTGTATGCGCTTAGCGTCTACGCCCTCGTGGTGCTTCTCGGCCTATTTTTACACCTGGTGTTGACCTACGGCTTCGTGGTGCGCGTTTGGGCCAAACTGCCATTTTTGGCCTTTTTGGGAGCGATCAAGGAGGCCATGGTGGTCGCTTTCTCGACCTCGAGTTCATCTGCGACCCTTCCGGTCACCAAAGCCTGCTGCGAGGACAACCTCAATGTTGGCCCTGAAACCACATCCTTTGTGCTGCCCCTCGGAGCCACAGTCAATATGGACGGCACAGCATTGTACCAAGGTGTGGCCGCCATATTCATCGCCCAAATTTACGGCATGGACCTGACCATCGGCGACCAAGTCACCATCGTGGTCTCAGCGACCTTGGCCTCGGTGGGGGCGGCTGGCGTTCCAGGCGCAGGCATGATCACCTTGGCGATGGTGCTCACCGCCATTGGCGTGCCCACAGAAGGGCTGGCCTTGATTTTGGGGGTCGACCGGATTTTGGACATGTTTAGAACCGCCACGAATGTGGTCGGCGACTCCACAGCGACCGTCTTGATGGCCCGACTCGAGGGCGATAATCTGCGCATCATGAGCGACGCAGAGGATGCTGCGGATCCAACAAAGGGCTTCCAAGGTCGGCTCGGCCAGGGGCAACAATCAGTGTCCGGGGATAAAGACGAGGGATAGAGATATTTTATGCCCCTGACCACTCCAAAAAAACCTGCCCGAGACCTCCTTTTTAGCTGGACTGACAGGCTGATCCCGCCGGAGATCAAAGAAGACCCCCTGCTGCATCTAAGGGTTCAGGTTGGGCTGTTTATGGTGGGTCCAGGGACGCTCATCTCGATGTCGATAATCATTTTTGGTGTGCTGGCGAGCGGAGGTATGGCGATTGTCTGGCTCCCTCTTGTGCTTGGGCACCTGTTGTTGTGGGCGAGTGCTTCGCTGCTCACCAAAAAGAGATGGGCAAACCATGGCCTGACATTGATCGGTGCCCTGAGCACCTTGATGGTCATCTACGCCGCATATCTTAACGGGGGTTTCTCCAACGCCAACTTGGCGTGGTTCGTCGCCATCCCAGTGATGCTCACCATGTTCACTGGGTATTCAGGCGCTCTGTTGGGCGCTGGGATGTGCTTGGCCACCTTGGTTATATTTTGGCTGCTTGAGCATGCTGGGCACGAATTCCCAGTGATGGTGGAGCAAACAAGTACCATGTGGGTGGGGGTGATGGGCTGGTGTCTTCTCACCACCACGGCCCTCTCCGTCTTTATCCACAGCCGTTTTTCAAGGACCGTGAACGCTTATCAGTCCGAAATCGACCGCCGCACAAAGATGGAACAGAGCTTGCGAAGGGCCCAACAGCGGCTGGGCTTGGCCATCATCACCGCCGAGGCAGGTGCGGAAGCCAAGGGTGCTTTTTTAGCCCAAGTCAGCCACGAGATTCGCAACCCGCTGACCGCGATCATGGGTGCCATCGATCTGCTGGAGTTGCCGGCCAGTGCCGAAGTTCGGGCCTCTCGGATCGCCCTTTTACGGCGCTCATCATCGGCGCTCTTACACCTTGTCGACGATGTTTTGGACTTTTCTAAGATTGAGTCAGGCCGAATCGAAATCAACCCGACCACCACCGACCCCGTGGCCCTCGCCGAGGAGCTTGAACGCACCTATCGGCCCATCGCCCACGAAAAGGGCATCGAATTACTCGTAGAAATCACCCCGAACCCCCCCCGAAATGTGCAAATAGATGCCCTGCGGGTGCGGCAAGTCCTGGTGAACCTGATGTCCAATGCGCTCAAGTTCACCCACGAAGGCACAGTCACCATCGAGCTTGGCACAGCTGAACTCGAATCGGGCGAACCAGCCATCATCTACGGCATAGACGACACCGGTATCGGCATCCCCCAAGAGGCCCACGCACAAATTTTTGAGCCCTACACCCAAGCCGAGCGCAGTACCACCGAGGACTATGGAGGGACTGGGCTTGGCTTGTCCATTTGCACCCGACTGGTGTCTTTGATGGGCGGCGAGTTGGGCTTTGAGAGCGATGTGGGGGAAGGGACCCGTTTTTGGTTTACCATCCCCACTCAAATGGAGACCCAAACAGCGTCGATGCTTGCCCAAGAGCCGCTCCCCCCACCCAAGACTGCCCATGTGTTGGTGATCGAAAACGATGACTTAAACCGCCAAGTCGTGGGCCAACTGCTCCGCTCTTTAGGGCACAAGGTCACCTTAGCGAGCAACGGTGAGGATGGGTTTGCCATGTACAAGGAGCAACAGCCTGATCTTGTGCTGATGGACATTCAAATGCCCGGACTCAGCGGCATACAGGCCAGCATACTCATTCGAGACTGGGAGAGCCAAACCCAGGCCGACCGGACCCCCATCTTAGCGATGACCGCCGATGTAGAGGTTCACCAGGTGGCTCGATATGGCAAAGCTGGGATGAACGACCTGCTCGGAAAACCCATTTGCCGTGAAAAACTCGACGCCGCCGTGAAAGGCTGGGCCGTCGCCCACCGGGCCTGAACCAAAATGAACGAAGAAACATATAAGCTCCACCGCAGATTCGACCGCATGGGAAGGCTGGTAGGAGACACTGCCATGTCCAAGCTATTTGGCAGTCGGGTGACCATCATTGGCCTTGGCGGGGTTGGCTCTTTCGCCGCAGAGGCCATCGCGCGAAGCGGTGTGGGTCATATTACCCTGGTGGATTTTGATTTGGTGTGTGTCACCAATGCCAACCGACAACTCCAAGCCATGCGGGGCACCATTGGCAAGCCGAAAGCCACTGTCTTGGCTGAGCGACTGCGGCTGATCAACCCCTCGGCGACCATCAAAGCGGTGCCCTTGTTTTACGATGCGCGGGTCTCAGACATGATCCTCACCCCCAACACCGACTATGTCGTGGATGCCATCGACAATGTAGAGGCCAAATGCCAACTCCTGGCTGCCTGCCGAGCGCGCAATATCCCCGTTGTTTGCTCTACCGGGGCTGCCGGGCGGTGGGACCCCAGCCAAATCCAGGTCGCAGACTTGGCCCAAACCCGGGTAGATCCCCTGGGAAAATGGGTCCGAAAGTTCCTTCGACAGCGCTACGACTTTCCCCGAAAAGGCGATTTTGGCATAAAAGCCGTCTTCTCCACAGAGCCGCTTAAGGCGCCGGTTGAGCTTAATTATGATGGCGGCGAGGGCTTTCGCTGTGTCTGTCCTGGTGGTGAAAACGATGTGCACACCTGTGAGGACCGCAATGTCATCTGGGGCACTGCGGGCTTCGTCACCGGCTCATTTGGCCTCGCTGCCGCAGGTGTTGTGGTTCGGGACATTGTGGGCCAAACCCCATGAAGCCCACCCATCACGCCGGTGGTGCTGCCCATTTGGTCGAGCTCGACCCCGACCACCCCGGCTTTCGGGATCCAATTTATCGTCAGCGGCGAAATGAAATCGCAGAGATCGCTTTGGCCTACGCCACAGGCGACCCAGTACCCGATGCCCCTTACGCGCCAGAGGAGCATGCGGTATGGGCCGCGATTTGCGAAACACTCGCTCCCATCCACAGACAACGGGTTGCCGCCGAAGTGCTGGAGCTTCAGGGTGTACTGCCATTACCCCCTCATCGAATCCCACAGCTGAGTGCACTCAACCAACAGCTCACGATCGCGGCCGGTTTTCAGTTTGCACCTGTGGCCGGACTGGTCACCACACGCACGTTTATGCGCTACCTCGGCCAGAGGGTGTTTCTCTCAACCCAATATATTCGCCACCACAGCCAGCCATTTTATACCCCTGAGCCCGATGTGGTTCATGAATTGGTCGGTCATGCGGCAACCTTGGTCCACCCCGGAATTGCCGAGGTCAATCGCCTGCTGGGCTTGGCCGCCGAGGTCGCAAACGACACAGAAATGGACAAGATCGCCAATGTGTATTGGTACACCATGGAGTTCGGTCTGGTGGCCGAGCGGGGTGAAGTCAAGGCCTTTGGGGCGGGATTACTCAGCTCTGTTGGAGAGATCCAACGCTTTGATACCGCGGCGACCTTGAAGGATTGGGACCTTGAAGAGATGGCGGCAACCACCTTTGATCCCACCCGATTTCAAGACACACTGTTTGTGGCCCCATCCTTCACGCAGATGCTGGTGGCGGTGAGCCGCTGGGTTCGGAACGGTGACTGGCGCGACTAAAAAGTTCCGCGGCTAGGCGACCGACGCCAAGACAAACCGGCACCACCAAAACCATGGTGTGTTGAGGCCAGCGGGTATCCCAGGCCATCAAAAACAGGGCCGGGAGCGCAAACCAGGCGGCGATGAACTTTGAAAATGAGTCTCGCCAACTCAAGATGAGCCCCACCAGGCCAAGCGCCAGCCACAGCCCATCGAGGGATATAGGAAACACCTCAGGGTGCCAATGAGAAGGGCCACCTTCGGCGAGGGTTAACAGCGGCGTCAGCACCCCTGATTTCGGCGCAATATGAGCGGCGTACTCGGCATGAGCGTGGGTCATCTCAACCAAACGCGACCAAGGGTTTAACCACATGCTTGGGTCGAGAAACCATGCCGCACCCGCCGCCATCAACCCAAATCGCAGCTTGGATGCAAACCCCGGAATAACGGCGATCAACACCAGCCCCGGCAAGCCGTGAATCCACTTACCGGCGATGGCCGCACCCCAACACGATGCTGCGACCAAGATGAGCCATGTCTCTGGGCGGGCGCGATACCGCCATCCGATCAACATGGCGAGGGACATCCACAGCAAAGGCAATGCGTCCAAATATCCCTGAGCGCTATATTTGGCGTGAATGGTATGTGTGGCGAGCGCCAAGCCTGCGACTGGGTTGAGCCCACCCAAGAGTGCGACAGTCCCCACGCCAGCGATAAGTGACATGCTGCGCATGACGGCCAAGCGTGCGACAAGTGAGGGCTCATCCCCCAAGCCCATCATGCCAACCCCATACATCAGCTTGACCAATGCAGGGTGTTCTGTGTTGAGCGGGGGGGCCAACAGCACTTGAATGTCACGGGTTGCAATGGCCTGAGCTTGTTGGGTGGCCGCCGCCAGGTAAATCGGCTCGTCTGCATCCATGGTCAAGGTGCTGACCGCCGGAACACGCACCAACAAGGCCGCCACCACCGTCACCAAAACCCAAGCCCACCTTATTTGGCCCACAGCACACCTCCCACCACCCACACATCAAGCTGTTCAGAAAACTGACCATAAGCTTGGACTTGGCTGTGTTCTGAAAACCGTGCGTTTGCGGCTTGAGTGATCATCTGGCGGGTCTCCTCATTGAAGTCCTCCTCGGCCAACACAATACCGGATAATGGCCCGGCGAGTGCATTGGATATCATTTCGAAATTAACCATTTTAAACCTGGACACCTCGCTAATATCGTCACTCAACGAAAAGCCGAAGCGACCCATCTGAAGGCCCGACACCACATCACGGTCCGCCTCCACTGCCAGGGCAAGCTGCTGGGTCAACAAGGGGTAATTAGGGCTGGTGTTGGCATTCAACCACCGCCCCAGTTCAGTGGTCTGCGCCACGGTCGAGGGGCCGGTATCGAGATGGACAAAGGTGCTCGCGATAACGACTGACACCCCAAAAAGAACCAGGCCAATTCTCGCCTTCATTGGGGTCAATATATGGGCCCAACGCTCAGCGAGCGCGACCGATAATAACGGTGCTACCGCTACAGTGTGCTCCACATGGTTCGCACTCGGTAACAAATGAACCGCCACGCCCAAAGCCGCAGCCAAGCGTAAGCCCGTGACCGGGTGGGCTGGATTTTTTGGCCAAAATAGACTGAGCATCACAAGCCCGATCAGCCCCTGCCATCCGAGCCAAGACACCCGAGCCATCGCACGGCCACCGTTGCCCAGGTGAAAGCCCACCAAGTGGTGATACACCACGCCAAAATCTGTGCCGACCAAGGGCCAAAAAGCCAAGCATAAGCCAAGAAGAAGCCCGGAAAAGGCCCAAAATCTTGTCTTGTGGACCGTGCCCCATAACAAAGCAAAAACCGGCAACATCAGGCTTATTCGGGTGCCAACCGCGAGCCCAAAAACCAAAAAACCCAGACCGACGCGCAAACGATCTCCGCCGGCGATGAGCATCAAACCACCCCCCAACAAGGCCATCGCCAACCCATATGGTTTGACCAATACGCCGGTGGCGATCACGAGCGGATGTAGCCCCAAGGTGATGGCGACGATGGCGGCACCGTCCAAACCAGAGCGTCGGTGGGCGGCAACCACGCTGGCGGCCACAGCACCCCACATCATCAATCCAGACACCCATCTTCCTGAGATCAACGCCCCGGGGCCGATGTCCAAAAGGCCGGCAAGAACCCTTGGGAAAACAGGCGCCTGAAAAAAGGCGAAGTCTGTGTAGGGCTGCAAACCGTGTTGAATTTGGCGGGCCGCGTACAGGTACCAGCCCTCGTCCGCGTTGAGCAGCCCTCGCTCAATGAAGAATAAACTGAGTATGCCATGACCCACCAAGGCCATCGTTATCAAGCGCTTCAAACCATGATCGCCAAGCTTCAGCATAAACCATGCTATCCCTTCAACATGAACCGGATCGAAATCGGCATCATGGCACACAATGAAGCAGGCAATTTAGACGCCTTGTTGTCCGCCGTCATGAGCGGCCCCAAGGCCGACCGTGTCTGCATCGTATCGAGCGGAAGCACAGATGGTACCGATATGATCGCCAAACGATGGGCAAACAAATACCCGCAAATACAGGCCATCATCGAAAAGCAACGCCGTGGAAAGGCCGTAGCAATCAACCAATTTTTATCGTCTTTGGCTCCCCAAACCGAGATGGTGGTGCTGATTAGCGGTGATGTCACCCCGAGTCCGGGCAGTGTGGGTCACCTCCTGGCCGCCTTCGACGACCCCGAAGTGGCCATGGCCGGCGCCCAACCTTGCCCCACCAATCCGTCCACCGGCCTGGTTAACAAAATCGTGCGCTTTCAATGGACCTTGCATGACCTCATCGCCCGTGAGCGCCCAAAGCTCGGTGAGATGGTGGCATTTCGCCCCCCCACGGTGCCGCTCCACCCGAACACGGTGGTCGACGAGGCCGCACTGGAAGCCCAGTTGACCAGCGACGGTGGCACCCTCGCCTATGTACCCCAAGCCAAAGTTTTCAACTGCGGGCCACAGACTTTCGCCGACCTCGTCACCCAACGCGAGCGCATTTGGATCGGTCATCGGATGTTGTGGAAGCGCACGGGATATCGAGTCTCTACCGGACGTATTTTGGACTTAATCCCCGCAGCGACGCGCTATTTAGTGGCGAATCCGGGCACTATTCCCGTGGTATTCGCGGCCGGGGCCATCGAATTATTCGCCCGACTTCGGGGTAGTTTTCGGCATTACTGTCTTGGACTAAAGCCCACGATTTGGCCTCGAATCAACTCCGCGAAGCGCGTTCAGATATCTCCATCATCCGCTCCAAGGGCTTCAAGGCCGCGAGCCTGAGGGGGGCCTCCATTTCTAAACGGGGCTGTAAATCACGCAAGCAGTCCCGAATCTTTTCAAGCGTGTTCAGCCGCATATACGGGCACTCATTGCACGCACAGCTCTCGTCCATTCCTGGCAAAGGCAAGAATGTTCGCCCTGGGGCGGCCTTTTCCATTTGATGGATAATCCCAGGTTCGGTTCCCACAATGAAGGTGTCGGCATCGTCGGTGGTGGTGGCATATTTGAGCAAGCTTGAGGTAGAGCCGATGTGGTCGGCATGGGCCAATAGGCTCGGCTCGCACTCTGGGTGACAGATGACCTTCGCCAATGGGTGGCGCACCTTCAACTGAACCAAGCGTTTTTCACTGAAAGTCTCGTGAACGATACACGTGCCTTGCCACAGCTTCATCTCTCGACCGGTACGCTTGACCAACCACGCACCCAAGTTGCGGTCAGGGCAAAAGAGAATGCCTTGATCTTTGGGAATTGAGGCGATCACGGCCTCGGCATTGGAGCTTGTGCAGATGATGTCCGAGGCTGCTTTGACCTCGGCTGAGCAGTTCACATACGACACCAGCACATGCCCTGGATTCGCCGCCTTCCACGCGCGGACTTCATCACCGGGAGCGGCATCAGCCAAAGAACAGCCTGCAGCCATATCCGGCAACACCACGATGCGGCTCGGGTTTAAGATTTTTGCGGTCTCGGCCATAAAATGGACCCCACAAAACAAGATCACATCAGCATCGGTATCTCGGGCTGCCTGGGCGAGTTGAAGGGAATCGCCAATATGGTCGGCCAAATCTTGAATGTCTGGGTCTTGGTAAAAGTGGGCCAAAATGACGGCATTGCGTGATCTTCGGAGGGCGTCGATCTCGTCGAGGATGTCGATGTGTGTGCTCATCGAACAACTCTATCCCAGTCTCGGTGCCTCGGATGCAAAGTGTGGACCAACACTTAATGTTGTCTCTACACTTGCTCTTGGAGTGTCAAGTGGACTACCCTGTCACCATGATGCGCATTTTTCTGATCTCCTTGCTCACCGGATGCTTCGCCCATGGTGGCCTGAGAATACCTGGACCCACCGGAAATGTGGGCTCGCAGCGCATGGCCTATGTGCCCCCGGAAATGCAGGAGATCGAGCATGCGGAGCCCGCCAGCAGGGGCACGCGAATGGGGCGTAAGGTCGCCCGTGCAGCAGAAGGATTTTTGGATAAATCCAAGCTGATTGTTCATGGCGAAAAGTACCGCTACGACTGCTCGGGCATGATCTGTGCCGCCCATGTCAAAGCCGGACTGCCCACATCTGGCAACACACGCTCATTGTTTGAGGATGCAAAGGACTTGGGGCTGACCCACAAGCGAAAACGCCCTGATGTGGGGGATGTGGCCTTTTTTGATAACACCTGGGACCGAAATAAAAATGGTCGCCGTGATGACAAACTCACCCACATCGCGGTGGTCGAAACCGTCGAACGGGACGGGACCATCACCTTGATTCACCTCGGTGGCTCGGGTGTGAAGCGCCTAACGATGAACATGAAACACCCATCGACCAAACGCTCAGCGGATGGAAAGCTCTGGAATTCTGTACTGCGAAAAGGAAAAGATGGTGGCCCCGTCCTCACCGGCGAGCTCTGTCGTGGGTTCGGCGCGCTGTGGTCGCAGTCAAATGAATGGATGGCCTCGCGCTGATCACTGGGTGAGCAAATGCTCACCCAACCACAACGCGGTAATGCCCGAAGCCCGCCAAGCTCGAATGGCGTCAGCGGGGCTCCGAACCATCGGCTCCTCATGCATATTGAACGAGGTATTGATCAGCACAGCGGTGCCTGTTTGCTCTCCAAACGCCGTCAACAACGCATGTAGCTTCGGGTTTTCATTTGCAAAAACCACCTGAGGACGGGCTGTGCCGTCGACATGGACCGCAGCCGGACATGCCCGTTGAAATGCAGGGGTCACATCAAAACACACGGTCATAAAGCGACTGGATTCCGCGGCCTTGTCCACACCCACAAACCATTTGTCCACATCTTCAGCACGCACCACAGGAGCGAAAGGCATGAACTCGCTGCGTTGAAGCATCTGGTTTAACCAATCATTGATTTGGGATTGAAATGGGGCCGCCAAAATGGACCGATTTCCCAAGGCCCGTGGGCCCCACTCCATTCCACCATCACAGCGCGCGACCACTTTTCCTTCGGCCAAAATCGTCGCGACCTTGTGCAGTGAATCTGCGGTCTTGTTTTTGGATAAACCCGCCACGCTTAAGGCCCGACGGATCTGAGTATCAGAGGGGTTGGTTCCCAAATACGCATGTTCAAGGCGGACCGGACATGCACCCGCACTGCCGAGCGCTGCCCCAGCGGCCAAACCACCGTCGCCCATATGGGGCATCACCCACAATGTTTCGAGGGTGTCCAAGGAGTTGATGCGCTGGTTGAGCTTAACATTTGCAAAAACACCCCCCGCCACAGCCACATGGCCGCAACCGGTCTTGCGAATCCAGTACTCAACAAAGGGGACAATCGCCCCCTCGAGCACATATTGGGCAGCCGCGGCGACCTCTTCGCGCGAGTAGTCATCAAGCTTGGACCAAAAAGCATCATTGGGACGGGCAGGCTTGGTGGCGGACACGCTCGAAAACCCAGGGGCTGAAAAATAAACCTGCTGCTCCATATGGGCGATCAAGGCCGCAGGAGGCTGAACATAAGCCGCAAGACCGGTGATCTTGCCCTCGTGTTTATTGGCCACAAAGCCCAAGCGTTCTGTGACACGACTATAAAAAGTGTTGATAGAGGCCAAGCCCGATTGCCACCACAAGCCGTCGATCTGCCCATCTCGGCCCATCGATGCGGTGGCTGAAACCCCATCACCCATGGCGTCGACGGTCAAAATCAAACACTTGGCCCGGTGTTGGGTTCGATATGCCCCCTCGGCGTGGGCACGATGATGGTCCATCATCTCAACCCTGGCCTTCACAAAAGGGCGCTTGCGAAGGTGCCGTTCCACTATCCGCCGACAGGCGCTCACCTCAAAACCATGCATGCCAGCAGACCGTAAAGCGGATTGATAAACAATGTACCGATGCAGCCAAGGTGAGAATTGACCGGATTTACGTGCATTTTCGTGCTTGCCAGGCATGGCCCGAAGCAAGGCCGAAGGGGTAAATGCCGAGCCCACAACGATGCGGTCAACATCGCGCTCCCGCAGTCCTGCGAGCCCGAGCACCTCATCGATCGCCCCCCAAGGAAACGCCCCAGAGTGCTTTGTGCGGTCGACCCGCTCTTGATTGACTGCAGCCACAAGCCGACCATCAACAACAACTGCCGCCCCAGAGTCGTGGTTGTCTGCGATGCCCAAGATAATCATGGTGGCACCTTAACCTCAGGCAGCCACTCGGCCTCCTCCCAGTGCTGCGAGCACCCGATCAGCTTCAACACCATCGATCGGCATATCCACCAACAAGCCACCCTCGGCCCGAATTACGCCACTCATTTTTGCACCCACCGTCACCGACACCCCACCACCGACACCACAATGGACATGACCAACCAACCGCGCACCAGACAAGTCCACCGCTTGAGATAAGCGCGTAATGGACTCGCCAAATGGCACCAAGGCCGCTTCACTGGGCATACAACCGGTGACAGCCAGATCTAAAGCCGCCATCATCAAGCCCTCCGGCGCCTGAAACCCCGGCCCTAAAATGCGCTGTGCCTCTGCAGCAGAAAGGCTTGCTTCGGCCGCCAACGACAGTTTTGACTCCGAATCCAACAAGCCCTCGCTGAGCATTTCTATCGCACCGCTCAGCGCAGGGGCATGGGTTTTCAAGACACGTGCATCTACCTCAAGGTTCACGGTCTTTTTCAAATCCATCGCGAGAGCGAGACTGCCGGCTTGGCCATCGGCGACCCCATTCAAGGCAGAAAGGTTGGCAAAGGACAAAAACCGTTCAATAGAGATTTGTTGCCCTGCCTCTGCTTCGCTCGCTGAGGCCATGAACCCACTTTTTTTGGAATCAAGATTCAGCGCCAGCGAGTCTGTGTACGAAAACACCAAGCGAACCCGAGCCTCACCCGAGGCCCCCATCATGCCCTCGAGGGAGGCCTGGGCACTTGGCGGCAGCAAGTCCGCTACCATCGGAACCGACCCCAAACTCCCCACCAGCAACCCGATATTCGCCTCGCCCTCAACCACCAGGCTTTTATCGGCTTCCTCTCGAAGCAATAGGCCACCAGCCGCGCAAACAGCCAAGGTCGGTAGCAGGGTTTTCACCACTTCAGAAAATGCACCTGCCCCAATCGACTGGTTCACGAACTCAGACTCCATATCTTGAGAAAAGGTCCCGAACTTGCCCTCTACCTTGGCCATCAGGGCCATCTCCGTAGAAATATCCCACTCAGCCGTGTCAGAGATTCCATCTTGAAAAGACTGTTGTCGAAGCGAAAACATGCTCGGCAGGTCCAGGCCAACACCACCGGGAATGATATCAGCCAAAGTCCAAGACAACAGCGCAGCACTGCCCAACAAACTGAGCACATCAAACTCAGCCTTCTTTTTGGCCACATACCGCACCTCAAGGTCAAGCCCAGCACCTGCCATCATGGTGGCGACGTCCTGGCCAAAAGCATCACTCACACTCACCCCTGGTCCACCACCTGACAAACCAACCCCCGCGATACCATCGACTGACAGCGAGATCGTGTCGCCATCGGTACGCAAGGCACTCATATGGGCCACACCGTTCAAACCCTCCAAAAACTGCCCCTTCATTTGAGTTTCAGCAGAAAACCCGGTTCCTATAGGCCATAGGTTTTCCAATGTGCTGTTGGCCGCAGAGCGAAGGGAAACCAGGGCCTCATTCAGACTGATCTCAGAAGCCCAGGCCACCACCGAAGGATTATTAGAAAATGCCTTTGCCATCGGCAGGCTCGCGATCAAAGGCATGCAGTCGAGGATGGTGCTCGCGAAGCTGCCAGATAATCCCATCTGCTCAGGTGCCTCGCCCACCGAGTCCAGGCCATTTGCGGTGATTTCGGCAGCATTGCTTAATTGGGTGGTGGGTGCAGGCGGTGCGACCTCGGGCATACTGGACTGGGTGGAGGTGGGCGCTTGGTGTGTTTTGGACATGACAGACTCCTACGGGTGTGCACACATACAAAAGCAAGGTCCATGCCAACGTTATTTCAATGACTTAGAAGATTTTAAGCGCACAACTGTCAGCTATTCGACACCCCTGACTGTCCACCGGCCGACGGGGCATCATATGCAGTCAACATGAAGACCATTCTCACCGTCGTCCCTCACTTTCCTTCAGCCTCTGCCCGAAGAGATGGGCAAGCGATTTACCTGAGCCAGGTGGTCGACGCTGCCGGCAAGCGGGGTGATGTGAGCCTCATGTTGATCGCCCTCCGCGTTGGCAGCCAGCCCACCCACGAGCACGGCGAAGGATGGTCCATTCAGCGTGTCGACCCACCAAAGCCCCTAAAAACAGTCTATGACCTGTATCTTCCGCAGCATCTCAAGGGTGCCCTGGGGGCGCTTCATGCTGCGGCCATCGACCTGGCAGCAAGCCTTGGCGTGACGACCCCTGTGTGGTGTCACGGCTATGAAACCGGCGAGGTCATTCAAAGCCTGAGCAAACGTGGCCATCATGTGGTGGCCGTGCCCCACTACTCAGTTGGGGTCGAGACAATCCACGACCTGGCCTTGGGTGACGATGCCATTCGGTCCGCCGCTTTCGACAGCCCCATCGCCACCAAGCTGGGCGCGATATGGCCAAAGCGCGCCCGTGCGGCTGGCGTTCGATGGGCGAGCCGGCTGGGTAAAATTGGCCAATCGCTTCCCTTCCCCAGCCCGATTCAGACACAGTTCTCGAAACTGGCCCTCGAGCGCATGCTCATGGCTCACGCAAGCACCATCGTGGCCGTCGGGCCGAGCTTTGAGGCCGAAATCAACCGGCTTTACCCGTGCACCACAGGCCGCAGCACCCATGTGATCGCCGGGGCTCCAAGGCGGCTGCCACAACCACAGTGGCCATCACCCAAGGCCGCCGACATCCTTCGCATCATCATGGTCGGTCGGCCCTCCGGTCAAAAGGGCTGGGAATACGTCGCCGAAGCCCTGGGACAGCTCGACCCAAAACTGGGCCATCGTATTGAGCTCGTCATCATTGGAGGGCTGGGCCAAGGACAAGGGCCTTACTCGAGCTACAGCACCCACATGGCCGAACGCTTTGCTGCCTTGGCGCACACCCCCGTGTTTAATCTGGGCGAACTGCCCCACGACACCGTTTTGGCCCACCTCAAAGCTGCTGACCTGCTGCTGTTTCCGAGCATTTTTGAGCCCCTCGGCCTGGTATTGCTCGAGGCCATGGCTGCCGGCACCTGCATCGTCGCCTCTGATGCTGCAGGACCTGTCGACCTGGTGAGAGAGCCATGGGGCCGACTGATGCCATTTTCAGACCCAAAACGCCGGGTCGAAGAAATCACGCGTGGGATAAAACACGCAGTAAACCTGAGTAAAGCCGAACGCGAAGCTTATAAATCAAGTGCGAGGACCGCCGCCCGGATGCACACCTGGAGTGCTTGTGCTGAGGTGCACATCGAAGCGCTGTTGGCCCTTTGAGCCCAAGGTGGACAACACCCACATCAAGGTCACAAGTTGCCCAACCCCCGCCACCGACACGACGACCGCCACATCCAAGCGCCCCACAGCCATAAAACCCAAGCCCAACTGAATCATCACCCCCATGCCGACCGCGCGCAGAGTGCCACCCAAATTCCATTGGGCCGCCAATGGCAGTAAAAACAACAGCCCGTACAAAACCGGCGCCCACAGCATCACCGCGTGGGAGGGCTGCTCCACCACCGCCACAGGAATCCCATGCCCGCGGGCCAACAGGGGCACGACCATCCAAGAGCTGGCAGCCACCAACAGGCCCAGACCGAGACCCTTGGCCAACCATGCCCACCGTCTGGGTGCGATACCCGATTCCCAATCCAGGCGACAACTGTACAACATCAAAGTGGCCGCAACCCAAGGGACAAGCCCCAGCCCACGCACAACCATGGTGCCCACCTGCAATGCACCTATATCTGCAGCCGAAAACAGCGCACGTCCAAGTAAAATATCCACATTGCCCAACCACCACGCGCCCAAACCGAAGAGTAAATATCCACTGCCAGATTTCACCATCTTGCCCAAATCAGACAATCCCGGAAAGGATGGCTCAAGACCACCTTCAAAGCGGTTCCCCCATATCGAAACACCCAATATGGTCGTGCCAAAACACGCCCAACTAGA
>OBJC01000011.1_pt1 | contig 48979 bp, 41 predicted proteins | sample 1481521 | NCBI WGS metagenome assembly OBJC01 (sample SAMEA2341961, study PRJEB22496) | metagenome | biome: marine; feature: hydrothermal vent; material: water | place: Pacific Ocean | collected 2011/2012 | reverse complement strand
TACGAGATTGAAGGGTGACTGGAGTTCAGACGTGTGCTCTTCCGATCTCGCGACAACATGCATCACCAACAGCGTTTTGAGCGAGGCACCCCCGTCACGAAGATGAGCAAAACACCGGGCGGCTCAGCCACCGGTACCCGCATCCTGTTTAAGCCAGATGCCAGTATTTTCAGTGCCGACGCGCGATGGATACCCAGCCGAATCGGGCGGCGCTTACGAGAACTCGCCTACCTCAACCCCGGGCTGGTGATTCGCTTTATCGATGAACGCGAAGGTGTCGACGACGAGTACAGCTATGAGGGTGGCTTGTCTGCCTTTGTGCGCTCCCTCAACAAAACACGCCTGCCCATCCAAGCCCAGCCGATTTCGCTCCAGGTTGAGGCCGACGCGCTCAATATTCAAGTCGCGATGCAGTGGACCAGCTTGTACGCAGAGGAAATAAAATCCTTTGTGAACACCATCGCCACACCGGATGGTGGTACCCATGTGATCGGTTTGCAACGGGCCATCGCCGATGCTGTTCGACTGGTTGCCGCCGAACGGCCAGAGTTCGGCACCCGCCACAAACAACTGCGCCCCAACGACACCCGCGAAGGGCTTACCGTCGTGTTGAGCATGATGATGCACGACCCGGAATTTCAAGGCCAAACCAAGGGCCGGCTGATGAACGACACGGTGGATGCCACTGTTCACAGCGCCATTCGCGATGCCCTGGTGGGCTGGATGCGCGCCAACCCAGAGCAGGCTGGCAACATCATCAACAAGGCACTCACAGCCGCACGCGCCCGCCTCGCGGCCAACTTGGCTCGCACAGACGCGGAGCATGTCTCCACCCCCGGTGCCATCGATTTGGACACCTACCGCAAACAATTCGGCGTTCGCTCCTTGAACTGGCACGACTCTGCTGTGTGGCTGACCGATGAGCAACTCTTGGCCAAGCACGCCGAGATGGCCGATGTGGCCCCCGATGCCAAGCTGCTCGATGTCTGCTGCGGCTCTGGCGTGGTCGGTCACGCCTTTCGCCATAAGGTCGCCCATATGACCGGCCTCGACATCACCCCTGAGATGGTGGCCCTGGCTCGCACCCGTCTCGATGAGGTGGTCTTGGGCAACGTCTTCGATATGCCCTTCGAGGCCGACGCATTCGACATCGTGTCCAACCGTGAAGTGCTGCACCTCTTTCCGCACCCCGAGCGCATGCTCAGTGAGGTCTTTCGGGTGCTCAAGCCCGGTGGACAGTTTGTCTTCGGCCAAATCGTGCCCTTCAGCGCCGTTGACGCCCCTTGGATGAACCGAATCTTCCGCAAAAAACAACCCCTTTTGCACCATATGTTCTTGCACGAAGACCTTTTGGCCTTGCTCAAAGAAGCGGGCTTTGAAAACATCCAGACCACCGAGATCAACGTGTGGGAAGACATCGACATTTGGATCGACACCGTCGAAACCAGCCGTCGGCATCGCCACGAGATAAAAGAACACTTCTACAACGCACCAAAAGAGGTGCGCGATGTTCATCCCTTTGAGATCAAGGACGACGGCACTGTCATGGACCTATGGCGCTGGGTCATCTACGCCTCGAACAAGCCCGGAAAACAGTCATGAGTCAAGGAAACTCCACCATCGACCACGCCGACGTCGTCCATCATTTCACGGCGCGGGCAGGTCATTATGACAAATCCAGCCACTGGTGTACCGCCGATGACTTGATGGCCAAGGTCGTCGAATGTGTCGACCCACAACCCAACCACACCATGCTCGACCTGGCCTGTGGCACAGGTTTGGTCACCCGGGCCTTTGTGGGCAAGGTGGGAAAACTGGTCGGACTCGACCTCACGCCAGCCATGGCCGCTCAGGCCAAAGAAGCCCTCGACGAATTGGTGATCGGCCGGGCAGAACACTTGCCCTTCGAAACCAACAGCTTTGATCGCATCACCTGTCGCCAGGGCATTCAGTTCATGGACGCTCCCGCTGTAGCCAGAGAAATTCACCGGGTACTCAAGCCCGGAGGGCGCGTGGTGTTGATCGATCTCGCGGCCTACGGCGAAGACGATAAAGATGAGTATTTTGAGGTCCTCCGCCTGCGAAACCCAGCCCGGCGTAACTTCTGGGTAAAGGGCGAAGTCCAGTCTTTGCTCGAACATGCGGGCTTCAGCGCGGTTCATACCGTCGCGCACGTGTCCATTGAGGACGTCGACGCCTGGAGCGCGAACGGGGCCATCTCTGAAGCGCGCCGCGAAGGCATCCGCAATATTTACCGCAACGGCTCAAAGGCCTTCGCAGACCTGCACGCTGTCGCCACCGACGATGACACCCGCTTTACCGACCACATGCTCTTCACGATCACGGTCGGTGTTCGATAAACCCTTCGACACACCCACGGCACTGATGCCCACATCGTCGACCGCCCCCTTTTATATCATCGGCACCGAGCGTTCGGGCTCCAATCTATTGCGCGTGATCTTAAACGCTCACCCCGACATCGATGTGCCCCACCCGCCGCACATCCTGAAGTACTTTCATGCCCTCGAGGCTGGATATGGAGACCTAAACCAAGACAAAGCACGGCGGCGCTTGCTCAAAGATGTGATGCGTTTGTTGGCCGTTCACATCTACCCGTGGGGCCTCAAAATCGATGCCGATGCCGCCATAAATCAGGCCCGACCAGGGGGACTTTTCGGTATCTTTGGCGCGATTTACGACCAACATTTGGCCCACACCAAAAAGCGGCGCTGGGGCTGTAAAAGCACATTTATGGTCCACCATATCGACGCGGCCCTCAAACGAGACCCAGAGGCCAAATTCATTTGGCTGGTTCGCGACCCAAGAGATGTGGCCGTGAGCGCGAAAAAATCGGTATTCAGCCCCTTTCACCCCTTGTTTAGTGCCGAACTTTGGGACCAACAACAACGCACAGCCCTGGGTGCTATCGCCCAGCACCCCGGAGCCATTTTAAAAGTCCATTACGAGGATTTGATCGCCAACCTCAAGCCCGAACTGGAGAAAATTATGGGGTTTTTGGGTGAACGCCTGCACCTCGACATGCTTGAGCATCATCGCTCTGCTGCCGCCAAAAAGGGTGCTGGATTGAGCGAATCGTGGAAAAATACCGGCGCCCCCGTGGTGAAAACCAATGCTGGAAAATACCGAAGCGCCTTGTCTGCCCGCCACATTGCCCTGGTCGAACACGCCTGTACCGAGACCATGGACACCCTTGGCTATACCCGCGACGGGGCCGACACATCCCCACCACCGAGCATCCTGCGCAGCTTTTATGCCCTCCAAGACGGGTGGTGGCAGTTGGGTGTGGAGCTTCGTTCTGCCGTGAAAGACACCAACCATTGGCGCCGGTGGGGACGCGCGGTGTTGATGGCTGGGCTCGGATGGCGAAGGGGGACCCCATGAGCGACGCCACTGACTTTTGTCAGCAGATAAAGCACGTTGTGCTTGTGGCCTCAAGCTCTCGAGGCGGCTCGTCGGTGTCGATGGAAATGCTCCGTCACAGCCGCTCACTATTGCATTTTCGCGGGGAGATAAACCCATTTTTGGCCGCAGCCAAGCTGGTATACCCTCACACAAGCACCGACTGTGACGCCCTGTCAGCCCATCATCTCACCCCCGAAGCACGGAGCGTAATCGCCGCTGAAATGGCCACCGATGCTGGACAACCCGGTCGATGGCCGACGAATCCGACCGAACTGAAGGGCCTCGCCAGCAATATCGCTCGGAGACTCAAAATACAGTGGCCGGCGGTCAATTTTGAGCAGCGCTCAGTACATGAGGCCGTGACCCATGCCGCATCCCTCACCCCACCCGGACAAAAGGCTTGCCCGCAGAGCATTCAAGACTTTCAGCTCGCTCTGGCCGAACGCCTGCCCGGGCTCAACCCATGGTTTTATGACCTCGACCCAAAAGCCATTACGGCTGCCTTGCCGGACATCAAACCCCCAACATCAGCACCCGGCCCAAATATCATCGAGGAGCCACCCTTTGTGCTTCACCAGCCCTGGGACTTGGCCAAACCCAAACAGCTGGGCAACCTACCTTTGCTCATCAAGACACCCTCGAACGCCTATCGGCTGCCCTTTTTACGGGCCTTGTTTCCGAACGCCCGGGTGCAGGTCTTGCACCTGACACGAAACCCTGCGGCAGCCATCAACGGTCTTGTCGACGGCTGGCGATTTCGCGGATTTCATGCCCACAAGCTCGAACAACCACACGGAATCGACGGCGCTCCTGAGCGAAACTGGTGGAAATATGATCTGCCCCCAGGTTGGCGTGCCTGGACACAGCGGTCTTTGGTCGAGGTGGCCGGATTTCAGTGGCGATCAGCCCACGAGCACATACTGGACAACCGCGGTGATGATGCGCTTCAGATACGGTTCGAAGACCTTATCGGCCCCACGCGACATCGTATTTTTGAGCGTATTTTTAGTTGGATGGACGCACCATTAGACCCAAATATGGCCCGCATCATTCAAACCGGACTTCCGCCGGTGATGGCCACTGAACGTCCTAGACAACGGCGTTGGTTTGCCCGCGCCGAGCTGCTCGAACCGGTCTTAAACGACCCACGAGTCGCCCACCTAACCAACGCCCTCGGCTACACCGACAGAGCCACCTGGGTATAAAATAAGCTTAGGGCGCCGACGACTTGGGCTTTAAAGCGAGGCGAATCTCTGTCTTATTCCGGAGTGGAAGCACCGTGACCACCTCGCCCACTGCCGTCACAGCGTCCAACCACATCTGGGCCCGCGTGCTTTTGGATGACAGCCGGTCAGCCACGACCAAACTCTCAAAATGTGCCACCTCACCGGCAACAACCGCTGCCCGTGTGGCTGCTTGAGCCTTGGCGTGCTCGACCTGTTCAGCCGCTTGACCACGAACTTCAGGGATGCGTTTAGATGCATAAGCCTCGGCGGCCAATGCCAAGGTTTCACGGTCGCCACGGGCGGAGGATACGTCGTTGAATGCATCGAGGACCGCAGGTGGCGGGCTAATCTCGCGCACCTCCACAGCATCGATACGCAAGCCTGTGTGGGTGCGATCTAGAAGCGCCTGAGCACGTGTTTCAACAGCACGCTGAAGTGTTCTACGCCCCGTCGTCAGCAAAATGTCCACCTCCATCGTGGCCACAATATCTTTGGTGATGGCCAACACCCCCGCAATCAGGGTGGACTCTCCGTCGACCATCCCCAGCTGGTACACCACCGGGTCTGCCACATTGTACTGAATCACCAAGTCCACATCGATCAGGTTGGTGTCGCCGGTCAACATTCGCACTGGTTTGGGGTCTGCCCGTCGGACCTCACTCACATCCACAAGCTCATGGGCCTCGATGGGTGAAGGCAACCGAAAGCCCAAGCCGGCATTTAGGGTGCGATTTACCTCACCAAAGCGATAGACAACCGCCACATCACCAGCGTCAACGACAACGATTGTGCTCGCGCCCAATCCCGCCACAGCCACCAACCCAAGCCACTTGGCCATGGTCATTTGATGCCCCCAGTCAGGGTTTTAAACAGCGGCCCATCGGAGTCTATGACCAGGACTGAGTCTTCATCGAGCAGGGCCTGGGCGGTCTGAAGCTTGCGCATAAAGATATAAAACTCAGGATCTGCATCATAGGCTTCACCATAAATCTTGGCGGCCCGACCATCCGCTCTCGCACGAACACCCATCGCCTCTTGGTCTGCACCCGCCAAAATCTCGGCGGCTTGACGGTCTGCCTCGGCCCGAATGGTGGCAGCGCGCTCCTCACCCTCTGAACGGTATGCATTGGCGATACGGCTTCGCTCGGCCCGCATGCGCTCATAGATCGATTGCTCGTTTTGAAGGGGCAAGCCTATTGATCGCAGGCGCACATCGATGACCTCAATACCCAAACGGGACCGACCGACCTCGGCCACCCCAGACAATAAATCTGGTGGCAACATGGCCAGTTCGGCGCCTTCTGTGCTCATCAACTCACCAAACTCCCGATGACCCAGCGCAGAAGCAATCCGGCTGACCACCAAGTCAGAGAGCTGGGTTTCGGCGATACGCGCATCACCCACAGCCTCCAAAAAGCGTTTTGGGTCGACCACACGCCATAATAAAAATGCCTCCACGACCAAATTTTTCTTGTCTCGGGTGAGCACTTCAGCAGGCGGAACAGCCAACAGGCGAGTGCGCTTATCGTAACGTTTCACCTGATGCAGCGGCCAAGGCCATCGCAGCTGAAGTCCAGGTTCAACCACAGTTTTCACTGGTTTTCCAAAAAATGTCACCACGACAACCTGCCGTGCATCCACAGTGTAAACACTGGCCGCCATTAAGGCTGCCAATACCACACCCATCACAAAGGGGCGTCTCATCGCACCTCCAAAACATTCGGGTCAATGGGCCAAAGCCCTTCATCATCCAGCCACACCCGCACACCTGCGGGCACAACATACAAACGGAGCGGTCCGAGCCGGTCTTCGATCATCTCTGCGGCGATTCGCTCACGGGTGAGTCGCCGATACGGTGCACCATTGCGAGCAACAGAGCGAAACCACACATCGTAGCCGACCGCCTTGGCCCGGATACGATGTGAATCACCTTGAGCGCCTAGCACTTTCGCGACCGCCAAGCCGCGACTGCGCGGGATGAGGCCTGCCGAATAAGCCTCGGCTTGGTTTATCCGGGCCTTGCGTTCCTCGTCCGCACTGATAACGTCCAAAAATGAGGCCACAACAGGCGCCGGAACCCCAGCGCGTTTGAGGTGAACCCCATCGATGGACACACCAAGCCCGGCGATGTCTGCCGCAGCCTGGGTGGCAGCGAGAACTTTGGCCTCGATCATGGCACGACCGTGGGTGAGCAAAGCGTCCTGATCAGCGTGCGCCACAACCTGAACCATCGCGGCTCGGGCCATGACCACCAAGGCCGCCTCGGCATCGGAGACGCCATAAGCATGGGCCTGGGCATCGTTGACCCCGTACCGCAAAACGGCCGAAAGACTAATGATGGAGGGATCGCCAGTGAGCAACACCTGCTCACCCAAAACCAGATGTTTGGAGGCGCCGACGTCAATCTGAGTAATGGTCTCAATCGGGGGGGGAAAATGAAATAAGAGCCCGGCACCTTGGGACTGTCGAACCGGTGCCCCAAAGCGCTCGACGATACCCACATGGCCGATACCGACCACAGAAACACCACCGCCCAACCACAAGGCCAAAAGGACAACCCAGCGATGGCGATAAGCGAGCAGTTTGCTCACTGGCGCCTCTATCCGCCCATGTCCAGGTCTTGCACTCGCACCGGTGCCGCTTACAGCTGAGAGCACCGCGATGCCCCCACATAAGCCCAGCAAAAGGTTGGCCACCTCGGTGAGCAAGGCCGATAAACCATGACCGATCCATCCGAAAAATAAGGCCAAAGCCAAAATGATCAGCACCAACTGAAACACCGGGTGAGTGTCGCGGTCATCAGCAGCCTCGCCAGCCGCGCAGTAACGGTCCAAAGCGAGCACACCGATCAAGGCCAGGGAAAAACCCAGGGATGATGAGGGCTCCATACTGCCCGCAGCCTGTACCACCGACCACACAACCAAAGCGCCAAGCGCCGCGCCAAGCCAGCGGGTGAGGGATGTGAATCGGCCGTCCAAAAGCGAAGAGGCCGCCGCCGGCCCAAAACGAGCCAGCGAGCATAGACCCAATAAGGTCACGAGCGGGGCCACAGACCAGCCGCCAGACATCGCGCACACCGCACCGAGGTTCAATAAAACCAAGCCGAGGCCGGCCCGAAATAAGCGACTGTTGCGTAATTCTACCGGGAGAAGAGCATCAAGTTCAGCCTCCGCTGAGTCGTGATCACCGCGCTGGGTCACCGCGTACAGCACCCCAACCCCGGCCAAAGCACCCCCGATCCATCCAATGGGAGCGAGCTGCTCCCCATACACAACCAAACCCAAGGTGGTCGCGAACAACACCTCGCTCAAAGACAGCACCGCAGCCATACCCGCAGACACTTTTTTCATGCCGAGGTTCAGCAGATAAAAAGGAATATTGGTGCAAATGATGGCCAGCCCAAAAATCCAGACCAGAGAGGCAGGAGGCACGATAAAGCCGCCAAAGACCACGGCCACCACGGTCAACAACACAGCCGCCACGGTCCAAGCCACAAAGAGCGTGCCCAAAATAGGCGTCTCTTGTCGTCGGGTCATGCGGGTCAAAACGAGCACACCCGCGTAGCCAATAGCGGAGACGAAGGCTAAAAAGTCACCGAGTAAAAACCGCGAAGAGGCAAAGTGCGAGACCTGAAAAAGAGACACGCCCGAGAGCATCGCTACACCAAAAAGCGCGATTCCCGCACCGGTCACCGCTGCGGGGCCTGAGCGCTCTTTGAACAACCAAAACGCTAAAGGGAAAACCATAACGGGGGCGAGGTTGTGCAAAAATATGGTGTTGGCAACCGTGGTAAATGCGTAGCCTCCCACAAATGTGGAGGATGCAACCGCGAGGGCCAAACCCAGCCAAGCGCCCAGCTTTAAGGTGGTGGCATCGGGTTTGAGCGCTGCGGTGCCCCCCTCCCGAAGCATCGCGGTGATGGCAAAGACCACCGCGACGAAAATCGCCCGCCATGCCGCCACCCCAAGAATCGGTGCTGCGGCAGCGCGAGTGAACACCGCCATCATCGAAAAGGCGAACATCGCCGCCAGAACAAGCAGCACTGGACGCGATGTAAGCGACCTTTCTGCTGGCATGGGTGCTACCTCCTAAACCCTCGCGCGCGAGGCCCACACATTGTACAGCTATCGCGAGCACTCACGGCGAATGATGGCTGTCAAACACCCCAAAGCACCCGCCGCTTCAACGTAGGCATCTACCTTTAGGGTGTGAACAGACACACCATCATCGCGAAATTGGGCGGCCAACTCGGGGCAGCCAGATGGCATCACCAAGCTGTCGGGGCCGAGTACGACCACATTCATGGCCCTTTTTTGCCGGTTTTCATCACTCGGTGGCACCACCAGGCGTTCCAACTCCCGCTCACAGAGAAGACGGTCGAGGGCTGGAGACATCCGCTCCCCATCCACGATCATCCGGGTCTTGCTCAGCGGCACCATCACACCGAGCAAATGTTGCGCACCGGCTGGAACAGGAAGCGCAATCACCTCAACCCCCATCTCGGACAGCTGGTGGGTCAACCAGGCCAAGCCCGCAGGATTGGTTCGGGCACCGGTACCCACAAGCAAGGTTGAGGCATCCAGCCACAGGGTGTCTGCACCTTCAAATGTGGCCGTGCCTGTGGGGCTGGCAATGATTGCAATTCCCAAGGCCGAGAGCGCTTGGGTGACAAAACGGGCCTCTGCTGCGCGCACCGGTGATGCTGGCCGAGCGACAATAGCCCCAGACGGCGTCATCAAGAACAAGTCGCGCATAAACAGATAATTTAACGGCGGTGGTGTCTTTGGCGAATGACGATGAACCGTCACCCCCACCGACTCGAAAAACCGCTCCACGCCATCACACTGCTCAACCAGCGCCGCGAGGTCCGGCCAACTCAGCATCATGTGCGCGTTGGGCTCGCCACCTTTCCCAAAGTCTGCGCTCGGTGTGCTGATCAACACATCGGTCAAGGGCGACCACTCATTGTGCATGCCGACCGTGCGCCACAGCAAGCCGCTGGCCACATCGTTTTCATGGGACTCAGGCCGCTTATCCCAGAGCTTTCCACCAAATGTTGCGGGCGTATCCACCATCTATTCTGGCTCCGAGGCCTTGAAATACCCCGATTTTTTCAGCTGAGCCTTGAAGGCAGGATCGTGCTTTAAAGCAACGGGGCTAGCCTTTTTAGCCGCCAAAGCCCGAAAGTCATCCCAACGCCCTTGAAGCTCATCAACCACATCGGGGTATTCTCGAGCCAGATTTCGGGTTTGACCCGGATCGCTATCGAGGTTGAACAAACACTTAAAGGGCTCGCCGGGTGCGGGTGGAGGCAAGGGCCGCCCGGTCACACACATCAAAGGCTGCCGAAGCAAGGCCCAAGGTGGAGCGATCACAGCGCCGCGCATGACATCCCGTGGTGTCCAACTCACCCCACCCTCGATCAAGGTGGTGGTCCGAATGGTCGCTTTCGGCTGGGTAAACAGCGGAACCATGCTGGAACCATCAATCCCTGCTGGCGCCACCGCGCCCACCAATTCCAGCACCGTTGGGAGCAAGTCTACATGGCTCACCAAAGACGGAATGGCCGCTGCATTTCCGGCGAGACCTGGCACCCGAATCAGCAACGGCACCCGCACGACACCTTCGAAGTAGCTGTCTCCATGCAAAAATTCTTGATGCTCGCCCAAGGATTCACCGTGATCGGCCACCACAATCAAGATGGTCTTGTCCAAACGACCGGTGCGCTCGAGCACATCCAAGACCGCAGCGATATCGGCATCGAGCCGGCCCATGCTCTGTGCATAATATCCACGCCACGCTGCCAAGCCCTCTGGACCTGACCGTCGGAGGGCATTTTGGAGCGCGTTGGGCCCCTGACTGACCCCGACACCTTGAGTTGCGGTGCCGCCAGATACACCTGGGCGCACCGCATCTGAGGATGTTGGCGACAAATCATCCCCCCACAACGCCGCCCCGATGCCCGTGGGGTCTCCTCCAGGCTTCGGAGGGGCCACCACAAAAGGAAAATGGGCCGTGCGGGTGTGGAACATCGCAAATATTCGCTGACTGGCCGGCGCAGACGCTATCCAAGACACCAATGGTGCTGCAGATAAGGCGGTCCCCGTTGGGCCTGAGCGTTGGCGCCCATCTGGCTGGTCTGAGGGGGCTTCAATGATTTCGAGGTGCTGAAATCCTTTGTCGAGACCGTACTCTGGGCGAAACCCGCTGGCCGCGTTGATGGTAAACCCAGCGGTACTGTACCCATAAAGGCCCAAAATCTCGGGCAGCGTAGAGACGTCGGAGACCAGGCCTTTGTCCCAACCCACAACCCCAGTCGAGCTACCAAAACGTCCGGTGAGGATGGCCGTCAAGCTGGCGAGGGTGAAATTGCTTGCCGAATAGGCGGCCCCAAAATGGTAGCCCCCTTCGGCCACCCGACTCAGCGCAGGTGTGAGGCCTCGGTCTTGGTACACATCAACATGATCCCGCCGAACCGAACACATGGTGATCAACACCACATCGCAATCCGGGCACAGCGCATCTTTACCCAACGAATCAGAGGCTTTTGGCGCCTCAGAAACCCATGTTCCGGCACCGCCCCGCACCAAAGGCCGTGACGATGGTGGTGGAGCCTGGTGAGCCTCGGCGCTTTTACTTGCAGTAGAGGGCGCTGATGGCACATCTGCGCTTGGGTTTTGACACCCAAAGATCGTGACCAGAAAAATGGTAAAAACAGCTCGCATCTCAGCCAGCATAGCGCGCAGCTATGGCTCAAGTCCCGCCCTTCGAGTAATAGGGGCCAATGTTATTGCTTTCTCTCGCCATCTGGACCTTGACTCCGACCCTCGCAGCCTCCCCGGTCGAAGACTGCCGCGCCACGGCCAATACATGGATCGATGGGCTGATGTCCCACGGTTGCCCACCGCTCAGCCGCTACCGGAATGCTGCGATGGCCGCGTGTACAACCATCGATCCCGAGGGTTGGACCCGCGCGCGAAAGTCTGCGCGAAAAGCCTTGTTGCGCGAATGTGCCCCCACAATCGAGGGCTTCCCCGGCGCTATGGCCACTTTAGATGATGGACGCACCCTTTCTCATTGCAGCGAACTGTTGATGATGATGCGGGAACACCCTCCTGAGGCCGAGATATTAACGGAGAGCACTGTGGGTCTCGATGGTATGACCGCCGCGGTCGGTGCAGCTTTATTTGCCTGCCTGGACCCAAAAAATATCGCAGTGTGCCGTTTGCCCGCCTCAACGCACACCCCAGCGGACATCATAAAAACTCGAATTACCGCCTGTGAGGCCATTGAAAATCCGCCTTTTGACACCACAATGAAGTCTTTGGTCTGGCACAGCGGACTTCTCGCCGTAGACCCGAGCACTCAGCGAGGCTTACTCCAAAATATTTTGACCGAGCAAGCGCGGCTCAAAGCACAGCGGGAACAGGCGTTATTGGATTTTAAGGCGGCCCGTTCCGCTGAGCTTGACCGGGCCAAAAACATGGCCAACACTTGCATGATGATGCCCGGTGAAATGAATACGGTCGAAGAGACCGATGCTGCGACCGAGGCCTGCACCGAACTCCTAAAACTGTGGCGAGGAGAGGACCGTGGCCGAATAGAGCTTGAGGCATCCGGTAGGCTGGCGGAGCCCTACCTCACGCGCCTCAAAGGTAAAATTCTCAATGGCGACACCTACAATGTAGGGGATAAATCCCGCATCATGAGTCGACCCGATGTGCTCAAGCTCCGGCGCATCAACTTGGTTGACCTCCAGTTCAAAGCGCTGATCGAGACGGATGTATCGGCCGCCGAGGCGTGGCTGACCTTACATCGCGATCAGATGGACCCACAATGGGTGGCCAACGCACTCGACCAGGTACTCGCCGCGAGCATGTAGCCGGACGGTTTTAGCCGCCGCCACTATCGATACTGAAACTCGCTTTTACCCACGGTGAAGGTGTCTCCCGTACTGAGGGTTTGGGCGGTGGCAACCTTGCTGCCGTTCACCGTCAGGCCAAAAAACATACCGCTCTCACGGCGCAGCTCATGGGCTTGGCCCGTCCACATCAATGTAGCAGCACCACCTAAACCACCGCCCTTGATCGCCAGGCCGCCCTTTCCGAAGCGCAAGCCCTCATCCCCGAGCGCAATCGCCTCGCCTGAGTCTACCGAGATCACGGTCGCTTCCGCTTGTGGCATGGCCCCGACCTCAGCATTTTGAAGCTGAACGCAGTCTAAAATGGTGGTGGCGTGGGCGTCTTCACCATCTTCAGCCGACACCTTTCTCATGAAGCCGGTCCGCTCATCAGCGGTGCTGTACACCTTCATCTCGCCCTCGGGGTCATCCACAGGGCGGGCCACTTTCTCTTCGAAGCTGAGCAAAAATTTACCGATTTGCAGGGTGTCACCGTGATGAAGCGCCACAGAACTGACCGCTTTACCGTTGACCAAGGTGCCATTTTGGCTCTCTAAATCCACGACTGTATACCCATCGTCACCGCTGCGATCGACCCGAGCGTGATGACGGCTCACTGAGATATCTGGCAGAAGCAGGTCTGTGCCCTTTCCCCGACCGATGATCACCGAAGGCTGCAACAGGCGAAACACCTGTGGGCTACGGCCTTTTCTCTGAATCACAAGCATAAAGGCCATCTCAGCAAATCTCCCCAGTCAACTAAGCTTATCCCGCCTTGTTGGTTTAGTGAATAATCGAAAGGAAGGAATCCGCCCCAACACATCGCTGTCTTCCATTCGAAACAAAAAAAAAGACAAGGAATGCTGAGGCGCAACCTCGGCGGGGGCGACACGATAAGCAGTTGACTCAAACCGGAGATCCCATGAAATTCTGGCTCCTTTTCAGCCTGATCGGCTGCGAGATGACCCCCAATTACGTCGACTCGAAAGACATCGAACAAGCCTCCACCCGACAGGCTTGGCCCACGGTCTGCAAAGGGCTCGAGATGAGTGAGGAGCGGATTCGACGCTACGCCGCAGAAACCTTGTTGAAGCACAATATGGCCGACGAAGATCGTGCGTGCATCTGTGAGCACATCCAAACCCCCGAAGGCGGCTACGACAGCGCCATCGCTGAGGGCCTGCAAGGCAGCGATAATGAGACCGTGGCCGCTTGCTTCGGCAGCTTGGTCCAAAACCAGCAGTTGAACAAACGCCTCGAAGCCGTGATCGCCTTTGCCAGGCTGGCCGCACCCTCGGTCCGTCAAACCCTAGCAACGATCGCTTTGGCACCAGGAGACTTAGCGGTGCGTGTGCGAGCGACCGACAGCATCGGTGGCGACCCCAAGTACAAAGAGGCGCTCATGACCCTGTTGGACGCACCCGAAAAAGAGCTTCGCGCTGGCGCCGCCACAGGATTATCGGGCCATAAAGACAAAGCCATCGTGGCCAAACTGATCGCTGTGGCAACAAAAGATCCTGAGGGCGAGGTCAGGGCCAAGGCCTTGGTTTCGGTCAAACGGTCGGGCGTCTCCCAAGCCCAAGCCATGGTCTGTACCGCCATGCTCGACGATGAATCACCCGCCGTAAGAGAAGCCGCGGTCCGAAGCTTCAAGGGCACACGCCGCGACAGTGCGGTGAAGTGTTTGCGCACCAAAGCCTTTAAAGAAGAGACCGACGCCACCGTTCGCGACGCCCTGCTGGCTGTGCTCAAATCCAGCCCCAACGACAACGCGGCCTTGGTGCTTTGCGACGCCATCCCATTTTGGATGCGGACCTACGTCAAAGACGACATCCCCGACAAAATTCCCGGCACCATGATTGTAAAAACTCAAAATGACCGGGACTGGAAGCGCTCATATGAATGTTTCCAACGGGCCTACAGCCGCTCATCTGGATATTCATGCTTTGCCAAAATGCATGTGGGCCTGTGGTTCCGTGAAGTTGGCGGTAAAAACTATGTGCCCAGTTGCCCTGGGTACGAAAACACAGATGACAAATAGGACACACCATGGCCTCACTTATCGACCTCGCTGAAGACCCAACCAAACGCCGCGCTATCGTCGATGGTGCCGTCCTCTTGCTCAACAGCGAAGTGGCTGCCAAACGTGGATTTTCCGGCAAAGCGGTGAAGTTGGCCTTTCGCGCAGTGAAAAGTGTCAACCCTGGCATGATCCCCATGAGCATCGACGCGCTCCTCGACGATTTTTGCGCGCAAATGCAGCCATTTTGGGAGGCCGCTCAAAACTCAGTCCAAACCACACGGGTGTACTTCAACGCCAACGGTGACGCCATCGCCAACGCCCTGTTGAGTATCACCGATGAGCGGGCCAAAAACAGCACACAACGGGTGCTCAGAGGCGCGTACTCCAAGCTTCGCGGGCAGGCAGTCAAGCACATCACCGCCTCCATGAGCGGACTCGCCGATTTGATCGAAAAACACGCATCCTGACGCCTCTTTGACCATAAAAAGAGGAATTGGCTGCTATCTTGCCCACAATGGAGTCATCATGCGCACGCTGAGTTTCACCTTCACGACTGCCCTTTTTAGCCTTGGCTTGCTCTCAAGTTGTGGGGGAAAGGCCACCGACGACACCGCTAGCAGCAATGCCGAGACAGATGCAGATGCAGATGCAGATGCAGATGCAGATGCAGACGTTGATGAATGTGCAGACCAGGCCGAGCAAATCCCTTGTGGAGATATCTCAGGCGACCCAGACGCATCCTTTTCAGGACGGCTGGTTGACGAGGCCGGCGCCCCGGTGTCTGGCGCGGCCGTCCAGTTGTGCTCATCGCTTCAGTGCAAACAAACCGATACCAACGCAGCCGGTGTTTTTAGCTATAGCAATGTCGAGTCGGGCTGCTACGCACTCGACGCCCACCATGTAGATCAGCACACAATTAAGTTTTTGACCTTCATTGAGCTTGAACCCGAGCAAAACCGAGTTCTCGACGCCGATATCGTTTTGTATGATGGCGCCACAGAAAGCAACTTTTCAGGTTCCGATACCATCGACACCCAAGGCTTAAGCTTGAGCGTCACAGAAGACGGCTACAAAGCCCCGTTCGGACAACAAGGCGGCCCGTCCGTCGGCGCTGTTCGGGTCGATCCCACAGCGTCTGGATTGCCCTTCGATATGATTCAAGGCGAGGTCGTGGGCATGTGGTACCTCGGGCCGTGGAGCACGGAACTTCAGCCTGGGTGGGCATTCACCGCCACAGGTCTAGACAGCGTCTCAGCCGGTGACACCGTCCAAGTTTTGTCCGGGGACTACTTCGGGTTTGGCTGGGATATTGGCGGCACGGTCACCGCAAGCACAGATGGTGAAGTGAGCCTCTCGAGTGAAAATTGCCAGGGCATTCACTTTCTCTCGACCCTTCTGCTGGTCAAACAATAGCTATTCGGGCCTGGCGGCACGGCGCATCAACTCATCGAAAACCCGCTTCGGGCGAGATTCACCGGTGGCGATGGCCAAGACCGCTGTCGTGAGGGGTAGGTCCACGCCCACCCTCCGACTGAGCGCCAATAAAGCCCGAAGTTGAAGGATGATGTGACTGGACACCGCCCCGCCTTCTGCCAATGATCGGCCCGCTGCAAATCCAGGATGCAAAGGGCTCGACGCACAGCTCACCAAGTCACCCACCCCCGCCAAGCCCGAAAATGTGCGCGCATCAGCGCCTATCGCATCGCCCAAACGAGAGGCCTCGGCGATACCTCGGGTGATGATCACCCCTTTGGCACCAATCCCAAAGTCTACCCCATCGGCAACCCCAACAGCGATCGCCAATGCACCCACCATGGCGCCAGCAAGCTGCACCCCGCACAGGTCATCGGTGGTGTAAACCCGACAACGCGCCGAGTGCAAAGCACTGACGGTGGCCTCTTGTACCGCCTCAAAAGGACTGGCGGCCACCAAGGCAGTCGGATGACCCGCCATCACCTCTGAGGCCAAAGCCGGCCCCGCGATAGCACCGATTTGCCGGCACGGGGTGTGGTCGCTCACATAATCTGAAATCCACACGCCATGTCGGGGCTCCAGCCCGCGGCTGGCGATGATCAGGCGACTGGCAGCGTCGAGAGAACATGCTTCGACCGCGTCGACCACAGCCTCAGAAGGCACTGCCAAGAACAACAAATCCGACTCGCTGGCCAAGGCCTCAAGATTCGGCGTTCCAGGAAAACCACTCGGCCGACTGCCCCGAAAACCAATGCGTGGCTGATGCCCTGCACTCGCGATGAGGGTGGCCAAAGCCTTACCCCAGCCGCCCCCTCCGATAATCCCGACTTTCATGGGTTTTCCTCCATTTGAATGTCCTTCGGGCTCAACAAGCCTGACAATCGATTGCCATAATACAGCGACAACTTGGGATCGACGAGCACTCGCCAATCCTCAAAACTCAGCACTTGTCGCGTATGAACCCCCGAAAAGGCATCTACCGCCATGGTCAATATTTCCGTCGCTCGGTTTTTACCGGTGGGCAACATCGACCTGCATCGCCCCCTTAGGACCGCCGCATCGACCGCATCCGCCGCTGCTGCGATACCGGCCACCATCACACTTCGATCTACCCACTGTTCAAAGGGTGCGAGCAGGGCACGGTTGTAAGTGTCGAGCCTCGGAAACCGGACCCCCAGCGCATGCCAGCCCACAAAGGCCGCAAGGTGAGTCGGCAGCACCACCGTGTCTCGCTGATACGCACCCAACAGCGCCTTCGCCAAATGGTTGGTGTACTCCCGGTCGCGCTGTGTATCTTCGACAGCCTTTCCACAACGGTCTGTGACATAAAGCCGCCGATCAAAGACACGCCCATCACCATCCATCGAAAGCCCTTGCTCATCGACGGGGTTGCCCAAAGTGTCCATGGGGGCGCCAAAGCGGACCACAACGCTGGTGTCGAGCGCAATGAGCTGTTGAGCGAACTTTAAAACGGTCGATGGTCGCGAAAACTCGTCGTCAGAGATGATGTACCGGGCGCCCCCATCCGCGGAGAGCGCGTCCTCGATCAAGGTCTCGGCCTCGAGAACCAGTGAGCAACTCAACGTGACCGGAACCACCAACACCTCGGGGCTTGGCGCTTCCTCCGCCAGTCCTTCTTGCCATGCCACAATGCCCGTCCCCAACAAGCCGCGCTTAAGGGCAGTCTCGACACAGCCAGAACGCGACCGGGTTCCGCCTGGATAGAAAAGAGAGTGGGCACCCCGGCCAATCAGCTCGGTGGAGTAGGCCTTGAGCACATCTTTATACAGCCGATGCCCTTTTCGGCGATCGACAGTATATGCGCCCAATTTCGACATCAAGAAGCCCATGACTGGGTTCGAGAACAGATTTAGCCCAGCACCATAAGTACAGGCTGGAAGGCCGGCCAAATGAAGCGCATAGCCCACAAGCAGGCTGTCAAGATTTGAGACATGGGTGGGCGCGATGATTAATGTGTGATGCTCAGCGAGGGCACGAATTTTATCGATGGGACCTGAAACCACCACCCGGTCTGCCCCGTCAGCTTCAGGCCAAATCCGACTGCCGGAATCCGCAGGCGAAAGCAAACGGGTCAATGCTGCCGGTGCCAAGCGCATGGCCGTCGAAAAACTAACGTCGCTAAACCGGTTGTGAATTTCGCGACTATAAGCCCGAACCAATCGCCCCGCTGCCTTTCTCATGGCGACGGGCCCTTGCGTCAATGCCCGCGCCAAACCTTCGATGCGATCCCGCTCTTTGGCCGTCACCCCATCGGGGTGTTTGGAAAAGCGAGAACGCTCCAAAAAAACGGTGTTGGCCAAGTATGCAGCCATCGCTTGGTCGTCCAAAGCGCCCAAAAACTCGTCCATTCGCCCAATTAAAGCCTTGTCAATGCTGCGATGGCTCGGGTTGATCAGTGTGTGTGTGGCCACGGTGAAACCTGAGATGGAGATAGGCAGCACGCTTGTCAGTTCCAAGCATGACCTTATTACTGTCACACGTTCGGCGCCTTTTTGGCCTATATTCTAAATCCTCATCATCTCAACACCTTGGTGGCACCCCATGAGCGCCCTCGCACCCATCCTCGCGATCTTGGCGTTCGGTTGCGGCGGTATCGGGCTCACCGCCACTGGCCGAGATGAACTCGGCGGCCCCGAAGACTTGATGGTCACGCCAACAGGCACCATCGACTTTGGTACTCACAGCATCGACGAGGAACGCCCCGGGAAAATAGACGTCATCCTGATCGCCCACGGTGATTTACCCTTGGCCATCATCGACGTTTATTTAGAAGATGACGCCGGAGCGGTATTCAAACTCCCTGACGTATTGCCTTTGCCCATCCGCTTAAAAGCAGGCGCCGAGTTTCCCGTGCTCCTCCGATTCAAGCCCATCGCGGCTGTCGAGTACTTCGGGGAGTTGGCCATCATCCTCGATGATGGCACAGAAGAAGGGGCGGCGATCAGCCGGGTAATTCAGGGCACCGGATGTCTGGGAACCGGCGACTGCTAAGCGGTACCCATGACCATATGCTCGATCCGAACGGCCTCGCGAGCGTGGTCTGGCCGATCGGCGCTAGCCCGCGCCACAACCGACAATCCTGCAGCTTGAAAAGCCTCGACGGTGGGACCGAGTGCATCGACCATGCGATCCCCGACAAGCCCGTCTCCAACCACGATGACCATCTTTCCACCTGGGGCCAAGCACCGGGCTTGGGTGCCGATCCAAGCGTGGGTGTCTTCACGCCAACGCTTGAGCGCATCCTTGCGACCTTTGGCCCGAAACGAGCGACGAGATCCAACCTCAGCACCTGAGGCCGGTCCAAGATCAAGGTCTAGCCACGCTGCCCGAAGCTGTTGCATGGGCAAATAGTCGTAAACCCCAGGGTACGGTGGCGATGTCAGGACAAGGCCGCAGTCTTTGGCTGGGGTGTCATAGCGCGCATCACCCAGTTGAATCTGGGGACGAGCGCCATCCTCCATGCTCTCCAACCAACGGCCAAGCTCTCTGGCCTTTTTATGAAACAAAATCGCAGTGGTGCCCGGTGCTCGGTGGTGAGGCTCCCGGCGATTGTGGGTGTCGCTCTTTCGAAAGCTGCACTTGACGATGATGCTGGACAACAGCGCCCGCAATAAATGCTGGACCTCAGGGCGGGAAATCTCGATACCGTCGCGAATCCGGCCGAGTTCTTGGGCCACATGGGGCTGAAACCATCGCTCAGCCAACTCCGGCACCTCAACATCCACACGCAAGCGCGCAGCCTCGGTGATCTTTCGAGCGTCGGACCGCATGGCCGAAACCAATGATCTATCCGCCGTCCGGGCTGCAGCGACCAACACGGCGATCGGACTCAAATCTGTTCCTGTCGCCTGCCGGCCGGCCAAAATCGCCTCGACCAATACTGTTCCGCCACCACAAAATGGGTCGTGAACAGGACCAGGACAAGCCGCGATCACGGCTGCAGCCGCGTCGGGGTGCATGCGTGCTGGGTAGGCATGAAAGCCGTGGGTGGCCCGCTCGACTGCCCCGTCTTTCAACAGTGCCTCGGCGAGCATGTTGCTCATGGTCTCATCACCTGCACGGCGAATGGAGCTTGCGATCGGTGGTCCTGCGCGAAAATTTCCCATGTGCCACGCCTATCGCACCGGCTCTGACTTGGCCCGAATATGGCAGTCCGGTGAAGCCAGTGGCCAAACAACCTCGTGAAATGATACCCACAAGCCTGCGAGGTCATAATGAAGATCAATTCCGAAAGCCGAATCCACCATCCTTTGGAGCAAGTGTATGCCTGCTATCGGGACAACCTGCCTCAAATCGCGCCCTACACCCCGGATATTCGCGAAATCATCGTGAACGCCCGCGAGGAATTGGCGGCTGGACCCAAGATTCACAACATCTGGGTGGCCGACCGCGACATACCCAAAATCGCCCAAAGTATTCTAAGGCCAGAAATGCTGAGATGGGATGATTTCGCAGAGTGGGATGATGCAGCCAAACACGTCAACTGGCGACTGAATATACCGGCATTCCCCGACCAGGTGAGGTGCTCAGGCCGAAATGCATTTTTCGCAGATGGACCCAACGCCACACGGGTAATTCTCACCGGCGATCTGCAGATCAACATGAAGAAAATGCCAGGTGTACCGCGCATCTTGGCGGGCAGAATCGCCCCCAAACTGGAATCGTTTATCGTCATGCTGATCACCCCCAACTTGGAAAAAGTGAACCAAAGCATCGAACGTTATCTGGACGACAAAATCGCCGGCAACGCCTGAAATTCCGCTGCATGGTGGACAGAGCGTCCCACCCGGCTACGCTTTGGGCCGAGGTGACCATGCTCCCATTTCTGTTGACTTCTCTCGTTTTTGCCGCTGACCCAGTCGGTCCACCCAACACCGACATCGCCGAGATGAAGCCTGCGAGCCGAGGCAAGCAGCAAGGCCGGCGCGGGAAGAAAAAGGGCAAGACCCAATGGAAAAACCGGTTTTATGCCCGCCCATTGGTCGCCGGAAGCAGCTTCACCAATGCGAACGGCGAAACCACGGTCGCCGCAGGGATCGGCGGAGAAGGTGGCGTTCGCTATTGGGAAGCCCAAAGAGCGCTGCCCCGTCTTCGGGGCCGCACACGGGCCACCGTCCAATACCTGGTCTCTACCAACGCTGAGGGCATGGAGGTCAAGCTTGGCTCGTTTATGGGGCCGGCCTGGGAGTATTTCGCCCTGGAATCTGGCCTGGACGTCAGCTGGGACCGCTACGAATGGGACGGCGTGCCCATGGCGGCGAGTGTGGGCTACGGCGTGCCCTTTATCGCCACAGCCGGTGTGAGCATCATCACGATCTATGCAGGATTTCAGCCCACATTTATGAGCAATGAAACCCGTCGGGTCGACTGGGCACAAACCGATGAGTTCGGCTTTGGACACCAGTTCTCCACCTTCAGCGGCGTGTCCTTGGCGATTGACGATATGAACATCGGCCTCGGCTACACCCGCACTGTATCCGCAGCCGGCGGTATTCCCGGTTTGCAAGAAGGCTATGGTCTGACCCTCAGCTTCAGAGGATAAAACGCCTGACGACCGACTAGGTCAAGACTTCCATGCCGGTATCAACATCGGCGCTCGGTGGACTGCTGAGCATCTTAAAGGCCGTGGCCGCACTCCGTTTAAACTCCTCGACCGACTTTATCCGGCTAAACTGCCGAGCCATATACCGGGGCCGATAATAAAAGCGAAGGTAGGCGAGCCGGGTCCACTTTTGAATCTCTTCGTCGCTCATATTGCAGAGTGGACGAGGAATATCGTCATCGACACCACTGACAATATGCTCGCGCCAATAGTCCCGACCGGTCTCTTTTAGCAACAAGGTGTACATCTCGGTCGCCGGCATCGGGGTGACCTTTGAGAACTGGGCGTAGTCCAAATCCAAACTCAGGGCCAAGCGGATGGTTTGACGAATCGTGGCCTCGGTTTCATAGGGGTTGCCCACCATAAAATACCCAAAGGTGTGAATCCCGTTCGCCTTGGTTCGTGCGACGACATCGTGGTACATCTCGAGACTTGTGCTCTTTTTAAGGGTGGCCAATATCTCTCTGTTGCCACTCTCTATTCCGTAATAAATACGGGTACAACCTGCACTTTTCATCGCTTTTAGGACATCATCAGTGATGCAATCTACACGGGTGCGGGCCGCCCAAATAATGTCGAGCTTTCGCCGTTTAATCTCATCGCAGATGGCGATGACCCGGTCTTTTCGGATGGTAAAACTGGAGTCGAAAAAGTCGAACTCTCGAATGCCATACTCTTTGTTGCACAGCTCCAATTCGTCGACCACATTGTTCGGGCTGCGTGCTCGGAAAGGCTTGGAGCCTTGCTCGCAAAAGATGCACTTGTACGGGCAACCGCGACTGGTGATGATGCAGCTGAAGTTCTTGTACTTGGAGATGAACGAAAAATACAAGCTGTTGTCGAGCAGGTGCCGTGCTGGAAAGGGTGCTGCATCCACGTCGCAGTCCGCGGCCTTCGGAGTCACCACGATCTCTCCATTGGATTTTCGAAAGCTGATGCCGGCGACCCGAGAGAGTTCGCCGCCGCTCACAATGGCCGTGAGCATCTGTGGAAGCGCGATTTCCGCTTCTCCAGTGACCGCGTAGTCGATCACATCATAGCCCAGCGTTTCCCGCGGATAGATCGAGAGGTGCACCCCGCCCACGATGGTCGGCACATCCACCGCCTCGCGGATGGCCTTGATCCAGGCCATGGTCTGGAAAAACAGGTAGGTCGTGATGGTGTAGCCCACAAAGGACGGCCCAAAAGCACGCAAGCGCGCGACGGTCTCATCGATGGTCAAACCCTCGGCATGAGCATCTACGAACAAAACCTCACAACCAGCCCGCTCGAGGATTCCAGCCACATACAGCAAGGACAACGAAGGGAAAATCCCGTAGTTCTCCTTGACGGTCTTGATGCCCGGCTCATTACGAACCGGGCCGTAAGGTGGGTAAACCAATGCAACTTTGACACCATCGATCGCCGCCATAAATTTCTCCTGCACCCTCACTCTACCCGAATAGCTTGACGCCTGTAGTACCCTATTGCCGTGCGCTGGCCATTTTTAATGATCTTGTGGCTGCTCGGCGGAGCCTACCTAATTTGGTGGGTGGGGGCCAACCCCTTGCCGGACGGCTTTCAAAACGAATACCTTCTCGTGGGCAATGCCTATGATTTGTGGGGCGCGCTCACCGACGGTGATATTTGGCATCTGCGCTGGTTCATGTATACCGGCTATTGGCCGTGGGGCCTTTACGCTGTGCCTTGGCCTTTTATGGCGGTCTTGGGCCCAGGGCATTTGGCCTTGGTGCTGGGAAACCTGATTCATCTCGGGGTGCTATTGGTGGCCGCCAAGCATATTGGCCAGGCCCTCGGCGGGCGGTATGCACCCTTATTGGTTGTGCTATGTCCTGGGGTTTTCGGCAGTCTGGTTCGCTTCGAGCCAAATCTGGCTGTAATCGCCTGGACCGGGGCCGGCCTCGCTGCATTGGTCGGCAGCAGAAAGATGGAAAGTCGCCGCCATATGTGGGCCTTCGGCGCAGCTTTCGGCATCGGGCTGATGATGGACCGCTTGTCCGTCGCCTTCTTTTTACTCCCAGCACTCGTGCCTTTGGCCTGGAGAATGAGCAAACGTGCAACGCTGCACTTGTGCCAGGCCCTCGGCATCACCGCCATTTTGACCGGTGCATACTACCGGGAGTTTTTTATCCGCCACAGCCACGAGCTATTCAGTCAGGTCGGCACCGGCGAAATCGACAGCGCGGGCACGCTCACCGAGGTGGGCGCGATGATCGAGTGGGCCTACTACCCGCTCACGCTTTTAGACTCCCAAGCTGGCATTGTTTTGGGGGGCGCGATGTTGGTCGCAGTCTTCACCCGACGCTGTGGCGCCGCGATGATTTTATGGGCGTCCATGGCGGGCGGTGTCCTATTTTTCAGCCTAATCAGCAAGCATCAAGTCTTTTATACGCTACCGGTCCTGGTGCCTTTAGCAGCTTTCTTGTCGGCCAAACCTCGGCTTGCCATCGTGGGCATCGCCGGTGGATTGTGGTCATTCGCCTCGGTCGGGCTCGACCTTGTGCCGGCTGGCCCGCGATTGGACGAAACCTGGGTAAGCCCGCGCCATACCGTGGCACGGCCGCCCATCGGTATCGACATCGACTTGGCGCCAGTGCTTTCCGCCTTGGCCTCGCCAGCAGGTCAGCCCCCAGCCCACGTGTCTGTGCTCTCAGAAGACCACCGGCTTTTTGAGGGGTTTTTGCTGCTCGCGGTGAGAGAGCGATGGCCGAATACCCCATCCCGAGGCGTGGTCACCGACCCCCACGGCACCTTTGAGATGTTCAATGAAGTCGATGCACTGCTTTGGGTTGGGCCAAAACATGCGCGCTGGCCCACAGCTCAGGGGATCGAAAAGCAGCTTCGTGAAGACAATGTCGACCCCGACTCCATGCCACCCGCCGCCCGGGTGGTGGCCGCCAGCAAAGCCTCATTTATTGAGGTTGGGCGATGGTCGGCCGATGAAACACAAGACGCAGTGGTCTTCAGGCGACGCTAAAGGCCCCGAGGCCGATTACACTTGCTGTAAGGGGGCGAGACATGTCGACACAAGCCAAACCAGCAGCGACGGTCATCGTCTTGCGGGACTCACCAAATGGCCCCGAAGTGCTGATGCTCAAACGTTCTGGTCGGTCTGGATTTTTTCCGAACGCTTGGGTCTATCCAGGCGGGAGGGTCGACGATGCAGACAGGTCCGCGGCCACAACCGGAGCGGCAAAAGGCCTAGCGAGGGCAGACAAAGCCTTTGGTGTGGCCGCCCTCCGCGAGACCTTTGAAGAAGCCGGCGTATGGCTGGGCCAAGGCGAGGCCACCCAAGCATTTCGGGATGAGCTCAACTGCCGAAGTGCGTCCCTCGCTGACGCCCCCCATTTGGTCGCCGATCTGGGACGGCTTGCCTTGTGGGCCTGGTGGGTCACCCCTGAAAATGAACCCAAACGTTATGACACCAGATTTTTTGTGGCCACCCTTAGCCGCGCAGAGGCCCAAAACGTCCGTTGTGATGAGCTAGAAACGGTCGAACACCGCTGGATTCGACCCATCGATGCGGTGAATCAAGCAGAGGGTGGCACACTCTTTATGGCGCCGCCGACCTATTTGACCCTGTGTGAGTTGTCAGAATTCGACTGTGGTGAAGCCGTGATGAAGGCGAGCGTTGACCGCGATGTGCTCCCAATCATGCCCAAGCTCGACATCGACGACAGCCAATGGACCGTCGTGCTGCCCGGTGACCCCAGCTATCCCACTGAAACCCCCGTCGACGGCCCCACGAAGATCGAATTTAAAGCGGGGCGATGGTGTCGATCTTAAGTTTGGGATTGCTGGTAGCTGCGACGGCATTCGCGGTACCCTACCGCATGGCTCCGCCGCAGAAAATGGCGTTCTTGAGCCCTGAGAATGCCCACACAAACCACGCCGAACTGATCGTTAAGTTGGTCGAAAATAAAGGTTTGTCCTTTATAAACGGACGGCTCAATGGTCCACCAAGCCCTCTTCACGCCTTGCTATCCGATGCCATTCCTCATTTTCGCCGTAGCGCAGATGTTCTGGCCGCCGACAGAGCAAAAGCACACCCGAAAGCGGTCTTGGCCGATCTAAGTTTGTATGTCCGTATCGCAGGCGGCGACCTGAGCACCCGGCGAATTGCCCTGCTGGCTGACCCCAGAGTGGAGTTCGCCTATTTTAGCCCAAATCCCGTCGCACCCCCGGTTGATATTCCACCCGACACACCGCTCTTTGAAGATGAGCAGCACTACCGTGGCGCGGGTGAGGAGGGCATGGGTTTTGACATCGCACAAAGCTGGCCTGGGGCCGGCGGCGAGCATATTTGGGTGAGCGACATCGAGTATGGCTTCGACCCAAGCCATGAGGCCTTCAACGAGATTGATATCGGCCAACTAAACCATCCGTCAGACTGGTATCAATTTCACGGAAACGGTGTCTTGGGGATCATGGCCAGCCCGGCCAACAGCTATGGGGTGACCGGATTGATACCTGGGGCGCAATTCTCGGTTGTGTCGCCATTTACAGCCCCAGATGTGTACAACGTGGCTGATGCGATCAACATCGCCGCCGCTGAGTTGGTGGCCGGTGATGTGCTCTTGATCGAACAACAAGGGTACATTTTAGACACCTTTACACCCGTCGAGGTGTACCCAGACATTTTCGACGCTATCGCAAGTGCCGTTGCCTTGGGCATTGTCGTAATCGAGCCTGCTGGCAACGGTGGCTGCGACTTGGATGACCCCATGTGGGAGGATTGGTTTGACCGAGACCTTCGTGACAGCGGTGCGATTATGGTGGGTGGAGGAGCCTCCCCCTATAGCGATTTTATGCCCCGCTCTTGGTACCCCGGCGGCAGCTGCTTTGGGGGCAGGGTTGATGTTCAGGGCTGGTTTGACGCCATCGTCACCGCATCTTCGGCCGATGGTGAGCCCAATTTCGTGGACCTGTTTTATCCAGGGGGCGACACCCGCCAGGCGTACACCACAAACTTTGGTGGCACCAGCGGGGCAGCCGCCTTGGTCGCATCGATCGCAGCAGCCATGAACTCCATGGCCATCGAGACCCGAAGAGACCCCTTCACGCCCATGGACCTTCGTGCGGCGATGATTTCAACTGGCCACCCTCAAACCGAAAGCGAATCCCAACCCATCGGCCCACAGCCTGATTTGCGGCGTTTGATGCGAATTTGGGGGGTGCGCTGAGGGCGATTTATCCTTCAGTCGCAGCCTTCAAGATGGCCCGTTGCTTGGAATCAAACTCCATGGCTATCGCCATGCCTTGGGGGGTTTGAGCCACCGCGTGTCCAGTGGTCTCCACCGCATCGCCATTGTAGAGTTGAAGCTTCACGTTGACGGGCTGATACAACTCCTTGATCTCAGGATGCGCGACGGTGACCGCACCTGCAGCCAGCGTGGCCTGATAATCTGCCAAAAAAGAATCTTGAGACAAGTAAATAATCGTCAACTCGATGGGATGCGCCCCAGAGTTAACGACCACCAATGGCGGCGTTGGCGGGGGCGGGGGCTCAAACGCCGGCTGAGGTAGCCACGCTGGGGCGTTGACCTCCTCATCGGGCTCAGCCACAGCAACAGGCTCGACCACCTCGGTGATCTCATCTTCATCCGACTCAGGAACCAGCACCTCTGACTCAGGAGCCAGCACCGAGAAGCCCACAGCCGGCTCTGGTTCCGATTTATCTTCCTGATCCGCCCTCAACGCTTCCCGCATGCGCTCACGCTTCTGGTCTCGGGCGGCGATCGCGGCTTGGTCAGGAATATCACTAACAGCGTCTTCACCCTCGGAAAGGGCAGCCATTTGAACGGCGATCTCCTGCTTTAAGGCCTCTAGATTTCGCTCCATCTGACGGGACACCCCACCCGTGGCCAGATCGCGCCGCCAACCATCAAATTTATGGCGGTCTTCGAGGGGCATCTCGACTATTTTCCCTTGATAACGCGGTAAATTATCACCCCGCTTTGGCAATACCCTTTCGATGAGAACAGTGCCCATCACCGTGGTGTCACTGCCAGACAACTCCATGCGAAATTCGCACTGTATACCTTTGGGGATCTTAAGGTCTATCTCGAAAGTGACCCGATCCGCGTCCACTTGGGTGGTCGATCCAAAACGCAATCCAACCGGACTTTGAAGAGCAAACATCAACTGTTGGGAATCCACGGGGGCACGACCTCACTTCCATCCAAGTCTACCGAACAGGCCTATTTTTTCCTAAATTTCATCCCATTTAGATATTGGGTATGCACCGCTAGACTTTCCATAAATCAAGTCATCCCAGTCGATCGCCGCCTGTACAAAGCCACTGTCAATAGACAAACCCAAAAAAGACGCCCAAACCAGGCCATTCGGCGCATCGGCGCGACCGAGCATCCGCCTAAATCCTCGGTGCCGAGGGGAATAGCACCCGAGAGCAACAAGGCGTCTGCGCTCAACACCACCGATGAATAGGCCACATCCATCGGGGCTCGACTGCGATTGATACTCCCCACAGACCCATACACCTCGACCCCAGGCTGAAACCCAGGGACGCTTTGGGCCGAAATTTCAAGCTCTGCGGTGGTGGTATCGATCTCGAACACCGCGTCATACTCAACTGGGATCGCATGATGCAAGCCCAAACCTTCAACCCGCGTGGTGTCGTGAGCCACGGGCTGGCCCACGCGAATATATACTGCCAAGCCGGTGCCGTTTTCTGGGCCCGAAAAGTTCGACACCTTCAACCGTACATGGTCGACACCATTGCCGATGGGGTAACGAAACTGCACCCCGGCCGGCACCCGCTCATACTCGCCGTGTAAGCCATAATTCAACAAACTTAAGGTCATGGCAGGGCTGATGGAGAGGTCTACAATCCGTTCACAGTCGAGCATGCCAGAGGCTTCGATATGGGTCGAGACGGCCAACATTGTCTCTGAATCGATGATGGCTTGGTCGGCGAGTTGGCTTGCGGCGGCGATGATGCTGGCCCCAGCATCGGGCCAATCGGTGCTGTTGGACCACGAGGCGACGGCAGCCACCAACAACTGGCCCATCAGCTGTGGCCCGATGCGCTCATCGTCGATCATTCGCCAGGTCGTCGCCCCCCATACCGTCCCACTGCGGTGTACCTGAGATTGAAGGTCATCAGGGCACATTTTGGCCTCTGAAAAATCGCGAATGCCCTTCTCCCAATGACTGGAGCGGGACATCGACTCTGCCAACAGCGGGTCTGGGTTCAAAATCATGGCGAAAGTGTCTGCCACCCCCTCGTTGAGGGCCCCTGGGGTCCAATCCAGCCCGAGGGAATCGGCTTGCATCCACATGCTTCCAGCCAAACGCCGGACCAGCGCGTGGCCAAACTCGTGGTAGACCACATCGGAGTCATAGCCGAGGTTGAAACCATCATCGGAAATCCCGAAACTCAAATCTCGGGTGCCGTCATCATCAAAGTCTCCAAAAAAGGCGTTGGTCATCGGAAAATTAGTGAAAATTTGGATGGGATAGCCCAGCCGCAGGCCAAACTCTGTGGCCGCCCATCGGGAAATTTTATCCACATGAAAGTAAACCTGCGCCTCGGTGAAAGGGTCATTGGCCTCGCCCTCGGCTGGACTATAAAAGTGGTCCCCAAGTACCGTCGACTTGGACTCAGCAGACCATTCCAAACACACCCGCTCGCCAAAAGGCTTTGGGTCGATGAACCAATCCACACAGGTTGTGGCGAAGGCAAACTTCCCTTTGAGATTCACCGGGTCGGTAAGCCCCGATAAGGTGACGGTCTTGAGATCGGATTCCAGGGGATTTGGGTCGTACACCTTGGCGGAGGCAGACCACGACGAGGCTTCGGCATCAAATACCTCAGCCGTGCTGGCATCTACCCACACCGACCAACGCCCGCCCATAGCCGACACCGAAAACCGCCACGCCAAACGGGCACGACCTTCGTCGGGGAACACCACCAATGTTCCACGACGGGAAGGTTGAACCCCCCAACCCAGGGCAATGGCTTCAGCCGCTTTTTCTTCAGAAATGGCCGGCACCAGGTTCAGGCCTTCGAGGTCTGGCCAAGGCCTTGGATGGCCGACCGTACGACCGCTCAAATCATAGGTACTAACCAAGGCAGGGGCATCGATCGGGATTCCGTTTACAAAGCCTTTGGCGTGAACGATCTCACCGCCGGCCCAAAACATGCGCTGAGTTTCGACCTGCAAGACATGTGAATCGGCAGCTGCAATAGCGGTCAAGAATGTCCAGAAAAGTGTCATGGCCGTCACTGTACCTCGTGATTTCTAATTTTCCGCTTGGTACCCTCTAAATGTCAGTGTTGCGGTGGCGGAGCGGTCTGACACCCACCGCCATCATAAAATGAAATCTCTGGAAAGAAGGGATAATCGGGCCAGCGACTCGGACATACATGGGTGTGATAGCGCTCGGCCAACAAGAGCACCTCGCCGTCGCTCACATCATGGACATGGCCATTTTGGGCATCAAAATCACTTGCAACGGGGGTGCTGCCATCGAGTTCGGTGCATCCCATGACGACCGTTCCGTCGCACATCACCCCATACAGCTCGATTTCGCCCGCTCCAAAAGCAGCGCTGGTACTGAAGCCACGGTCAACCAGTACCTCGAGGGGTCCCGGCGAGTTGAAGTGATAATGATAAGTCGTGTGGGCCGGGTGTGCTTCGTAAGCATCAAACGTGTACTGCTCAGCCGCGAGGTCATCCCCCGGTGCCGCCATGGCGCCAAAAATGATGACCCCATTGAGCGCAATCCCTTGAGGCCCACCTGGGTACTCTTGGTCACTGGTGCCCATTTCGTTGTCCACCATGGCTTGATCGATGGTGATCCCCTTGGGGACGGGCGCCATCGGAACGGTCATGACAAAGTCTTGGATGGCCAATTGGTTGGGGTTTTGATGGTGACTGCCTCCACGGTCGTCAAACGCCACATAGTTCGGACTATCAGGGGGGTAATATGCGCTCGGATGAGGCGGTAAACCATCGGTTTGAATGACCACCCCATCACCCTCGAGCGTGGCATCGACACAGGCGAAATAGTCAGCGAAAAACACCGGCAGGTCAGCCGAAAAGGACTCGCCACAGTTGGCGACAGTAAGCTCACCATCATCAAGGGGTGCGTCAGCGTCTATTTTTGGATTGCCACAAGCCGTCAATCCAAGCACAACAAAAAACAAGCGAATAAAAACCTCCTCCAAAATCCTAACTAAGTTCATCGGGAACTGGGGCCAAAGTAACCACTGAATACCCCACCGCGGTCACCGTTCCAGGGTTTTCGTAGCTGTGTCGTTGGTCTCCACGAAACACCAGCACATCACCTTCGACCATATCGAATTCCTCGCCCCCAATGGTGAGGCGCAACGCTCCGCGCTCACAGATGAGGTACGCCCGGCTGCCTCGAATATGGGGGATCCCAACAAAATCGGAGCCCGCAGGAAGCGCCATGCGCTCTATGTCCAAACCCCGAATGTGCTCAGGCAATAATTTTCGGACAGCGACCATGCCTCGCTGGCGCTGAGGCAACTGATCAGCGCTAAAATGTCGAACCTGGGCCCGTGGGGGTGCCACCAGTTCCTCGATCAACACTTGAAGTGCACTCGCTAGCCGCATCAACACCGACAATGTGGGATTGGCCGACCCAGACTCCAGATGGGCCAATGTGGGGCGGGGAATACCAGCTATTTTGGCAAGTTCGGCTTGACTCAATTGCCGTGCAGAACGCAATTGGCGAACATTCAGCGCAAGATTTGATGATGCATCACCCATATGGACGATATGATAACCCTATGATTAACAATAAACAACATAGTTGATATATCAACACATCAGGTGATCCGCCAGCATCCACCTGAGCCGGATAAGAGGCCAAATGAGCGCTTCTTCGATTTCAACCCAAATTGTACGCGTCGGCGTTGCCGGGGCCATCCTGGCTGGCGCTTGTTTATGGGGAATTGAGCAATGGGCCTTGGGCGCAGAGAAACAGCTGACTGGCAACCCACACACACCTGACTTTAGCGACACAACCGACCCCTTTTTGCTTTGGCAGCTTTTGCCCGGCGCCACCGAGGTGAATGGTCAACAGGTGCATGTCAACGCTTTGGGCGCCCGAGGCAATGCTGTCACAATGGAGAAGCCAGCCAATATCCGGCGGGTGGTCGTGCTCGGCGACGGGATGGCCTTTGGCGAGGGTGTCGAGCGGACCAAAAGCTTTGCTATCGACGCCATCGACAGCCTGGGCGGGGAGCGTGTCGGGGTGCAACCCATCATCCTGGCAGTCCCCGACTACTCCATTATTCAAACACGCAACTTAATGGGCATGCGAGGCTGGGACCTAGAACCAGACTTGTTGATATATTCAGGGCCAGGTATCGAAATGAATGTGGGGACCTATGTGGACAAAGAAGTGATCTCTGCCTTCCGTGGTACCACACCCAAACGGGACATCTTGGAGGCCTTCGCCACCACAAGGGTGGCCGACCACATGCTTCGGGTGCATGGCGGAAACAAAGCCATTCAGCGTGACAATGTGTTCAGAAAAGGGATCAACACCAACACCGACGGGCGCCCGCGGGTGAGCAGCAACGACTACTCCCTCCACCTCGATGCCCTCGCCACACAGGCCAAAAGCGCCGAAGTCGCCATGGTTTTCGTACTCCTGCCCCTGCCCACAGACCTCCACGACACCCCGCAACTCCAGCGGGTGGCCCCTTACCGAATGGCAATGGTCGACGTAGCAGCCAAGCACGGACTGCCCGTCGTCGATGGTCCAGAACTCTTCCAAAACAGCGCCCGCGACCCGACATCCTTGTTCCACGAGACAGGTCGACCCACCGTAAAAGGACACCGGCTGCTCGGCTATGCCCTCTCCAAAGCCCTTCGCCCCTGGATGCGAGGGCACACCATCAACACAACCGGGACCGGCGTCACCCTGCCCGCTTACCCTGAGCCAACACGGCTCCTTGGCAAACCATGAGACGCCAAAAAAAATCACGAATGGTGGTCGGCCTCATCGGCTTGATCTGCGCATTCGCTGCGCTAGACCACTTCGAAAATTACAAGTCCCATCAAGCTGCCTGGGGTTGGACCCGCACCGCCGGCGAGCCGCTGCCCACCACAGAAAAAGCCCCCCAACTCATGACCAGCATGTGGCGAATCGGCCCAAACACCCGGTGGTCTGCCGATGCTCCAGCCACACAGCTATATATTCGGCCCATCTCCGGTGCAGGCCTGGGTTTGAGCCTGGCCGCAAAGGCGGATGAAGGGCTGTGGATCTGGATCAGCGACGACAGCCCTGCGACCGCCACCATTCACGGCGAACCCTTGACCTGCATGGGACAACTCCACCCACCCCAAACGATCGAAGCCGTCGAGCTCACCGCCCAAGATGAGAGCGTACTCGTGAGTTGGGGTGATACGACAATGGTGTGCCCGCACACCGCCAAGTCCGCTGCCATCCCTAACGCTACAGCGAGCATTCAAACCCGTGACCACAGTGTGAGTCTGCGCTCTATCGGCCGAAATCGGCGCTCTGATGGCGTACCCCTCTCGCCCTTATGGTGGATGAGCGGAATGATGGTGGGCGGAATGTGCTTCATGTTGCTCTTTGACGCGCTGATCGCCGCCTTCAGACAAATTCGCGCCACCCTGCAAGCTCCCCGACATTAGCTTAAGTGATCCCACCAGCCCGGAGCTCACCATGTTCGCTGTTGTCTCACCTGCAAAAAAACTCGACACCGCACCCCTCAGTCGCACCTTGCCGTTGACCCAGCCCGATCTGCTCACCGAGGCCAAGTCCTTGGTGAAAATCGCCGCCAAGCTTCGGCCAAGCGACCTCGCCAACCTCATGAAAATCTCTGACAAGCTCGCTGACCTCAATCACGCGCGATTTCAAAGCTTCACCACCCCCTTCACCATCGACAACGCCAAACCCGCAGCGTTGATGTTTGCCGGCGACACCTACACCGGGCTCGACGCCGACTCCCTCTCAACAGAAGATTTAACCTGGGCCCAAGAGCACTTCGGGATCCTCAGCGGTCTGTACGGCCTGCTCCGCCCCCTCGACCTCATCCAGCCTTACCGCCTAGAGATGGGCTCCAAACTCCAGACCGCGCGTGGAAAAAATCTCTACCAGTTCTGGGACGAACGCATCACAGCACAACTTCAAGAACGCCTAGAGGACCACCAAGACAAGACCTTAGTGAACCTGGCATCGGTCGAATACTTCAAGGCCGTCAAGCCAAAAACACTGCCAAGCCCCGTCATCACACCAGTCTTCAAAGAGCGAAGAGACGGCGGGCCTAAAATCATCTCTTTTATGGCGAAACGCGCCAGAGGCATGATGGCCCGGTTCATCATCCAAGGGCGCATCGACCGCCCAGAGGGGCTCAAAGACTTCCGATTAGCGGATTATCGATTTGAGCCCGCAGCCTCAACCGCCAACACACCCACATTTATTCGCTGAGCCCCGACAAAAAGTCGACGATATGCGCGGCCACTGTATCGACTGCCTCTAAATGACAACAGTGGCCTGTATTGGGCACCGTGATGTGCACCGCCTCGGGAATAAGCCCTTGCATTCGCCCTGCGATCGCGGTGTAAGATCTGTCCTGAGCCCCCGTCAGCAACAAGGTGGGCACGGGAATTTCACTCAGGGTATCCCAGACGGGAGCCACGGCCCCTTGGCCCATACCCCGCAAGGCATTCGCCAATCCATGGGGCGAATTTTTAGCCCGACGGCGGCCCATCGCAGCCAATGCATCGATTGAAATATTGGCCTGAGAACCAATCATCGGCGTGGCCGCCCAGTGCTCACAAAACCAGGCCATTCCCCGCTCTTCAATTTTCCCGGCCAGGGCAAAATCCTGTGCGATGCGCTCCGTCCGGTCCACCACATCCTCAAGTCCTGGGTTGGCACTCACCAAAATCAGTCCACGCAGAGCCGACCCAAGCAATGGCCACAACCGCAACGCCACCCGCCCACCCATCGAGTAGCCAATCAAAACTAAGTCTCGTCCGCCCAAGGTGTCTTTCAGCCGCCTGGCCACAGAATCGATACGGTACTGCGCTATATCCACAGGCTGCTCACCACAGCCATGACCCATCAAGTCTGGGGACTCAAAATCAAGATTTAACGCGGACTTTAGCGGATCGAAGTCGGCTCCAGACCCAGTAAATCCGTGTAATGCCAACATTCTCATCGCTGTGTTCCTCGCCAAATACTGAGACCGATTGCCCCCATTTGATCAAGCGCTCCCGACTGGGCAACAAGCTTGAAGTCGAGCGCCTTTAAGGCCGCCACATCTTGTGAAGAGGGCCCGACGCGTGGTGAATAGCTCAGCACCAAGAACAAGCGCCGAGGCTGAGGTGGGCCAGAGGAAGTGGCCGGCTGATCTCTTGGGCGAGCCGCCCGTCTCGCCCACAGCGACAGCGTTTGGGCATTTAGCGCGCCGTTAGCCCCCACAACTTTGGTCGTGGGCGGCGGGCGAAGCGCGGTGAGATGGGTGGACACAGCATTGAGATTGAGCCTTTGGGCGGGATCAACCACCACCAATAAACTCGCCTCACCCTTGGCCTGAGACATCACCGAAACCGCCACCCATTCCGAACGCGCAACACCACGGACCGGCGGACTCGCAAAGGGCAAAAACCGCCATCTTGGGTGCAACAGGTCCTGGTATGCCTGATAGATTCCACCCACCGTGTTGCCCATCAAATCCGGCTGAGGCAGGGTAAACAAAGCCAAGTGGTGGGGCACCCGAACCCCACCAAAAGCCAACGGTATCCAGCTGAGCTGCTGGGCCAAACCCGTGGCCAAAACAAGCGGAAGCACCCAAGACCGATGGGCAGAATGCAGGGTCAGCGGCCACAATGCAATCACCCCCAACAAACCGGCCCCTGCTATCAAATACCGCCCAGATCGATAAGGCAACAGCCCCAAAATCAACACACCACACACCAAGGTCAGCACCGACCAACGAAGCAAAGGCGATGCCTTTGGCCTCAAAGCCATCAACCCTGCGAGCAAACTCAAAATCACTGTGGGCGTGGTCATCAAGCGGCTAAACAAAACCGCAGGATAAAAAGGCCACGCGTCGAGGCCGCTCACCGGGTCGCCATGGAATTTCTGCGCCAGATTAGCTGCCAAAAACTCCGACATGGCGGGCAAATAGTGCCAATACCAAGGCCCCGAGATGAGCACGGTCACGATCACAACCAAGCCGATATTCACCATTCGCCCAGCCGCGCCATCCACAAATAAAGACGGGCGATACCGATTCAGCACAGCCAAAACCGAGCACAAACTGAGCCCAAGCCAAAAGCCAGCACTCAAACCCAATCGCATCCAGCCGGCCGCCCCTGCCAGCACCAAAACAGGCACCAAGACAGCCAAGAAAGCCACCAGCGCACCCAGCCAAAACCGCTGCATCAGCCGGGCACTGGCAATGCCAATCGCGATGGTGGCCACCGGCCCTAAAAAGAAGGCGAAGGACCACTTTGCGAGTAAACCCAAACCCAAAAATAGCCCAAACAAAAGGCTCGGCAACCGACGCCGAAAGGTCTCAGAAGCCGCCAAAGCCACCACGGCAGCCACCACCAAGGCCGCCAAAGGCACCTCAGTATAATATTTGCCGCGAATATGAAGGGACCAAAGCATTACCGGCCCTAAAGCCATGGCCGCAAGGCCTGCCATCGGTGAAACCGCACGGCGGAAACCCATATAAAGAGCCCCACACAGCAACACCAAAAACGGCGAGAGGCTCAACAAGGCCAAGCGCAGACTGGCACCGCCAAAAACACTGTAGACCTTGGCGCTAATCCACGGAACCAAGGGAGGGTAAGGGGCACCCACCGCACACGGTACAGCGCCATCGGACGCAGCATCAGCCAAGCACATCGAAAGGCGAAACAGGCCCGCATCGTCATCCCAGGTTTCGACAGCGGTGTGAAACTCAAGCCATGCAAGGTGGTTGAGCATCACCACACCGAGGACCAACAAAGGCAAAAGCCACCACCCCAACCGCGCCAACTTCTTCATGGGACCACCGGAGAACCCGGCTTACCTGGGCCCACACCCTCTACCGCCGAACAGCGTGGATTCGACTGCAAGCCCACAGCACTCGTTCCAGCCACCATTGCTTGGGCCACCACATGAGCGATGGCGTGAGCACCCGCCTCGCCAGGGTGGCCGACATCACCATAACCCCAGCAATCCCGTGTATTTAGCGAGTGACCCGCAAAGACTGCCCCGAAGGGGTGCAACGCGGCGCGCCACCGAGAATCCAACACGCGCACCGCACCCAAAGCGTCGTTCATATGGCCAGGGTCTTCGATGACAGTGATGCTCAAGCCCGCCGCACGGGCCTGAGAGACCAACATCACCACATCATCCAGCATTCCAGAATCTCGAGGTGGAGTGGACGGCGCGTAAAGTGGGCGTGTGTAGGGTGCTATCAGCCGGCGCAACACCAAATAGGTCCGCCAATCGACATAAGGTGCACCGCGATCGGGATGAAATAAGCCCGACCGAATCCCAGCGATATCGTGCTGACGCCCCACATTATGAGGAATGCCAAGAATAAGCCCTGTCCACGGTGCGCGGTCCTTGAGTTCGACCCACCTGGCCAACAGCTCAAAAGCTGAGCCACCGGGCACACCGGCATTGATCACCGTTGTGGGACGGCCCGTCAACGCCGCTAACCGGCGCTCCATCCGCTCAGGAATCGTGGCGTCTTGGGTGAGGGATGTACCGAAAATCCAACTATCCCCCAAAGCCAAATATAAATCCTGCCCCGCCGATTTTTGAACAGACAGCTCGGCATCGTCACGCAAACCCAAACTGTTGGTTTGAATCTCAAAAGCATAGGGGCCATCTGTGCCGTGATGGGTACCCGATGAGCGCACATAAACTTGGTCCCCCAACACACCTATCAGGCCATTTTGGTGTTCAAATGCGAACAATAGCCGATGCTCTGGGACCACCACCCGCAACAACAGCTCAAGCCCGAGCAGCAGGGAAACCCCAAAGAGTACAGCACGTATTTTCGAGGAAGATCTCATCAACTGCTGTGAATCCAAGTCCGAAGTTACCCCAAGGCTATCCGGTTCATTCAGGAACGGTCGCACCAATGCGGTCATGAAGATAGAAGCCGCCCCAAACAATGAGGTATGCATGGCGATCGGACTAATTCGAGGAATTTTAGGGGACGGAATCGCGCGGGTCTTCATTATCGATGTCACAGGCATCGCCGAACAGACCCGCCAACTGCACAAACTCACTGGCGACGCGGTAGGCTTGGCCGCTCAGGCCGTCGTCGCCAGCATCGTTATGGCGGGCCAAATCAAAGGTGAGGAACGCCTCAGCTTTCAGCTTCAATGCAACCGGCCACAATGCGCATTTATTGCCGATGTCGACGCGAGCGGCGGAATTCGTGCTCGATTCACCCCAGAGGTGGTGTTTTTATCCGACAAAACCGGCCTAGACGGCATGATGCTCGCCATCAAATCCCTGCCCGGGAAAGAGCTATACCGCGGCGTGACCGCCATCGAACAAGAGTCGATTCTGGCCGCCCTCAATCGACATATCGGCACCTCAGCACAGGTGGACAACATCCTCAACATCACCGTGAGCGTGAATCAACACGGCACCGTCGAGCACGCCATCGGAATCGTGATCGAGCGACTTCCCGCATCAGCCAGCTCTGAGCTCGAGGCCAGCGCTGAATTTTTAGTGGCCTTCGACCCCGTTCGAGAATGGACCGCCCCCGAAATCCTCGCATGCGTGAGCGCCGGAGAAATCCAAGGCGTACCCCTCGAAATTCTCGAACGCACCAAGGTTAAATGGCGATGCTCATGTGGGCCAGAGCGGGTCGAGGCAGTGGTGCTGAGCCTGCCGGTTGAAGAGATCACCGCGATGCTTGAAGAAGATGGCCAGGCCGAGGTGGTCTGCCACTTTTGCAACGTGCCTTATCTGATCTCCGGAGAGCGCCTCTCTCAAATGGTGGTGGCAAAAACGCCCACGGAAGTGAACTAAGGCCATCGTAAACCGCCACCCCGAGACCCAGGGTCGGCACCCATAGGCCAAACCGGTTAGCAGCGGCGATGCTTTGGGTGATCTCCACCCATTAAATCCGAGGTCCATGTGCGCTACCGCAAAGTCGCAATCGAAGGAATGTGCCATCACCTGCCCGAGGTCGTGGTGAAAACCGCCGCCCTCGAGAGCATGATGGCCCGCACCTACCAACGGCTGCACATACCCGCTGGCACCCTCGAAACCATGACCGGCGTATCGGCTCGGCGCTTTTCCCGACCCGGTGTACAGCCCTCAGAGCTCGCCACACGTGCCGCCATGAAATTGATCGACGAGACCGGCTTTGACCGCAGCCGCATTGGCCTCTTGGTGAGCACATCTGTTTGCAAGGATTACCTCGAGCCCTCCGTCGCCGCCTTGGTCCACGGAAACTTGGGCCTACCCTCCAACAGCCTCAACTTTGACGTGGGCAATGCCTGTCTCGGCTTTATGAGCGGGATCTCTGTCGTGGCCAATATGATCGAGTTGGGCCAAATCGAGGCTGGCCTGGTCGTGGTCGGCGAAAGCAGCAGAGACGTCACCATGTCCACCGCCAAGCGCCTCGCGAGAGACGACGCCACATTCGAGGATTTCCGTGGGAACCTGGCCACATTGACCTTGGGTTCCGGCAGCTGTGCAATGTTGCTGGTGCACGAAAAATTGGCGAGCACCAGCCACCGCATTCAGGGCGGAGAGGCCCTCTCTGCGACCCAATTCAACCAGTTGTGTATCGGCACGGCGACCTCCATGAAGACCGATGCACCCAAGCTGCTCAGCGAAGGGGTCGCCCTCGCTCAGCAAAATTGGATCAAGGTGAGGAAAAGCCTCGACTTTGAGCCCCACCAAATCAAGTCCTACGCGCTTCACCAGGTTGGGCGGCCCAATCACGAGGCCGTTATCAAGGCTCTCGATGTGCCCGAAGAACAAGCCATTCGCCTGTATCCGCACCTCGGAAACATCGGCGCGGCAGGGGTTCCGCTAGCGATGTCCGAATCCTTGAACCAGGCTCGGTTTTCAGAGGGCGACACCGTCATGTTGATGGGTATCGGAAGCGGACTCAACACCTCGATGATGCGCGTGGCCTGGTAATGACTGGCCTTGATGAGCCCAGAACAGCCGCCCTTCCCGGGCCCATTCGAGCACTCTACCCTTGGGACGGCCACACCCTCCAAGTAGACGGGGGCTCGCTTCATTATATCGATGAAGGCCCAAAGGACGCCCCGGTCATTCTCGCGGTACACGGCAACCCAAGCTGGTCATTTTATTGGCGCGCACTCATCGCAGAATTCAGTGGCTCGTACCGTGTTGTGGTGCCCGATCACATCGGCTGCGGCCTCTCCGACAAGCCTCAGGACTGGGATTACCGGCTTTCAAACCATGTGGACAACCTCGAGCGCTTGATCGACCATCTCGACCTCCAAGACATCAACCTGGTGGTCCACGACTGGGGTGGTGCGATCGGTATGGGCGTCGCCACAGCACAACCCAAGCGCTTCAAACGCTTTGTGGTGACGAACACCGCAGCCTTTTTATCAAAAACCATCCCACCCTCGATCGCGATCGTCAAAGTGCCCGGATTTGGCGCTCTCGCCGTGCGTGGCGGCAACGCCTTCGCCCGTGCAGCCACCATTCGCGCAGTATCCAAACCGCTCTCGGCCGCGACCAAAGCGGGCTTGCTTTACCCTTATGGCTCCTGGGCGGACCGCATCGCCACTTTGCGCTTTGTCCAGGACATTCCCCTCGAATCCAGCCACCCCAGCTACGACACGCTGGCCCGCATCGACAAAGGTCTGGCAGCCCTCGCCAGCCACCCCATGCTCTTGTGTTGGGGCAATGAAGACTTCTGCTTTAGCCCTGAGTTTCGAAAAGAATGGGAGCGCCGCTTTCCGACAGCCACATCGATTCATTGGGATGATGTGAACCATTATGTGATGGAAGACGCCCCAGAGCGCACCAATAGCGCCATCCACGCTTTTTTCGGCCAGGAAAAATAGGCGATGGCCACAGCTTTTAGCGGGACCAGCTTTAATATCGCCGCCCGACTTGAGGCATGGGCAGCCGCCCGCCCCTTTCAACGGGGAGTGGTTTTTCCTGAAGGCCGCGACAATAACGGGAATGTGCGCTGGACCCACCTGAGTTTTTCCCAACTCAATGCCCGCGCAGATGCTTATGCCCGTGGATTTTCCGAGGCTGGAATCGGCGTCGGCGACCGGGTGAGCTTGCTGGTCAAGCCCTGTTTGGACTTTATCCCATTGGTTTTTGCACTCTTTAAAATCGGAGCATTGCCGGTCTTGATCGACCCAGGGATGGGCAGAAAACCATTTTTAAACTGTATTGAGACCATCGCGCCAAAGGCCTTAATCGGCGAGCCAATTGTCTTTGTACTCAAGAGCATCTTTCGCAAAGCCTTCGCCTCTGTACAGATTCCGATCACCGTCGGCAACCACACTGGCTGGTGGGGCGGGCGCACCCTGACACAATGCCGTATCGCCGACGACAAACCATTCGACACATTCGTGGCCAAACCCCACGACGAAGCCGCGATTTTGTTCACATCTGGCAGCACCGGGCCAGCCAAAGGCGTCACCTACACCCACGGAATTTTTGACGCCCAAACCCGTCATATTCAGACGATGTACGACATTCAGCCCGGTGAAATCGACCTCGCCTGCTTTCCCCTATTTGGGCTCTTTAGTATGGCGATGGGCATGACGGTGGTCATTCCCGATATGGACCCAACAAAGCCGGCTTTGGCCGACCCAAAAAAGCTAATCGAGGCCATTTCGGCCCATGGATGTACCTCTGCGTTTGGCAGCCCGGCCATCTGGAAAAACGTGGCGATTCATGGGCAAAAAGAGGGCATAAAACTGCCTTCTATGAAACGGATTTTGATGGCTGGTGCACCCATTCCGGTTTGGATGCACCAAGCTTTCGGCGACATCCTGACCGATGGCGCTGAGCTCCACACCCCTTATGGCGCCACAGAGTCCTTGCCTGTCAGCAGCATCGGCAGCCTTGAGGTGCTCTCAGACACCCAAGCCAAAACCCGGGTGGGCGGCGGGAGTTGTGTGGGCCACCCAGCCCCCGGTATCGCCATCCGTATCATTAAAATTTGCGACACCCCCATTGAGATATGGTCCGAGGATTTAGTCGTTCAAAATGGTGATATCGGCGAAATATGTGTGTCTGGCGGGGTCGTCACAACCGAGTATAAAAATGCACCCGAACACACCGCGGCTGCCAAAATCATCGCGGGGGACATCACGTGGCACCGTATGGGCGATGTGGGATATTTCGACCCTCAGGGGCGGCTTTGGTTTTGCGGCAGAAAAGGCCACCGCGTACAGCGAAAAGATGGAACAACCATGTACACAGTGCCTTGCGAAGCGATCTTCAACGAACACGAGGCAGTGTATCGCTCGGCTTTGGTTCAGGTCGATGACGAGCCGGTCATTATCGTCGAACTCGAGCCGGGTGTCTCAGTCGACAGATCTCAGATAATATCGGAATTACTTAGTTTTGCAGAGGGTAATTCACTGACGTCATCCATAAAAATAATACGCTTTCACCCAGGTTTTCCGGTCGATGTTCGTCACAACGCCAAGATTCACCGCGGCGCCCTAGCAGAGTGGGCCAAGACATGAAGGCTTTGGTCACAGGAGGCGGTGGATTTTTAGGGGCCGCCATCACCCAGCAGCTTTTGGAGCGCGGCGACCGCGTCACCATTTTGGCCCGCAACCGCTACCCGGCCATCGAAGCGCTTGGCGCCCAAAGTATCCTCTGCGACCTCACCGACTGCCCAAACCTGGCCACCCTTATCGCGGGGCATGATGTGGTCTTTCATGTGGCCTCCAAGACCGGGATCTGGGGTCGGCGAGAAGACTTTATGCGGGTCAACGTCGAGGGCACCCGCGCGCTCATCGAAGCCTGTCGAGAGGCGGGCATCAATCGACTGGTCTACACCAGCTCCCCTTCAGCTACTTTCGACGGTCAGGATGCAGAAAATGCCACCGAGGCCGATTGCACCTACCCGAGGCACTTCGAAGCGGACTACCCTCTGAGCAAGGCCATTGCTGAGCAATTGGTCCTCGCCGCGAACGATGAACACCTGGCCACCACCGCACTGCGCCCACACTTGATCTGGGGGCCCGCCGACCCTCATATTGTGCCCAGGCTGATCAGCCGACGCAAACAAGGGCGCTTGGCGCGGGTGGGAAATGGTAAAAACAAGGTGTCGATCACCTATATCGACAACGCCGCTGCGGCCCATCTACAGGCAGCAGACGCGCTCGGACAACACAGTCCCAACGCCGGAAAGCCATACTTTATTTGTGATGAGCACCCCGTTGTACTCTGGGAATGGATCGACCAACTGCTGGTTGATGTTGGACTAAGCCCGGTGACTCGCAGTGTCTCTGTGGGCACTGCACACGCCATCGGCGCAGTGCTCGAGTGGGTTTGGCGGGTGTTTCGCTTGGGGGGAGAGCCACCCATGACCCGTTTTGTGGCTTCAGAGCTGGCCTCAGCACATTGGTATGACTGTGCAGCGGCCCGGGCTGACTTTGGCTACAAAACCGTAACCAGCCCCTCCGAGGCCATGAGCAAAACCATCGCGGCTTTTCGTCCCGATTAGCGGCTCAGGCCAACTTGGCAGGAAAGCCTTGCTCTAGAAAGTCCAAGGCATCGAGACCCAGTTGACTGAGGTCATCTTGACCCTGCCGCTCAAACCAGTAGGTCATCGTGGCGCGCACAACTCCGATGATCGCCCCGGCCAACACCCGGGCCCAAAGATCCTCCTCGGGCTGGGATTTTGTCCGTGCAGAGAACGCGTTCGCGATGGCTTTTTGCCAGTCTAAATCAATCTCACGCTCTCGTGCAAGAAGCGCCTGAGAAGATAAGATGACCGCTTGCTGAGCCAACAAGTGGTCCTTGTTTTGGTTGTATTTAGCCCCAAAAACTTCGGCGGCTTGGCGGAGAGCATCAAAAGGGTTTTCGACCTGCTCATGGGCGCCCAGAAAAGCCACAAAGGTCGCCAACCGCTCTTCTCGATGAGGAAAAACAAGAGACTCTTTATCGCGAAAGTACCGGAAGAACGTACGTTTTGAGACTTCAGATTTGGCGCAAATCGCGTCGAGGGTGGTGGCGTCAAAAGAATCACGGCGAAACATCTTCACCGCTACGCTCAATACTTTGGCGCGGGCTTCACGTTTTTTTCGCGCTCGAAGGGTCAATTTCTCTGGCATTTCAATCCCTATCCCGGTATAGCTGCGGCGACTGCCACCAAGTGGCAACTGCTACTCGGTGGCACTTTATAAATCGGAGACTGCGCGTGATGAATTTTTCGTCCCAAAATCTCGGCTCATGGCAGAGCACTACAACGGTTCCCGCCTTCAGTGGCGACCCGATCATTGCCGCTGCTCAGCAGGTTCGCACCCCCGCATTTTTGGTGCAAGATACCCGTGCTGGAGCCATCGGCGTGGCGATCGGTGGCCAAACAGTCCCTTCAGATTCCACCAATGGGGTGCAAAACTTTCCATTGCTCGCGGTGCTGCCCCCTTTGTACCCGGAGTGGCTGGGCTGTAGAAGTTTCGCCGAGGTTCATGGCGTGAGGTTCCCCTATGTTTCAGGCGCGATGGCGAATGGAATTGCCACAACCGATCTGGTGATCGCGATGGCTGAGGCTGGATTTTTGGGCTTTTTTGGGGCTGCTGGACTTCAACGAAGTGTGGTTGAGACAGCGATTGACACCTTGCAAGCCCGGCTGGGAGAGGCACACCCATGGGGGTGCAACCTGATCAATTCCCCTCACGAGCCCGCACTCGAGGCCTCGGTCGCACAACTGTATATAGAGCGGGGCGTCAAGCGGGTTTCGGCGGCAGCCTATATGGCCCTCACGCCGGCAATCGTCCGCTTTGCTTTGACGGGCATCCGCCAATCACCAGATGGGACAATCCACCGTGAACGTTTTGTGTTCGCCAAAATCTCCCGACCAGAAGTGGCACGTCGCTTTTTAGAACCCGCGCCAAAGTCCATCTTGGACAAGCTGGTGGCTGCAGGGCATCTCACCGTGGACGAAGCACGACTGGGGGCTCAGGTTCCGGTGGCTGAAGACATTATCGTCGAGTCCGATTCTGGGGGCCACACAGACAACAGGCCACTCACAGCCCTCTTCCCCTCCATCTTATCCTTACGCGACGAAATCACCGCAGCCCAGGCCTACTCCCGCCCCATCCGGGTAGGTGCAGCAGGCGGACTCGGGACCCCCAGCGCTGTGGCTGCGGCTTTCTCTCTTGGGGCGGCATTCGTGCTCACAGGTTCTGTGAACCAAGCATGCATCGAGTCTGGTCTTGACTCCGGGGGCCGGAAAATGCTCGCGGGTGCGGGCATCGCAGATGTCATCATGGCTCCGGCAGCCGATATGTTTGAGATGGGCGTCGAAGTTCAGGTGCTTCGCAGAGGCACCATGTTCGCGGTTCGGGCGAAAAAGCTCTACGGGCTGTACCACACCTTTCCATCCTTGGACGCCATCCCGGCCGCCGAGCGCGAGGGTGTCGAAAAAACCATGCTCCAGTGTAGCTTCGATGAGGCCTGGGCCTCTACCCGCGCCTTCTGGATAGAGAGAGACCCAAGCGAGGTCAGCCGAGCAGAGGCCGACCCCAAGCACAAGATGGCCTTGGTCTTTCGCTCCTATTTAGGCCAAAGCAGCCGGTGGGCCATCAACGGTACACCCGGCCGGCAGACCGATTACCAAATCTGGTGCGGTCCAGCCATGGGGGCCTTCAACCAGTGGACCGCCAACAGCTTTTTGGCCGACCCCGATCAACGCACAGTCGTGCAAGTCGCCCGCAACCTCATGGAAGGTGCGGCCGTCGTCACTCGCGCTCAACAACTTCGCAGCTATGGGGTCGCCGTACCCGCCGCTGGCTTTGATTTTCGTCCACGACCCCTCGCTTAAACCAGCAAAAAATGCTTCTGCTCACCCAAGAGAGTCACCATGAATCGTGCCAATAAACGCGCTCCCATCGCTGTCGTCGGGGTCTCTGCCCTGTTCCCAGGATCTACATCTGCTTCGGGATTTTGGTCTGATATCCTCGCGGGAAAAGACCTGCTTACCGATGTCCCAGACTCCCATTGGTTGCCCGAAGATTATTATAATGCCGACCCCTCAGCCCCAGATCAAACCTATGCCAAACGCGGCGGTTTCTTGCCTCAGATCGACTTCGATGCCTTGCATTGGGGCGTACCACCCAGCATTCTTGAAGCCACAGACACCTCCCAATTGCTTGCCCTGATTGTGGCAGAGCAGGTCTTGCGCGATGCCGCTGGGAGCCAGTTTGATGACATGGACCGTTCGCGGATCTCCTGTATCCTTGGGGTCACATCCGCCCAAGAGCTCCTGGGCACCATGGTCAGTCGACTGCAACGTCCAATCTGGAAAAAGTCCCTTCGAGAGCATGGTTTGCCCGAGTCGGATGTCCAAGCTGTCTGTCAGCGAATCTCGGACCACTATGTGCCCTGGCAAGAATCCAGCTTTCCTGGACTCCTCGGAAACGTGGTCGCTGGTCGCATCGCCAACCGCCTCAATTTGGGTGGAACCAACTGTGTGACTGACGCTGCCTGCGCCTCGACCTTTTCAGCCTTGTCTATGGCTGTCCGTGAGCTGTACCTGGGCGACTCCGACCTGGTCATCACTGGCGGTGTCGACACCTTGAACGACATCTTCATGTTCATGTGCTTCTCCAAGACACCGGCCCTGAGCATGACCGGTGATTGCCGGCCCTTTTCAGATCAAGCAGACGGCACAATGCTGGGTGAAGGCCTTGGTATGGTGGCCCTCAAACGCCTCGACGATGCTGAACGCGATGGTGACCGAATTTATGCGGTCCTCACCGGTGTCGGCTCAAGCTCAGATGGTCGCTCCAAGAGCGTTTATGCCCCGGTACCACAAGGCCAGGCCATGTCCATCCGACGCGCTTACGACAATGCCGGCTACGACCCTCAAACCGTCGAGTTGCTCGAAGCCCACGGCACCGGCACCAAGGCTGGCGATGCCGCTGAGTTTGGCGGCCTTGCCTTGGCCTTTGGTGAAGGTGAGCGCGAAGACGCCCAATGGTGTGCCCTCGGAAGCGTAAAGTCCCAAATCGGCCACACCAAGGCCGCCGCAGGTGCTGCCGGACTGTTCAAGGCTGTGATGGCACTTCAACATAAAGTTCTGCCACCAACCATCAAAGTAGACAAGCCAAACCCAAGTTTGGAACTCGATAAATCGCCATTCTTCCTCAATACGAAATCCCGCCCTTGGGTGCGAGGCTCAGACCACCCTCGCCGCGCCGGGGTGAGTTCATTTGGCTTCGGTGGCTCCAACTTTCACCTGGCTCTCGAGGAGTATGTGGGCGATGCGCCTCTGGCTTCCCGGATGCGAACCCATGGCACGGAGCTGCTCGCTATCAGCGGAACCAACGCCGCTGATGTCGCAGAGCAAGCCCGAGCACTCGCAGCCCGCTGCACCCAAGCCGGCATGCTCAGACGTTTGGCTTGGGAACTGGCCCAAACCTATTCGCCCACCGCACACGCCCGACTGGGTTTGGTGGCAACAGACGAGGCCGATGGGGCCAAAAAGCTCAGCAAGCTCGCCACCATGATCGATGGTGCACCCGAAAAATCCTTTTCAACCCCCGACGGCTCAGCCTTTGGTTTGGGCGCGACAAAGGGCGGGGTCGGCTTCATCTTTCCCGGCCAAGGCAGCCAGTACGTTCGGATGGGTGCAGACCTGGCGATGAACCATGATGCCGCCCGAATGGCTTGGGATCGGGCCGCTGATCTCGACTTGGGAGACGCCCCTCGGATCGACCAAATCGTTTACCCCATCTCACGGTTTTCCGATGCCGAGCGCAAAACGGATGAAGACACCTTGCGCGCAACCGAGTGGGCCCAACCCGCAATCGGGGTAACGAGCTTGGCTCTTCTTTCGATCATGCGCACCCTTGGGGTGACGGCGAGCGGTGTGGCGGGTCATAGCTTTGGTGAGATCACCGCACTGCACGCAGCGGGCGTTTTGGATGAAGCAGATATGCTCAAAATCGCACGTCGACGGGGCGAGTTGATGGCAAAAGCCGCCAAACTCCCTGGGGCAATGAGTGCGGTTTCTGCCAACGTTACGGTGCTCAAAGAGGCCCTGGCATCCGTCGGTCGCGACGATGTTGTGCTCGCCAACCACAACGCGCCCAAGCAAGTGGTCATCTCGGGCTCCATCGACGGCGTTGAGGCTGTGGAGGCCAAACTCAAGGCCGACGGTGTCCGATTTACGCGCTTAAGCGTAGCCACTGCCTTCCATTCGCCTGTCGTGTCCAGCTCTGAAGCACCCTACGCGGCGTTTTTAGCGGGCATCAAATTCGCAAGCGCCAAGCTGCCTGTATGGTCAGGCGAAACCACTAAACCATACGCCAAAACCGCCAAGGCCAAGACTGCACGGTTGGCCCGGCAAATCTCCAATCCTGTGCGCTTTGTTGGCCTGATAAAAGACATGGCCGATTCGGGCATCCACACCTTTATCGAGGTTGGGCCCGGTGCAGTTCTGACCAGCCTTATCGGAAAAACCCTTAAAGGGACCGACCACGCTGCCATTGCCCTCGACCGAAAAGGTCGTGATGGCTTATTGACCCTCAACCGAGCACTGTCGCAAATGATCGCACTTGGGGTACCGCTTCAACTTAATGCGCTGTGGCAGGGCTACGGCGAGCCCACCGACATCAATGCCCAGCCAAAACCAAGGCTCGCAGTGCCGATCAGCGGCGTCAACCATGGTAAACACTACCCACCCAAAGGTGGAGCTGCAGCGTTGCCAGGGCCCAACCCTGAGAAAACCGAAGCCCCAATGGCGGCCATGACTCAACCAGCAGCGGTCACAACGCCCGCCGCGGCGCCAACAACAGTACCGACAACAGCGCCCAAACAATTGGAGCAACCAATCATGAGCAACCCAACCAAAACTCAAGGCATGAGCCCCGGCATGGTCGCAGCATTAAGCGACGCCATCCAACAAAGTGCTGCAGCACACACCGCCTTTCAGACGGCGATGGCGCAATCACACAGCGCCTACTTGAGCACCATGGAAACCTCGATCGCCGCGCTCTCTCGCATGTCCGGCGGGGCGGGGGTTTCGCCGCAGATGGCAAAGGCATTGCAACCCATCGCTATGGCTGCACCCATCGCTGTGGCCCCACCCGTCGCTGTGGCCCCACCCGTCGCTG
>OBJC01000010.1_pt1 | contig 50238 bp, 45 predicted proteins | sample 1481521 | NCBI WGS metagenome assembly OBJC01 (sample SAMEA2341961, study PRJEB22496) | metagenome | biome: marine; feature: hydrothermal vent; material: water | place: Pacific Ocean | collected 2011/2012 | reverse complement strand
GCTGGGCTAGAAACCACCCAGGGGCGATCGGTCATGATGTGTAAATCGCCCGAGTCTGTGCCTGCAAAAAGGTAGCCCGCGACAACACCAAACTCGACCACGGACCCTGCGCCTTTGGAGAATGGAAAGCCTCCGATTTGCTCAGACTTGGGCACACCAGCCGACGTATCGAGACCAAAAAATAAAATTTCATCGCGTTCATCATCGGCGACCACAAACCATGCCTCGTCGAGGCTGGCAGCAATAGCACTCGCACCGTCCACCCCTTGGTCTTCGCCCAGAAAAAGCGACAAGATATTCGACCCATTTTGAAACTCGACCACCCCAGACCGACCGCCTGCAACGAACACACGGCTGCCACCAATCAGCTCAATATCAGAGGTCTGTGAAGCGCTTGGCGCACCTTGTTGACGGGTTGCGCCACCCGCCCCAGCTGCGACTTTTGAAAAGCTCGCCCCCCCATGTGAGAGGTAGACATAAGAGAGGTTGGCCTCCATATCTTCCACATTTTTGTAGCTCAAAATGCTCGGAAAACCTCCGCCGATCACCTCTGCAATCTCTGGGTTGTAAGCATGGAGTTGGGGATTGCCATCGCCGAATGGGTTCTCGGCCAACGCGAAAACAAGCGTGTCATTGGAGGCCATAGCGATGATGTCCTCCTCCGCGAGGTAGCTCGCGCTATCTGCAACCTTGACGCCCGAGGACCCAAACTCGAACCAAGCGATTTCTCCGCCAGCACAGCCGGCCCAAAACCGCTTGTCGGTACCCGGTGCGGCAGTAATCCCGCCCACACCGGCACAAGGGTTGGCTGTTTTTAGGTCCCATGTCGCCATATCGACCACAAACACCGAGCCGCCACTGCCCAATACCGCGACTGTGCTTCCATCGTTGGACACCACAACATCGAGCACTTGGGCACCGACCGCCAAAGCATCAACCGAACGTGTCGGAAGTGCACTCGCGATACCCATCAACGCGAGCCACATCACTATAGATAGCCCTCAGACCATAAGGCGGCCGCAATCGCCACCGCGTTCGTGCTCGCCCCCACCCTGAGATTATCGGCACTAAACCATAGGTGAAGACGGTGAGGGTCGGGATCAATCCGAATTCGACCGACATAAATGGCGCTATCGCCGGCCACCCGCCTGGGACCCGGCACGGGGTCGCCCACCCGAACGCCAACGGTCTCACTCAGCAATGCTCGGACCGCCTGGACGTTTACCGCATGGTCAAACTCAATCACCAAATCACCTGCAACCCCTGCAAACAACGGCACCAGGACAACGGACATCAACGCCTGTTCTGGCTGCCAACCCAAGACGTCAGCCAGCTCAATCGCCACCCGGCGCTCTGTGGTGGTCCATCCTTCGACCAAATCTCCCAGTTGAGACATGATATCAAAAGCGAGCCCATTGCTAAACACCGACCGTGGCGGGGTCTGGCCATTGAACAAGGAGACCACCTGGCTCGACAGCTCATCGGCGCCCGCTTTTCCGGCGCTGCTTGCTGACAACATCAAGGTGCCCCGAACCGACACTGCACCGCGATCGGCCAAGCTGGAAAGGATTGTGGACACGATGACTGCGGGGGCACTGGGCGAACACACGACACGGGTGTCCGGAAAATCAGCAATGGGATCTAGTCCAACACTCGCTACCATCAGCCGAGACTTGTCCCCCATCGTGGCACCAATGTCGACCACCGGAACATCCAACTCTTGGAGCACAGGGACCACCTTGCGACACACGGATGCAGGTGCAGCCAAAAACACCAAGTCGATGCCCTCAAAAACCGCGCCGACCCCATCATCGCTGGGTAAAGCCCGAACCCGATGAGACCGTCCACAGACCTCGATGACCTCCCCATTCGAGCGCGCTGATGCGAACAAACGAAAAGACGCCACCGCCAAGGTTGTGCGCTCCAAAACGCTCAACAGATCACGACCGACAGCACCCGTGGCACCAACAATCGCTACATTTATACCTTCATTTTGTCCCATTTCCCTGATCATCCTTTTGCATGAACCAAGCGCTTAGCACCTGACTTTTTGGCGTCTGCATCCCGTAAATATGTAAGCGCGACCTCTTGAGGTTCCACCGCATCAGCCATACGCTCTAAACCTAACTTGGCCACCGCCAGAGCCGCTGACCGTGCTGGACAGGGCGCGACAACACCACCCGCAAGGGTGATCGCTTCGGCGTAGACGACCGCACCCTCACCGACTGCGACAAAGCCAGGCTTGGGCATAACCTGGCTAATTTCAACATCTTGTGCAGTCCCGAGGGCCGTCACTTTTGAGGCTTGAGTGTCGAAACATTGCGCATACACCCGGCCTTTGCGCGCATCGAGTAAAGAAAGCACAACAGGCGCCTTCACCAGGAGTGCTCGGGCCTCCAAACTTGAGACGCACACCACCTTTAGGCCGCGAGAAACCGCAAACCCAAGAGCGGTAGCAACGCCGACGCGGAGCCCAGTGAAGGCACCAGGCCCGACACTGACAGCCACCAAATCTATGGCACCAACCTCGTCCAACAGGGCAGCGATGGCCGGTATCAACACTGCATCGGCCCCCCTAATCACCCGCTGGTCCCACTCGCGCTCATGACCAGGCCCGATCACAGCGGCCCCAACAACCGGTGAGGCGGTGTCTATTCCCAGGACAACACTCACTCGAAAAGCCGTCGCAAATCGAAGAAGAGAACGCTCATCATCAACAAGACCAGAAACAGGACGCCGATCTGCTGTGCGCGCTCTCGAATGGCCAAAGATAGTGGCCGCCCTCGGAGCCCTTCAATGGCGTAAAATAAAAACTGACCACCATCTAAAACGGGCACAGGCAACAGGTTGATGATGCCCAGCGAAATGGACAGCATGCCCATCAAGCGTGCCCAAACAAAGAGCCCCTGCTCTGCAGCGCTGGACGCCTGACGCACCATCTCAACAGGACCACCCAGGCTCTTTTGCACTGCTGCAGCACCGGTCAAAAGCTTGCCGATTTGCTCGAGCACATAGCCACTAAGGCGGGTGGTTTCGTCCAACGCCCGACCAAACGCATCACCAAAACTGTAATAAACCCGTGTTTTAGGACCGTCACTCAGCCTTCCCATGCGCATGACACCGAGCACTGGCCGATAATAGTACCGACCCAATGCGTCGGTGTCTCGAATGACCGTGGGCGTCAACGCAAACTTGATGCGCTCGCCCTCTCGAATCAACTCCACATCCAAAGCCCGCGCTGTGGCCGAGTCGCCCGTACCATCCATGGTCGAACGCACCCCGTCGATCACATCGCCCCAGCCCCGGACAAGCTTTCCATCCAGACTCAAAAAACGGTCGCCCTCCCGAAACCCTGCACGATGGGCCGGAGACTCAGGCCGAGCAGCCTTTGGCTTGCACCCCGCAAAAATATCCGTGCTGTCTTTGCTGAGTGTCTCGCCGACACCGCCCACAAAGATGGTGGTCGGGCTCAAGCCCCATCGGCCGGTGGCCAACTCGGCCAGCGCAGGCTCTTGCGTGGCCCAACTTTGGTTTCGATTGAGAAGGACCTCACGGCCATCCCCCAGGCCCAACGTGACCGAGGAACCTTGAGCCATCAAGGCCTGCTCCAATCCGAGCCAATCGGAGACCGCCTGGCCCCCTACACTGACAATCTCGTCACCTGTTTTGATACCAGCTTTCCCTGCGGGAGAGGCCGGGTCATCCACCCCAGCAACGGCTGTCGGGCGAAGATGAGAGACCCCCAATCCACGCATGGCCTCGGAATCGAAGTCAATATCATGGCGACGGGTGGTGCCTCCACGCTCAACGCTAATCGAGTGCAGCCCGGACTCCCATTGGCTCAGCGCCTTGGCCAGACCATTCCAGGTATTTGTCGGCACACCGTCAACCGCCGTCACCACATCACCAGGCTCGATACCCGCTGCCGCGGCAAGACCATTTCGCTCGACTGTACCGAGCTGGCTCGCGGGTTGTGGCTCGCCGGCCATCAACAAAATCGTGAACAACACAACCGGCAGCGCAAGATTGAATGCGGGCCCGGCAGACACCACCAATAAACGTTGCCACACTGGGCGCCTTAAAAAGGCCTGACTTGGGTCCTCCAGCTCGTCGTCGTCTTCTTCGCCGGTGCCGAAGGGGTCTGCGCCAGACATCTGCACATAGCCACCAAATGGTAATAATGAGAGCCTGTACTCTGTGCCCTTAAAGTCGATCCCGACCACGCGGCGACCGAAACCGATAGAGAAAACCTTGACGTGTACCCCACAAGCCTTGGCCACGATGAAGTGGCCGAACTCGTGAATAAACACCAAAATGGCGATCATGGCGACTGCAGCAGGTATGTTCAAAGCGACTCCAAGGCGGACCCATAACCGAGGCCGGCGCTTACAGCATCAGCGTGATTGGCGTACTTTCTCGTACATCAAGATACCGCCAGTCACGCTGACGTTCAGCGAATCCAAGCCATGAGCGAGCGGCACGCTGACGATGGCATCACATCGGTCTCGAATGGTGTGGGTAACGCCTTTGTCTTCACCGCCTAAAACGATCGCGAGTGAGCCAGACATCGGAACATCCCACAAGGGTTCACCCCCCATATCCGCACCGATTATTCGCACACCTGCGCGACGCAGCACCTTGAGCGAAGCTGGAATGGCCTCCCGAATGACCGGCACTGCTTCTGCACCACCCATTGCCACCCGCTGAACCACCGCAGTAATGCCCTTGCCCCGCCGTGTTGGAATCACCACCGCATGAACACCAGCCCCCATTGCAGACCGAAGAATGGCGCCCAAATTATGCTCGTAGTTTACTTCGTCGACCAGCACGAAAAAGGGTTCGAGCCCTTGGTCTAAGCAGTGGTTTAGGCGCGCGGTGACCGTCCAGTCAGGAAGCGGATCCGCCTCTGCGATGATGCCATTATGCACACCAGTCAAGCTGAATTGATCAAGGCGCTCCCTGCTGACACGACCCACTTCAACCTTCTTCTCGCGAGCGAGCCTCAAGATGCGGTCAACCTTAGGGTGCGGGCGGGTGCGCTCGTCGATCAACATGCGCCGAACACGGCGTGTATCTCGACTTAGCGCCTCGAAGACAACATTTCGTCCCTCGAGTTGGTCCATGCCGCCACGGGCAAAAGGTCGGGGCTCTTGTTTTTTGTGTCTTCTTGCCATGTGGCCCCTATAGCAAGGTTGCGGCCAACTCTGCGAGCTGCGATCGCTCACCTTTGCGCAAAGTGATGTGCCCAGCCGCTTGGCTCTCCTTGAATCGCTCCACAACGTAGGTCAAACCATTGGACGTCGAGTCAACATAGGGGTTGTCTATTTGGTAGGGGTCACCAGTAAGCACAATCTTTGTCCCCTCGCCCGCCCGGGTCAACACCGTCTTCACCTCGTGAGGTGTGAGGTTTTGAGCCTCATCAACAATCAAGTACTGTCGGGGCATAGACCGCCCCCGAATATAGGTGAGCGGCTCAATCTCGAGGATCCCTTGATCGAGCAAGGCCTGATAGGAAGGTGCGGCCCCTGCCCGCCGCACATCTTCTTCATTTTCTCCCAACAGGAAGTCGAGGTTGTCGAATATCGGTTTCATCCATGGGTTTAGCTTTTCGCTCACATCCCCGGGTAAAAACCCCAGGTCTTTACCGAGTGGAAAAATAGGGCGAGACACCACCAATCGACGAAAAGCACGTTCATCCGCAACTTTTTTCAACCCCACTGCGATTGCCATCAGGGTCTTTCCAGTCCCAGCAATACCATCGATTGTCACCAGCGAGATTGAGTCGTCAAGAAGCAAATCCAGAGCGAACAACTGCTCCTTGTTTCGGGCAAAAATCCCCCAAATCCCCTCCCGATGCTTACCGACAGGCACCAACCTTTTATTGGCTTGGTCATAGCGAGCCATGCCAGTCTGACTCGGGTTGTTGTCTGCGGTCAACAGGAAAAACTGGTGTGGGTAGGCGTGGATATCGTCCCAGGCCAAGCCACCAGGGCTATACAGTTCCCCGATCTCTGCAGAACTGACCGCTAGTTCTGAAACGCCGGTGAAGGACTCATCCATACGAATATGCGCATGCTCATAATCCTCAGCCTGAATCCCTAAAGAATCCGCCTTGATTCGCATATTGGTGTCGCGTGTGACCAAGATGACTTCCGCATTTTCTCCTTCCTGAGCGAGCTTGTGGGCCACACCAATGATCTGATTGTCATTGCTGTTGTTCTGCAACATGCTGGGAATACCCTCACCCCCGGTAGGAATCACGACCCGAAGTGTGCCACCCTTCGGTAGGGGCACCCCCGTCGACAAACTTCCAGCTTTCCGTAGTTCATCGAGGCGACGGGAAACCATCCGAGCATTGCGACCCGTTTCGTTGAGGTCTTTCTTGAATCGGTCGACCTCCTCGATGACGGTGATGGGTACCACCAGGTCATTGTCCTCAAACACCTCTAGAGCGTTGGGATCATAAAGGAGTACATTGGTATCCAGGACATAGGTTCGACAACCAGTCTTGGGGCTTTCGAGGGAGCGTACTGCGGCCATAAACTCTTTGGGGTAGTGCAAATAAAGAGAACTTCAGCGAGGAGCGATCCCGAGGCCTTACTCGGGGGCAAATATGGAGGAAGAATCTGAGGAGTTTGGAAGCGGCAGACTTGCCACGTCAACACCTTACCGTGGATCTCCTCCATCACAAACACGCCGGTATCCACCGTGGTTCTAGGGGGATAGCCACCTCGTATAAACGGGCGTGCAAAGCCAACTTTTTAGATCCCGCGATCGCCCTTTCTCAAACCGGCTGCACAAAAATGAGCGCGGGGCGTCGTCGCTTTTAGTCTACGGCCAAGGTGTAAATAACCGTGTCCAAAGCTGCACTTGTCGCATTGCGCTTCATTTTTATTTTAGGCTCATCTTGAGAAATTCGCCCTGCGTCGATCGAGCCTGTTCCCATGTATAAAAACAGCGCGCCCCCACCCGGAGTTTCTCCACGGCTCGTAAACCCGATGGTGTTGTCGCCCATCCACAAATAGGGGCCAACATCCATGATAATCTGCGTTCCGCCAGACTTAAAAGTGGTGATAACCGTGCCATTGACGGTCACATCCACCACATGTCCTGTGGTGCTATTGTCTTCAGAGATCAGCCACCAGCGGTTTCCAGGTACCAGTCCGTCGCCACTTGGGCTGGGCGGTGTCACAACATCCTTATTTTTACGCTTCTTCTTTTTCGCTTCAGCCTCATCACCGAAAGAGACATTATATTGGGGCGCAATGATGAACACATCGCCATTTTCATCAACTTTCACCGACACATTGCTAAATTCAAAGCTCCGAAGCCCATCGACTGGAGCGCCATTCACGTGCAAGGTCCCCGCGTTGGCGCTGAGGGCCAATGCCAAAAGAATCGTGCTCATGGTTTACTCCAAGCCCTTGTTGATGCGCTCACGCATCAGTTTGCTGACCTTAAAGATGGGTAAAACCTTTGGCTTCACGATGATCTCCTGGCCGGTCTTGGGGTTTCGCCCCTTTCGCCCTTTATAATGGCGAACCTTAAAGCTCCCAAAACCACGAATTTCGATACGGCCACCCGTTCGCAATGCATCGCGCATGCCGTCAAACATGACATTTACGACCTCTTCGGCAGTGCGCCGTGAGAGTCCGCGGGAGTCCGCGAGCGCTTCCATCAATTCAGATTTCGTCATATTCAACCCCGAAGGACGATTGTATGGGCAATTCGGTATATTCAGTCAACCTACAATTCTGGCTGACCTGATTCACGGGCTTTACGCCGCTCTTCTGTGGCAGACGCTGGCAACTGTTCGGCAGCCTCATCCATCGCGGCCTGAACGGGCGTAAAGATCCTTGAGAGTGTCGGCTGAAGGTCTTCCATCACCAAAATAGTGGGGCTTGCGACCCAAATGGTGGAGTAAGTGCCAAAAATAACACCGAGCAAAATCGCCAAGGCGAAGGTCTCAATCACGGGACCACCCAGAGTCAAAAAGGCCAACATCGCCGCTGCAGTGGTGATCGATGTCGCCACCGTCCGCCCGAGCGTTTCGTTGATGGAAGCGTTGATAAGCTCCGCGGTGTCCTTCCGCCGATACCGAGTCATATTCTCGCGAATACGGTCATAAATAACGATGGTGTCATTCAGCGAGTACCCAATGATGGTCAACAGCGCGCCAATCATGGGCAAGTTGAACTCATGACCGGTAATCGTGAAGATACCCACCACAATCGCGACATCGTGAAACAAGGCCAGCACCGCACCTGGAGCAAAGGCCAAGTCGAAGCGAAAGCCGACGTAAACAAGAATCAATGCGAGGGTGGCCAAAATGGCAATAAAGCCCTGCTCTCGAAGCTCACCACCGACTTTGGGGCCAACAGAGTCAACCTTGAGAACCTGAAAGTCGCGGTCAGGAAGGGCCTGTCTAAGCTTGCCACCAATCTTGGAGGCCAAGCCAGGCAGGTTCACATACACAACATTATCATCTAATGCCGGGGCGGCCACGGCTCCTGGAATGCCATCGACTGCGCTTTGGACATCGCCAACAGTCACTGGACCGCCTGTGTAGTGGACCGTCAAACGGGCGCCCACTTCGGCGGTGTAGGTGGTCTCTGAAATCCAGTCCTTACCGAACTGGCCGACGAGCGACTCTTCTACAAGTTCGCGAGCCTCCCGGGCACCAAACTCCGGATCTTGAATACGAATGACATACTCACCCTCTTCGACCGTCCCGATCTGCTGTACGGCATCTGAGCCCAGTTTGAGCTGCTGCAACGCTGTCCGCACCTCTGAGATGTCCACAGTTTCGTTGAACTTGAGGTGAACCTCGGTGCCACCGGTGAAGTCGATGCCCCAGTTTGGACCCTTCACGAAGAAGAGTCCTAAACTGATGACCACCATTAAGAAGGATACGATGGCTGCGGGCTTCCGCCGACCAACGAAATCGTAGTTTTTTCCAGGCTTAATCAGATACATGGCGACCTCAAATCGACAGACGAACGGATGCTTTCCGCGTGATGAAGTTCATCATCGTCCGGCTGACGAAGATTCCTGTAAACAGGGTGGTGATGATACCGATCATCAACGTGACACTAAAGCCCTTGATGGGCCCAGTTCCGTAGGTGTAGAGAACCACACCAGCGATAAACGTGGTGATGTTGGCATCCAAAACCGCAGTCATGGCACTGGAAAACCCTGAATCTACCGCGGAGCGAGAGTTTTTACCCAAGCGGAGCTCTTCTCGAATGCGCTCATAGACAATGATATTGCAGTCCACCGCCATACCAACGGTGAGCGCAATTCCGGCGATACCCGGCAAGGTCAACGTCGCTCCTGCCGCAGCGAGCAACGCCATCACCAGCAAAATATTGGCGACCAAAGCGATGCAACTCACCACGCCGGCCACACGGTAAAACAGAACCATAAAGACCAAAACCAAGGTGCCGCCAACCATGGTGGCCAGCTTTCCAGCTGCGATGGCGTCAGCGCCCATACTCGCACCAACCGTCCGCACATCGCCGATGGTCACCGGAGCAGGCAGCGCGCCGGTCCGAAGCACGAGTGCAAGAATAGAAGCCTCTTTCAAGCCTTGCTGGTAATCCTGAACACCCATCTCGATGCTGGCGCGTCCACCACAAATGGCCTCGCGGATAACGGGGGCTGAGCGAACTTTATTGTCGAGAACAATCGCAAACCGCCGTCCGACATTTTCAGTGGTGATGTCGCAAAATAGCTTGCCGCCTCGGGGTTTGAATTCAAGCCCAACATAGGGCTCATTGTATTGGTTCATCGCGACAGACGCATCGTTCACATCGTCACCCGTCAAGATGATGCGGTCCCGAACCACCACAGCACGGCTGCGGACTTGGCCCTCTTCACCCCGGTCATCATACTCAAACATGACCCGAGACTTGGCGTTGATTCGCCCTTGGCGAGCCATCCAGTCGCTCAGGTAAAAATCGTCGGCGAACTGATCCGGCGTCAACTTGCTCTCTGCGTCAAGCAAACCCCTATCGAGCGCAATCTCGTCAGCCTCTTCATCGACCAACATAAACTCGAGTACAGCAGTCGTTCCAATCGCGGCCACAGCCTCTTCAATATTTTCGATACCCGGCAACTGCACGTTGATGCGGTTTCCACCCTTGAGTACGATAGAAGGCTCTTTCACACCCGTCTCATCAATCCGAGAGCGGAGGGTTTCAAGCGCCTGTTCCACCGCCCGATCGCCGATGTACTTGGCCTGGGCTGGAAGCACACCAAAGGCATGATACTCCCGACCATCTACCTTGCGGACATCCAAAAACTCATAGGTGTCAAAGCGCTTGCTCATAAAGCGGCGAATCTCTTCGCTGGGCACACCATCTTCACCCGTCAACAACATGATGGGCTCGCCACGCTTACGCCGGACGTCCGCCAGGCGAAGTCCATCTTCGGCAGCCATCGTCTTGAGGGGGCCAACATCCCGATGCACGGCCGACACAACAGCCTCGTCAACCTCGACAGACAAAGTCATGTCGATGCCACCTTGAAGGTCTAGCCCCAGACTGATGCGACCTTCGGGAAGCAAACTGAGCCACCATGGGCCCTCAACCTCGGCGTCACTCGCCTCTTCTGTGTTGCCAGACGCTGCAGCAGCTTGCGCCTCGAGCATTTGTTGAGATGACTCGCCCAAAAAGGTCGGTGCCACCATCCAAATGCCCCAAAGCACTGTAATGACGATGACCGAAAAACGGCTCCACCAAGTTCCAGACATTAAACTTCTCCCTTCCGTGCGACAGACATCTTGTCGACGGTGATGCGCACTTTGTCAGCTATCTCAAGTTCAACAGTGGTTTCTCCGACCGAGTAAACCCGACCGTGAAGGCCCGATTTACTGACCACTTTGTCACCTTTTTGAAGCGCAGCCACCAAGGTTTTGTGGGCCTCGCGCTCTTTGTTTTGCGGCCGAATCAAGACAAACCAAAATATACCGAACATCAAAATGATCGGGACGAGGCCCCCAAGTGGGTTGGACGCGTCGGCTGCGCCTTCAAAATGCACCATGGTAGAGACTTCGGTATTTGTGTTGTCGAGTGTGGCCATGAGGGCTCCAAGTGTTGACCATTCAGCGGGCAGGGGCCGTCCACATCGCAGCATCTGTCCGAAGCGTTTTGAGTGCTTCTGGCCCACTCCGGATGGCGGAACGGATTTTAGACATCAGCGTTTGGTAGAAAGCCACGTTGTGCAAAGAAAGCAGTCGTGGGGCAAGAATTTCGTTGGATTGAAAGAGATGCCGGAGGTATGCCCGGCTAAAAGACCGGCAGGTGTAACACGTACAAGTTGGGTCCAACGGATTGGGATCATCTCCAAATCGAGCGTGCTTGATCGCCAAGCGCCCTTCAGAGGTGTACACCGTGCCAAAACGACCGCTCCGGGTGGGTATCACACAGTCAAACAGGTCTACACCGCGGGCCGCAGCGTCCACCAAGTTCACCGGATATCCAACACCCATCAAATACCTGATTTTGTTTGTGGGCAAATGGGGAATCGCCACCTCGACCATCTCCATCATTTTCTCGACGGGCTCCCCCACGCTCAGTCCGCCAATCGCGTATGCGTCCAAGTCTAGGGCCGCGATTTCTTGGGCGTGTGCTGCGCGGATGTCCCCATAAAATCCGCCCTGAACGATTCCGATGAGGGCGGTTTTATCGGTGTGCTTTCGGGCGGCAAGACAACGCTTGAGCCACCGCGTTGTCCGCTCAGTAGACTGACCCACACGGTCTCTGTCGGCTGGCCACTCGATACACTCGTCGAATGCCATGGCGATATCCACGCCCAAGGTCTCTTGAATTTCAACCGACATTTCAGGGGTGAGGTTTCTGTATTGACCATCAAAAGGCGAACAAAACCGCACACCCTCTTCGGTGACTTTGGTGCGATGCCGCAAAGAAAATACCTGATAGCCACCAGAATCCGTCAATATCGGGCCATCCCAGCCCATAAACGAATGGAGGCCACCCAATTCGCCGATCAAGCCGTGGCCTGGCCTCACCCACAGGTGGTAGGCGTTGCAGAGCAAAATTTCGACGCCAGCCGATTTAAGCTCTGGTGGCACCAAACCCTTGACTGTCGCCTTGGTACCCACGGGCATAAAGGCGGGCGTTTGAATATCTCCATGGGGTGTGGTCAACACACCTGCGCGGGCATCTCCACAACGACTTGTTTCGGTATAGCTCAGCACACTCATTTTTCTTCACAGTCCAGTTGCTCAAGCAGCATTGCGTCTCCATAGCTATAAAAGCGGTAGCCTAAGGCCACGGCCTCCGCGTAGCCCGCGAGCACGCGATTGTACCCCCCAAAAGCACAGACCAGCATCAATAGTGAGGACCGCGGCAAGTGAAAATTGGTCATCAACCTGTCGACCACCTGAAACTTATAGCCAGGCTGAATAAAGATATCCGTTTCCCCTGCTCCAGCAGCAACACCCCCGCTTGAGAGCGCGGCTGACTCCAGGGTTCGGGTGACTGTTGTCCCGACTGCAGTCACCTTATGCCCACCGGCCTTGGCCTTGGCGATAGCAGTGGCCGTGGCCTCAGGGATATCGTAGCGTTCGGTGTGTAAACGCCCTCTGTCCAGGTCGATCGGGCGCAGATTCCTGAAGGTGCCTGCACCCACATGAAGGGTGAGCCGGTGAAGGCCAACCCCCCGCTCTCCCAATGCCTGAACAATCTCGTCGGTCAAATGAAGACTCGCCGTCGGCGCGGCCACAGCACCGGGCTTGTCGGCGAAAATGGTCTGATATCGCTGCTCGTCTTCCGCTGTGGCATCTCGATTTAAATACGGCGGCAAAGGCACGTGCCCACATGCAGCCATGACGGTTGCAGGGTCTGATTCAAACTGTACGGACCGGGCGCCCTCGGATCCGCGACCCCCAACAGTCACGCTGTGAATGGATGGACTTCCATCTCGCAACAAAAGAAGTACCCGCTCACCATCTTTGATTCGCCGGCTCGGCCGCACCATCGCCATGTCAAGCCCGATCAGCAGCAGCTCTACACGGCCGCCAGTCTGCCGGCGGCCAAACAATCGTGCCCGTAGCACGCGGGTGTCATTGACAACCAACACATCACCCTCAGAAAAAGCCTCGACCAGGCCACGAATCGGGCCGTCATGCCAACGGTGGCCCACAGCCCGCAAAAGACGACCACCATCTCGCTCCACTGGTGGCACCCGAGCGATGGCCCCTGGCGGCAACTCAAAACTGAAAGGCGTTAAACGCGGGTCATCAGACTCCATTTCAGCCAGCCCCACCAGCGCCTTCGTCTTCTTCGGCCGCCAATAATACTTCCTCAGCGCTCAGGCGCCGCAAAACCACATCCCTTGGCGCGTCGATACATAAACGCACCCAATTTCCCTTGATCCGCTTCACGTGAATGCGTATATCTGGCCCGATCTCGAGCACCTCACCCTCTTTGTGGGTCAACACCAACAATGCCCTCTCCTCGGTTTTCGTGCTGCCATCTAACCCGCAGCGCAATAGGCGTGGGAACTGTGAGGTGAAACATGTCCGATCGCATCCGTACCATTCGTCGAAAAAAAGGTGCCGCCAAGCCTGAACCCACCGGGGCTGCTGTAGAGGCATCCACCGAGACGGACGCCACTGTTGTGGAGCCTGCACCTGTTGTGGCATCAAAGGCGCCCCCAACGGCTTCACCCCCACGGATCGACGCCGCGGCTTTAGAGGCAGAAGCCAAAGCCCTCGGCGCCGACGCAATGGCCACCTTGATGGCGAGCGCTGAACCCGTCGCTCCACAGCCCGGCCAACAGGTCGAAGGCACCGTGGCCAGCATCACCAAAACCACCGTATTTTTAAACATTGGTGCCAAATCTGAAGGAACAATCGATCGCGAATCCCTTCCAGAAGACCAAGAGATCGCGGTTGGCGACACTTTGTCTGCCTTTATTATATCTGCTGGCACAAGAGGCATAAAGCTCGCGGTGAAGCGCTCGGGCGCAGGCTCACGGGAAATGCTCGAGGAGGCATACCGAGGGAGAATCCCGGTTGAGGGCGTGGTCGATGGCCGCAACCCGGGTGGCTTCAACATCATGCTCGGTGACATCCGGGCGTTTTGCCCAGTCTCGCAAATTGCACGGCACGCCGGTGAAGACCTCGATGGCTTCGTGGGCCAAACCATGGTGTTTTTGATCACCGAGTTCAAGGAGCGCGATGTGGTGGTGAGCCACCGGGCATACGCAGAAGGACAAGCGGCTGAAGAGGCCACCAAAACAATGGACAAGCTGCGCGAAGGCGATGTTAAAGAGGGCACGGTCGTGTCGGTTCAAGATTTCGGCGTCTTTGTGGAGCTTGGCGGCGTGCAGGGCCTGCTTCACAAAAGTGAGCTTGGCCATGGCCCTGATATTGAGATGCCAGCCAAAGGTGATGTGGTCACCGTGCGCGTCAAAAGCATCGATCGCGCCAAAGATCGCATCAGCTTGGGACTCAAAGACCCAGCTGCGAGCCCATGGGGCGCTGTGGGCACCGACTTTATCGAAGGCGACCAATACACTGGCACCATCACGCGCATCATGGACTTTGGGGCTTTCGTCAAGCTCGCGGAAGGCATCGAAGGCTTGGTTCACATCTCCCAACTCGCCGACCACCGGGTGGATCACCCCCGCTCGATCGTCAAGACTGGCCAAGAAGTGACTGTGCATATCCTTGAGATCGATGTCGAGCGCAAACGCATCGGTCTCAGCATGAAGGGCGATGGTGGCGATGGCCGGGCGGCTTGGGGTAAGCACAAGCGAGACGAGCCCAAAAAGGCGCAGTCCTTAGGAACCTTCGCAGACCTCTTTGGAGATATTAAGCTCGGCTAAGTCGTGCCGCGATGGCCTGAAGGTCTTCGAAAGTTTCGCGCTTGGGCGTGTGCTCTCCGCGGGCTGCGAGGGCCAAAATAGCCTCGGGGTGATGGGTCACCCGTGTATCGGCTTGGCCACCGCCCCAAGATAAAGTCCGCCACCCCCCCCGGGATGAGGACACGGTGTCTTCGCCTGAAAACAAAGCTTGTGCAGCGAAGGTTCCCATCAGCAACACGACCTGTGGCGAAAAGCCGTCCAAAGCCAGCTTGACACCAGCACCGATATCTTGGGGCGAACGTCCATCGCGAATCAGGTCGACGATGGCAACACCAGCGCGCGAGGTGCCCACTACATTCTCAAGCATACGGTCGAGCATCTGCTCCGCGGTATCTGATGAGCCCGAGCCCCGAATCACCAATAGCGGCGCGTCGACAGGGCCCGACGTGGTGTGGGTAGCGGGTGCATCCATCAGCGCCGTCCATTTGGCTGAGGCGCTGGCCCGTTTTTCGGATGGAGACTGAACTTTCGACGGTAGGGCCGATGGTGTTGATTGGGCTGGAGGGGCCGCCGGGCGCGCGGGTGAGACACGCGGCCTGATTTGTCGCTCACGACCTGCTGGTGCATCTCGCGGAGCAGCCAAAGCCTCCGCACTCAACCGCTCCACACGCTCTCTGGGTAGGGCTTGCTGTCCGGTCAGTTGAGCCCAATCCAACCAAGCGTGAAGGTCGGCGCTAAGGGCCGCAAGTTCATCGTAGACCTGACTCATAGGGGCAACCGGATTCCGCGGGCACGGAACATTCCCACCACCCGCAACACGGGTAAGCCGACCACATTCAACCAATCCCCTTCTATCGACGCCACAAGCCAGGCCCCCTGCCGTTCTACCATGTAGCCTCCCGCGCATCCTCGGGCCTCTCCACTGGCGATATAGGCATCGATCTCAGCGTCGCTCACATCCCCACGAAAATGGACCATCGTGGTTTCGGTTTGAACCTCCATTTTCAACCCGTCCCACAGGGCTACAGCGGTACTGAGCGCATGACTCCGCCCGCGCATTTGCTTAAGCCGCCGGCGCCATATGTCGTCATTGGCTGGCTTTCCGATGACCTCACCGTCCAAGTAAATCACTTGGTCAGCCCCCAACACCCAGGCCTCAGGGCAACGTCTAGCGACCGCTTTGGCCTTGGCTGAAGCCCGAAGCTCAGCGGTGTGAACAGGGCCATCGCCAACCCATAAACTCTCGTCTACATCCGATGCCACCGCAGTTGCTGAGATGCCCACATCGGCCAACAACTGCAAACGCCAAGCACTCGTCGACGCCAGCACGATTCTGTTCATGATTCCCACCTTGCATCCAAGTGCTTTCGCGCGCGGATCATAAGGTGGCAAGCAGGTGATGTCCTTGGTACGTGTGCTAAACAACCCATTGAATCAGAGTTGGACTGACCGCCATGAGCAACCGCGCCGTCGGCATCGACCTCGGGACAACATACTCCGCACTCGCTGTGGTCAATCAACACGGCGTCCCAGAAGTGATCGCGAACGCAGAAGGCGAACGCATTACCCCCTCGGTAATCCTATTCGACGGCGATGATATCGTGGTGGGAAGCTACGCCAAACAAGCGGCTGTAGCCTACCCAGACCAGGTCGTGGATTTCGTAAAACGGCATATGGGCGACCCCGATTATGGGTTCAGCTACCGAAACGAAATTTACAGCCCGCCAAAACTATCCAGTTTTATCCTGGAAAAGCTCAAGCATGATGCAGAGGTTCGGTTGGGTCATCCAATCCATGAAGCCGTCATCACCGTTCCTGCTTACTTTGGTGACCAACAAAGAAAAGCGACGCTCAGGGCTGGCGAAATGGCCGGGCTCAAAGTCCTAAAGCTGGTCAACGAACCCACCGCAGCGGCCTTTGCTTATGGGCTGGCCAATGCCGGTCGCGACATGACCGTGATGGTCTTCGACCTCGGGGGTGGCACCTTTGATGTGACCCTGGCCGACCTCAAAGGCAACGACATCACCGTCGTCGCAACAAATGGCGACCATCAACTGGGCGGAAAAGACTGGGATGAGGCGCTGATCAAATACATCAGCGAACGCTTCATCGAGAAACATGGGGTCGACCCACTCGAGGATATGGCCGCATACCACGACCTCCGCCAAAAGTGCGTCAGCGCGAAGCTCTCCTTGACCCAGCGCCCCAAGGTCAACCTGTTCTTTGATTACAATGGCTCCGTGCTCCGACAGGAGATCACCCGTGAGAAGCTGGAATCCCTGACGGCTCACCTGATGGCCAGATGTCGCCTGCTGACCGAAGATGTGCTCAGCGACGCTGACCGAGACGGCGCCTCGGTCGATGTGGTGCTCCTGGCTGGCGGCTCCACCCGCATGCCGATGGTCCGCACCATGATTCAGTCGATGTTCGAAAAAGCGGCTGCAACCGATATCAACCCCGATGAATGTGTGGCCCTGGGCGCGGCACTGACCGCTGCCCTCGAGAGCGCCCGACTCAGCGGTGAAAAGCCACCTGTAGACATCCGCACCCACGACGTCACGAGTCATTCCCTGGGCATGGTGGTCTTCAAGGGCGGTCACCTAAAGAACTCTCAAATCATTCGACGCAACACGCGAATCCCCTGCGAGCGCACCCGAGACGATTACGTCACCTCCCACGACAACCAAGCCACGATGGACTTGTGGTTGGTACAGGGCGAATCCACAGCCCCTCTCGAATGCAACGCCTTGGGACACTTTGAATTTTATGGTCTTCCTGAGCGGCCCGCAGGGGACACCCGCCTTGCCGTTACTTTTAAATACAATGAAAACGGCATCGTGGAGGTGGAATGCATGGACCTCAACAATGGCGCATCATTGGGCCATCGCTTGTCCAAATCGGCCATCAGCCTAGAAGACCTCGCCAGAAACAACGTGCCCCTTCACATCGCCCTGCTCCTAGACTGTTCGGGGTCGATGTATGGCCAGAGCATCACGGAGGCGCGGCGGGCCGCCCAAAGCTTTATCTCCCGAACCCTCGATGGAAAACGCACGCGCAAGGTGTCCTTGGTTGCCTTCCCCGGCGGACTAAAGACCCCAGCCACCAACAATCAAAACTTGGTGCTCGACGCCATTTCAAAGCTTAGTCCGATTGGCTCGACCCCGATGGCCTTGGGTTTGGCCCAAGCGCGAGCAGCCCTGAAACAGTCCACTGGTGCTCAAAAAGTCTTTGTCGTCCTCACCGACGGCCACCCAGACGACCCCGATGGCGCGATCGAAGAGTGCCACCGAATCCGCCGAACAGGGGGCCGAATCATCGCTGTTGGGGTCGGCCGTCAGGTCCAACAAGACTACCTTCGCGCGCTTTGTGCAGACGCAAGCGACTACCACCACTGCGACCAAGCAATCGATCTTGAAGGAACCTTCATCAATTTGGCCACTGAGCTGAGCGACCGAGCATGAGCGCATGACCAAAAAAACGAAACCATCCCCTGAATTGATCCAAATCGAGGAACTGTCCGCTCAAATTGCGGCGCTCAAGGTCACAATCGAAGACCAAGCAGCAGATAGCTCAACCCAACAAAGGGCCTTCGATACCCTGTACGCAGAGCTCAAGCAGTACAAAGACGACTTTATCTTCCAAAATGAGAAGTCCTTGTTGTTGGACTTGCTTCTGTTTTACGACAGCCTCAACTGGTTCCAGACCAGCCTCATCAAAAAAGAGATGGGCCCAGAGGTCGTCGCCGATTCATTCCAGTATCTACTCGATGAGATGCTGGAGTTGCTTTACCGGCGGGATGTACTCCCTATGGAGGCGACCGACAGCTTTGACCGGAAGCGCCAAAAGGTAATCAAAACTGTTTCGACCGATCTACAGGGCGATGACTACGCGATTCACAACGTATTGAAGCGGGGCTTTACACGGGCAGACCGGGTGTTGAGACCTGAAGAGGTTGTGGTCAAGCGTTTCCAACAACAAGACGAAACCAGGGGATAGCGAGGCCGTGGCGAGCACACCGACCAACACCATCTTGGGTATCGACCTTGGGACGACCTACTCCGCTATGGCGGTGATCGATCAATTCGGGAAAAGCACCATCGTTCCCAACGCTGACGGTCACCCGACCACCCCATCTGTGGTGCACTTTTACGAACCTGGCGCTTGCGTCGTCGGTGAAGAGGCGGTCAAGAGCGTTGTCGCGGACCCTGCCAACTCGATTCGCTTCGTGAAGCGCCTGATGGGTGAAGACATCAAGATGGAGTTTTATGGCGAAGAATACACGCCACAAGCCATCTCTGCCCTCATATTGAAAAAGCTAAAATCTGATGCCGAAGAGTCCCTCGGGCATCCTGTGAAAGACGCCGTCATCACCGTCCCTGCTTATTTTAACAGCGCGCAACGGGCTGCCACCGCTGAGGCAGGACGCCTGGCTGGCTTCAACGTGCTCAGCATGATCAACGAGCCGACAGCTGCAGCGATCGCCCACGGCCTAGAAAAGTTCGGCGACGAACGCAGGGTGCTGGTCTTTGACTTGGGGGGTGGCACTTTTGATGTCACCGTCATGGATATTGGCGGTATTACATTCAAAACTGTGGCCAGCGATGGAAATGCTGAGCTTGGCGGCAAAGACTGGGACGACCGCCTGGTCAATCATGTCGCCGAGGCCTTCGCGGAGAAGCACGGTGAGGACCCTCGGGATGACCCCCAGCCTTTCCAAGAACTCTACGAGCGATGCTTGGCCGCCAAACTTGCGCTCACGACCAAACCCAAAGCAGTCGTGCCAGTGAACTACAAGGGCAAGCGCGAGGCCATCACCATCACAAGAGAGACTTTCGAGGAGATCAGCGCCGATCTGGTTCAGCAATGTGAAGAGACCACAAAGCTTCTCCTCGAGAGCCAAGACCTGGAATGGTCTGATATTGATGAAGTCCTTCTTGTGGGTGGCGCCACCCAGATGCCAATGATTCGAAGCATGGTCGAAGCACTTGCCGATGGTGCGAGCTTTCCAGGCATGCGCCCCGATGAAGGGGTGGCTGTGGGTGCAAACCTCGCCGGTGTTTTAAGGCATCAACCCAAACATCCAGCCCTCAAATCAGTCCGAGCCGCCCTAAAGGCTCAGGCCAGAGCCAAGAAAAACCCCAAGGACAAGCCCAAAAAGGAGTTCATCCCAAAAGTTGAAATTCAAGACGCATGCACCCACCCCCTCGGTGTGATTGCGCTCGATGCAGACCTCAACGAAATGGTGGTCACCATCATCGAGAAAGCCACGCCGGTTCCCGCTGAGTGCCATGGGCGATTCGCCTATGCCTACGATGGCATGACCGCTGTTCAGGTTGAGGTCACCGAGGGCACTGGCAGCCAACGGGACGAGGTCTTCGTCGTCGGTACAATTGTACTCGAGGACCTTCCACCTCGGCCACGCGGCACCCCGATCGACGTCATCTACAAGTACAATATCAACCAAATCCTTGAGGTCGATGTTGTCGACGTAGAAACCCAAACCATCCGCAGCGCCAAACTGCATCTGCTCGGTGAGCTTTTAGACATGGACGAAGCCGAAGATCAGGTCGCAGAAACAGAGGTACGCTGAGCGATGGACAACCGCAACCTCGATGCCATCCACCGCTTCACGGCCTCCGTGGAGCACTCAGATTTGTACACCTATCTGGGCATCGAAAGAGACGCTGACAAGTCCGCCGTCACCCATGCACTTCAGGTGAAAAGAAGCTGGGCTCAAGGCCAGCAGGCGAACCCCAAATTTCGAACCGAAGCCCTTTGGTTGATCAAAAACATAAAGCTTATCCAGGCCACCCTCACCTCCGATGCCGGCGCCTATCTTAGTGATATTGAGGGTCGTGATGAGCGAAAGAAGCTTGAGAACTTATCAATCTTCATCCGTGGGATTTTAGCCGGCGGTGAGTTGACCGCTCGGGGTGAGGAGGCCATCGCCGCACAAGGAGAGTTGCTCCACCTCAGTGAGTCTGTGGTCCTCAGGCGTATCGGTGAAATTCTCGCGGAGTTGGATGCACTCGAGATGGCGAACACCAAGCCGCCAGCCGACCAGACGCCCAACGTTATCGACCTCAGTGCCGTGACCGACTTGTACCAAATTCTGGATGCAGCCCCAGACGCAGACTTGAGCGCTCTTGAGGCGGCCTATCGGCGCCGATACCGTTGGGCGCGCCAGCTTCGAGATGCCGAACAGAGCAGCAGGGTCTATGCCAAGATCGATGAAGCCTGGAGCGTTTTGAGAGACCCCGAGCAGCGCGCTGCTTACGATGCCAAGCATTATGCCGCCACCCAAGAGGCCCCAAGCGCCCAAGCCAAGGCCGACACCACTCCTTACTTACCGCCTCCACCGCCCACCGAGGGAATCTCACTCCCGATGCCCAGCGTCGAACAGCGGCTGTTGCAGATCGGTTCAGGCGAAACTGCAGCCAAAGCCAAGCGCGACAGCCCGTTCATCGCGATGCCCGAGGCCACAGCCGAACGCGTAGCGCCCCCGCCACCTCTCGTCCCAGAACCGGTAGAGGATGAGCCGATGGACAGCATTCCCGACCTGAATGTACTCGACGGACCCGACGGACTCGACGGAATCGGCGGACTCGACGGACTCGACGGAATCGACGGACTTGATGGGCTTGATGACGGTCCGACCCTCGATGGGATCGATGGACTCGATGGACTCGATGGACTCGATGGACTCGATGGACTCGATGGACTCGATGATCTGCCTTCATTGGATGCTCCCGTCGGAGACGAAGCCATCACCGGCCCCGACAGCTCGATGCCCGACCTCGATATGGGACTCAACTTGGACGGACTGGATGACGGTCCAAGCCTCGACGGACTCGACCTAAACAATGAAGTAGAGGACCGGGACTTAGGCAATGACATGATGTCCCTCGAGGCCTCGGTCGACGATGAGCCCATCATTGGCCCAGACCAGGCACTGCCCGCTCTCGATGGCCAATCGACGAATAACCAAGACGACCATACTGACGGTCTAAGCTTGAGCGACCTCGATGAGCCTACGCCAGCCCAAACTCCCTCAGCACCAAAAGCCAAAGGGGCAACCCTGGACGCAGGACAAATTTTCAACGACCAGGCCATCCTAAAAGTTGAAGGGCCCCGTACAATTCGGATCCGAACCGGGGCTCACCCCTTCCCGGTGCGCATTACCGTTCGCAATGTCGGTGAAGGTCGAATGCCCGGACACATCAGCGTCAACGTGCCTTGGGTTCAAATCTCTCCTGCGATTCTCGACCCAAGCCGCTTCGAACAAATCATCGAGGCCCTCGTCGAACCCGATGCGATACCCGGCAACGCAGCGAAAGCAGTCCTTACCTTCGAGACCGATCACGGCGAGACAGCATCCATCAATATCGACGCGCTCAAACACGTTGTGTCCCCGGTGATGATGTTGGTCTCTGCACTCTCATTTGTGGGCATTATCGGGCTCTTCGCAGGCCTGTACCTCAGCGGTATCATCGGCACAGACTCAACAGACACAACCACAACCATCTTGGCTATCAACGTCGACCCGCCAGCGGGCGAGGTCTTTGTAGACGATGTGCTCATTGGAAAACAGGGCACCTTATCCATGTTGACCGGGTTCCCCATCGGGGAGCCATTCCAAGTACGGGTCGAACTCGATGGATTTGAGCCCTTTGTAAAGGACGTGGTGGTCAACTGGGGCACCCAAATCCGTGTGGATGCGGATTTGGTACTTCGAGATCGTATGATGTTTTCTCCGCCCCCTGAGGCCGCCGAGGCCGACATCGACGACGAAGCGCTCGACGCCTTGATCGCCAAGCGGCAGGGTCAGTTGGACGCCTGCTTTACCCGAAACTTCAGAGAGGGTGCGCCCTTAGTGGCAGAGATCGTCGTCAATGGGGTGGTTTCCCCCCGCGGCTTTATTCATGGCATCAGCTTTGAAAACCCGAACTTCCAATCTCCTGCAGTCGAAACATGCCTCATGCGCCAATTTAGAGCAATGCGCCTGCCGTTGGTCCCTGGGGATTATGGCCGTTTCAAACGAAAACTGGATGTCGAAATCCGGCCGTCCAATGCGCTCAACGACGAGAACATGCCGTGAGCGGACTGGTGCGGGTTGAACGCCTCTTGGACGATGCTGAGGCCGCCCTCGATGCAGGAGATGCAGAAAAAGCCCTCGCATTATGTGATGAGGTGCTCGCCCGCGCACCCAGCCATCCTGGAGCACAATTTGTCCGAGGAGATGCCTTGCGGGTCATGGGTGATTTATACGGAGCTTCAGATGCGTACCGTGCAGCAGCACTCACTCAGCCCGAACATGCTGCGTCGTGGGCATCTTTGGCCTTGACCAGCTTTGAACTTTTGGATTTTGAGGAAGCTCGCAGGGCCGTTAGCCGTTCAGTCAGGGAAAACTCCAAAAACCCTGAGGCCTGGTGGGTCCGTTCACTTCTCCAAGAGTGGCGAGGAGACTTTTCAGGCGCTCAACGCAGCTTGGCACACGCACAATGGCTCGACCCAATCGGATTCCCAATGCCTCCGGTGCTCACCGATGAAGACGTTCAGCGGCTGGTCCATTTGGCTACAGAAGACCTACATCCAGACCTCGCTGCCCTCCTCAGCAATGTCCCCATCATCCTGGACGAAATCCCGTCAATAGAGGTTTTGATGGCCTATGACCCACCCGCCTCACCCATTGAACTGCTGGGCTATTTTTCTGGTTCGACCTTTAAGAGTGAGGACACGCCAGGACCTTGGACTCAAATTCCATCATCAATCATTTTATACAGACGAAATTTGGCCCGAAGTTCAAACGATCGGCCTCACCTCATCAAGCAGCTACAGCACACGCTATGTCACGAGCTTGAATATTTTCTAGGGCGCGAAGAAGATACTGTTTCAGGAACAGAAGCCGAGTAAGCAACCCTCTTGGCGCAGGCATCGACCATGGATTACGAGCCAGCCGTTGGGGAAGTAGCTCAGTTGGGAGAGCGCAGCGTTCGCATCGCTGAGGTCGGGGGTTCGAACCCCCTCTTCTCCACCCAATCTAAACAGCCTTCATCTTGTGATGGAGGCTGTTTTAATTTTCGCCATTGACTCGTTCAAAGAAAATCCAGCCGTACCCATCCTCTCGGCGGCGCTCCACCAGCTCCTCATCCCCAAACTTCCAGCCACCTCCATCAGCTAAAAATGGTGCAACTCTAGGTGCTTGCGTCCAGTCCTCTCGAAACCAAAGCACCCACTGAATATCCTCGGCCTTGAGCCACTGAGCAAATTCTGCTTCGTTACGGCTAGGCACATCAAACCAGCTCACCAAGTGCCCCATATTGGGGCGCCTGCGAATCCAGCATGCCGGAATATTGTCCAAGACCATTGGCGTCCCCTCTGGGATATTGACCTCGATCCACTGGGCAAGCTCTAACTGTGGCCGGTACCACGCCTCTGACCGTTGCCATTGCCGATGGGTCTCCTTGAGGTTGGACACCCCCCCCTGGCACAGGGTCAAAACGAGCCATACGATGGCCCCAATCTTTAGGCCACGACGCCCCAGCCAATCACCAATCTGCCACACACCCAATCCAGCCAACGGCATGATGACCGGGATGATGGGGTAAAGCCACTTCCAGTACAAATTATGGCTCGGCTCGTGTTGCCCTACAAAACCAATCCCCGCCCATAAGCCCAGCATCAAGAAAGCCTGAATTCCTACACTTCGAAGCAAACCATGCGCTTGACGTACAGCAAAAAGTAGGCCGACCAAAAGACCACACCACACGCCCAAGCCAATGCGCCAAGGCAACAGCCAGGCCACCAAAGTTCCAGACACCACCGCTCCATTCGACCACCAAGCCCCTGGCACTTCGGCCTCTGCCCCAAGCCCAGTATCCAGGTTGACCTGCACAGAGTGAGACCAGAACTGCCAGGTGCCATGATCCACATGACAGTACAATGCCCACATGGCGACCGCCGCCACCAAAGGACCGAGCGCGAGGGACAAACGCTTTAGCTTCATCCCCACGCCAACAGCATGAATGGCCAAGACTGGAAATAAAACCAGGGCCGTATCGAAACGTACAAAAAAGGCGCCAGCCGCGCAGATACCGGCCCAAAGAATCTTCTCCCCGCTCAACGCGCCCAAAACCCCCATCAAGAAGGCCGCCGCCAAGGGCTCTCTAAGTGTGCTCGCAGAATACAGGGCAAACTCGGGCTGAAAAATTAGCAGGGCAGCCACAAGCCAAGCGACCCGATGCCCACCAATACGCATCGCGACAAATACCGACAATCCAAGAGCCGCTAATCCACCCACAAAGCTCACACTTCGTCCAGCAACGAGGGCATCACCAACCCAGGCATGTACCATGGCCGACATTGCGTAATATCCAGGCATGTGGTTCATGTCGTAATGACGAAAGCCACCATCCAACACGCCCTGAATCATCGCCAAATTACCGTAATCTGACTCTTCCCAACCGGCGTATCGCCCCATTAACCACAGGCGCCAACACGCCCCCAAAATGACCGCGACGGTCACGGGGAGGGCTCGGGGCTTGGTCAGTTGGCTCAACACGCAGTCAAGTGTCGCACAAGACGAAACCGTCTCGTTGTCAATCGATGTCGTGAAACAGCGGTTCTTTCTCGAGGGTCACCAAGAGCATCTCGATGGTTCTCCGGGCGTTGTCGTCCAAATTATCGAACTGCACGCCACATCCGGTAGGATGGCCGTCCTCACCCGTACGGTGCCAACGTACAGTGCCCTTGATGGAGATGGGCTCAGAACCCTCAACGCCCACCGCGAGTTCCACAACTTCACCCATGTCTGGGGGAGAAAGCGTTGAAACAAAAATTCCGCCTTCTGAAATATTCTCAGTGAAGCCCATAAAGAAGTTGGACTCACTCTTTAGGTTCACTTGCGCGTGGAGCACCATCCGCATTCCAACACGCCGCTCGGCTGCAAGACGTTCACGTTGGGCACGGGCTGCACGTTCGGCATCTGCCATTTCCACCCGCTCTTTCTCGGTGGCTTCGGTCCAATCACTCATGTTTAATCCTCCGTTGACTTGCTAATAATGCTTATCGGCAAAGCTTGCCCCCCGCGATACCATGTGGGGCATGACCGACAAGAGCCACGATAGCACCAGCGCCACTGAAGGGTCCGAACAAGATATCCAAATCGTCAGTGGACACGCCATCGCATCAGACGGCGTCGAGCTTTATTGGCGCGCAATTGGCTCTGGACCGTGGATTACCTGCTGCAATGGCGTGGGCGTCAGCACCTTTTTTTGGAAATATATCGCCAGCCAATTTTCTGACAGATACACGGTGATCCTTTGGGACTACCGCGGGCATGGGCGCAGCCAACGTAAACTCGACCCCCACTCAGCAGACATGAGCATCGAGCGTCACGCCGACGACCTCAGTACCGTACTCAATGCGGTCGCCATCGCACAAGGCTTGGCCGCTCCCCGACCGGCGGTTCTTCTGGGTCATTCCATGGGTTGCCAGGTGGCCTTAGAAGCCCGCCGACGCTCCCCAGAACTTGTCCACGGCCTGGTCCTCATGCTCGGCACTGCCGGAAAAACCCTTTCAACCTTTTTTGATTGGCCGCATTCGCCCAAGATATTCCGTGCAGCCCACATTGCACTTTTTCGCGCCGGGCCAAAAGGGAACGACATCGTCCGGCCACTGCTGGAGTCACCCCTGGCATTTAAGATAGCGACAAAGTTTTCACTGGTGGACCCGTTTTACACCCTGGCCGAAGACTTCTTGCCCTATCTCGAGCACCTGGCCACCCTGGACATGCGACTGTTCATCGAAAATGTATGCAAGACGAATGAACATGACGCATGGGACACCCTCCCAGGCTTGGACCGCCCCTTGTTGGTGGTTGCCGGCGAAAATGACAAGTTCACACCCATGTGGTGTTCTGAGAAAATGGTGTCAGACACCCCTGGCGCCGAGCTGATGGTTTTGGCCGATGCCAGTCATGCCGCCTTGATCGAGCAGCCAGAAACCATCAATCATCGCCTAGAGCGGTTCTTTCGGGAACGGACAGGGCTTAGCTGGTAGGGCTTCGGCGCTCCGACTCGGCTTTGAAGCGTCCGACGGTGTCTGGCAAAGACCGCCCTATTGCATTTCGCATGATCGAACTTGGGACGAAAATTCCCACCTGCAGGTCGATAAAATAGTTCACGTGAGTCCGGGTACCGTCGGCCAAAGAGGACAAATCCCAGCCACCGCTGTTCACTTTGAATGCACCCTCCAGTAAGTGCCACCGAATCTTCAACGGCCCGCTCTGCTTAAGCCGCAACACATAACGGAGGCGCTTAACGATGCGCACAGTAAACCGAACATCCCACTCGTCTTCACCAGAGCGGACAATCTCACACGCCTCAATCTCCGGTAAAAAGCGCGTGTAGCTGTCAAAGTCGGTAATCACCGACATCACCACATCTGGGCTTGCATCAATTTCAGCTTGATATCGAGCAGATGGCACACAGCCTCCAGTTTGTGGCCGATGACCGACCTCGACGCTTAGCGGCGGCGACGACGACGACGCCCTTTTCCTTTGGACTTATTGCCATCTCGCGATCCGCCACTTTGGCCTTCAGCTTTACCGACTGGGAAATCATATTGGAGCCAATCCCCCCATCGCGACACCACCGCAGCGACAATCTCACGGCTCCGGCGCATGCCCGGGTCCATCTTTACGAGTCGGAAAGCCTCATCCCGTGCGCTGAGCAATTGCTCATGGTCCAAAACAGGGTCTGCCCACCTAAACACAGGTGGCATCTCAGCACCCTCACCCAACAATGCATCCCAGCCGCGCTCTTTTAGATCCATTTCTGCGATCTTGAAGCCGTCGTGCTCATCACACAACTGCTTCAGCCGGTCCATGGCATCATCACCTGGCTCCTCGGCCATCACCATCAAGCATTGGCCAGGTTCAAGACCATGGCCGACGTGACCGCGCAAGCGATGCAAACGGGCCAACTCATGATGGTCTGCATGCTCGGCCACAACCACAGTGGCATTCGGAACAACAGGGGCTTCCTCGATATAGGTGGTCGCCACCAACACATCCAAGCGCCGATGTTGGAAATCCTCGAATACACGCAATCGGTCATCTCTGCTCATCGCTGAGCAATAAACGCCAATCCGTGCACCATCGAGGGCCTCTGATTGCAAGGCACTTGCATATCGAAGCGCATCGTCTGGCCCTAGCAAGTCGCCGTCTTTACCGACCGGAAAGACCACATAGGCCTGCCGCCCTTCATCGATGGCCTCCCGTACCGCAGCATAAGCCTCCAAGCGATCGGCTTGGTGGAAGACCCTGGACTCGGCCTCTGCATCTTCATCGTTGGGCAGCATCGACATGCGATACTCACCGAAGACAGTCAGCGTCAGCGAGGTCGGAATCGGGGTTTCGGTGATCACCAAAAGGTCTGGAGATGCGCCGCTCTTTACGAGGGCCGATGGATCGACCGTCCCGTATTCATTGCGCTCCTCGACGATAACCAAGCCGAGCTTGCTCCACTTCGGCGGATTTGCAAGCAGGGCTTTGGTGCCAAATACAATCTGACATTCTCCCCTGGATATGGCATCCACTTGGCCCCGGGTGGGCTTGTTTGGAATAAATGCGGGCATCATCCCAACACTGCGAAAAATGGCCTCGGAAAACAAAAACCGCCGTTCGGCCGACTCTGCATCTGGAAGCACATACAAGACTTGCGCCTTATTTTGCATCACAATTGCAGCGGTGAGCAGGGCGATTGTGGACTTGTTGGTCCCCACCTCACCCTGCAACAAACGGACCATCGCATGCCCGCTCTTGAGGTCGCGCCGGATCTCGGAAAACGCCAATTCCTGGGCGTCATTGAGCTTCAGATGTTGCTGCGAAGCCAGCTCGCCGACTGCAGCGTGCAAAATCTTATGGGCGATGCCGCGATCTGGGTTGCGACTCTTGGCGCGCCAACCAATTCCAGCCTGAAGCAATAACAGCTCCTCAAAAGCCAAACGGCTTCTGCCTCGCCCAGCCTGATTCGCTGGAAAATGGGCATCACGCAGAGCAATATCCCGCCCGATAAGCCTGTGATATTCGACCAAGCGCCGAGGAAGCGGCTCTCGAAGCTGGCCCATAATACTGGCCAGCGCAGCACCTGCGAAAGCCCGAAGCACTGTATCGTCGACGCCTTCAACACCGTACACGGGCAACAAACCGCTGCCTCGCCCATCGACGCCTACCGTCTCGGCCTGAAACATCGCGAAGCCATCTTCGCTCTCTTCCGGCACGCCGATAAAGGCCAACTCCATCTCAGTGAACCAACCGTCCCATCCACGGGGCGCCTCACCCAGCCAAGCAAACCGAATCACGCCCGCGTGGCGAACATCGAGGGTCAATTCATAACGAATGCCATCCGCGCTCAACCGAACGAATCGAGACTGTAAGCGGCCCCGAACCATCACAGGCTCCTCTGGGCTACCCAGCTGCTGTTCAGACACATCCGTCTCATCTTCACCACCGGGCTCAGCGAATCCAGCGAGTGGCACACGGATGTGGTCTTTGGGCTGTCGAATCAAGAAATCTGAGATGGTGTCAATACCCACCGTGTTCAATATCTTGATCGTCTCCTCATCGAGTAAACCAAGCGCAGCAATCTGGCGCCCTGTACCCTCGGGGTGGTTCCATTCCAAGCGCCTTGGCGACCGCTCACCGGATGAACGGGGCGAATACTTCGGAAGGTTGAGCCACGCGTATGGGTCTTCTTCTTTTTCGACGGCAACGCTGACTTGATCGTCACTGACCGCATCGACGGTCTTTTCGTCTGCATTTTCCTGTTTTTGTTCAGGACTGACTGGCTCAGCACCATCTACAGATACCGGCGTGTTGGGAGCGGCACCCGTAGATGCCTCGTCTGCCTGAACAGCTGGGGGCTCTTCTGAGCGCTCCCGCCGTGGCCGACGGTCCCTGCGTGATGGCTTAGAGAGCCTTGATTTGGAGACCAAGTCGTGACGGCGTGCGCCCAACTCACCCAGCTTGACAATAGGGTCAAGAATCGCCCGGGCCTTGCCGATGATTTGCCCACGAGCGTCAACGCCCGCCGCATCAAAATCGGCCATAAGCACAGCCAGTTCCGCTACCGCCTCAACCACACCCACATCAAGATCGATCCCTTGGCCGATCTTATGTAAAAGCCGTAAAACGGTGGCCCCTGTGTACTTGGACTTTTGGAGGCGTTCAGCGTCGAGACTCACCCACTCTAGGGTCCTTCGCACGGAGGCCAAGTTAGACCAAGCATCAACATTCAGCGTAGATTGTTCGTTGTTTGACATGTGATCCCCTAAATGTAGAGGACTTCAGTGATGACCATTTTACGGTCACCACCGGGGGCACGAACCGTGATCTCATCGCCGAGTTCGGAACCGACCAGCGCACGGGCAATCGGACTCAGAACACTGATGAGACCATTCTTCACATCGGACTCAAACTCACCGACGATGCGGTACCGAGACTTTTCATCGGTTTCCGAATCTTCGACGACGACAGTCACGCCAAAAACCACCCGATCGGAGGGCTCTATCTTTTTAACGTCGATGACCTCAGATGCGGCGAGCTTGCTCTCCATGTCGCGAACACGACCCTCTGTGAGACTTTGACGCTCTTTGGCGTCCTCATACTCGGAGTTTTCGGAAAGATCTCCGTGGGCGCGCGCTGTTTCGATGTCTTTGACAATCTGTGGACGCACCACTTCTTTTAGATATTTGACGGTCTCAGCGAGCCGTTTGTGGCCCTCTGGCGTCATGGGATTGCGCTGCATTTTTATTACCTTGGTGAGTCGTCTACCAGAATCGACGTAAAACCGGATTCGGACAGACAGAAAGAACGCTGGCAGTGTATCAGATCAGCAAGCTTGTGGCCCGTAGATGATGCAACCGTCTCGCACAGTGAGCCGCACAAGCCCCCTAAGAAGCCGACCCGCGAGGGGTTCATTCATTCCCTTCGACCGGCCATTAGATCCCTGAACCTCTAAATGCTCACAATCGAGGACCACAATATCGGCGCACGCACCGACCGAAATTTCAGCGACGCGCCCCACAACACCAGCCGGACCCGACGCCATCGCTGACACCACGGTTGAGATATCGCCGTCGAGCCCAGTGAGTGCAGCCCGAAATGCACTCTCCAAGCCCACGGCTCCAGGCTGTGCATGCATAAATTCCATCTCTTTTTCGATACGGGAGTGAGGAACGTGATCGGCGCATATGCAGTCGATGGTGCCGTCCCTCACTGCAGCCAAACATGCCAACCTATCGGCCTCACCCCGAAGTGGAGGCAACAGGCGAGTGGCTGTGTCATAGACCGACAAATCCACCGCTTCATCTGTCAGGCACAAATTTCTGGCCGGTACAGCAGCACTTATCGCCAAGCCACTGGCCTTGGCCTGTCGAACCAGCGATATGGCGGAGGCCGTCGTGACTGCACTCAAGTGAACCCGCGCGCCAGTCAGTCTTGCGAGTGCAACAGCACGCGCCACGCCGATTTCTTCTGCAGCCGCCGGAATCCCACGGAGGCCGATGCACACAGACACCCGGCCTTCGTGCATCACACCGCCAGCCTCTAGCGCCGTGTCTCCAGGACGCACCATCACCACGCGCTTGAAAGGCCGCACATAATCAAGCGCCCTGCGCAGCACCCCAGCGTTCATCATGGTTCGCCGCCCATCCGAAAAGGCAATCGCGCCTGCCTCGGCCATCAACCCCAACTCGCTGAGGTCCTCCCCATCAAGGCCCAAAGTTAAGGCCCCAGCGACTTCAATCCTGGCCCCCGTCACGGCAGCGGCACGCGCGAGCAAATCAGACACTGCCACCGGAGTGTCTATCGTCGGCTCGGTTCGTGGAGATGCAACGATGGTCGTAAATCCACCTGCAGCGCCAGCCTCTGAACCGCTGGATAAGTCCTCTCGCCAGCACATTCCCGGGTCGCAAAGCTCGGCTCCAAGGTCGATAAAGCCAGGCGCAACAACTGCCCCCGAACAGTCGACCTCTCGACCGACAATACCGCCTGGGAGGGCACCAATCGCCACTACCCGGCCATCACAAATCCACAAATCGTCGACCGTATCGACCCCAGATGCCGGGCACAAAATCCGCCCGCCCCGAAGCACCAAATGTTCACGCTTCATCGCTTTTCCCTCCGGCCGATTCGCCACCAACCAACAGATACAGCAAGGCCATTCGCACAGCAACCCCATTGGTTACCTGCTCCAAGATGACACTCTGCTCCCCATCTGCAACCTCAGGGCTCATCTCGACGCCCCGGTTGATGGGGCCCGGGTGCATGACCAAGGTAGAAGGGCTTGCTCGCCGCAAGCGGTCCATGTCCAAACCATAAAAGTGGCTGTATTCGTTCACCGAAGACATCATTCCGGGCCGCAAGCGCTCTCGCTGAATGCGCAACATCATCACGACATCGGCCTCTTCTACAACATCGTCGATCGTGTGCCGGACCTCCACCCCGAGATGGGCCATCGATGGTGGGCACATCGTGCCAGGGCCCGCCACCAACACCTTGGCCCCCATCGTGGTCAAGCCAAAAATATTGGACCGGGCGACCCGACTGTGAAAAACATCCCCGACAATCGCGACGGTCTTGCCTTCAAGGCTTCCCAGATGGTCCCGCATGGTCAGCATATCGAGCAAAGCCTGGCTCGGATGTTCATTGATACCATCGCCAGCGTTGATGACGGCCCACGGAAAGGCCGCGGCCAACATATGTGCCGACCCTCCCGCTGAATGCCGAATAATGATTGCATCGGGCTTCATGGCGTCAATATTGCGCGCTGTATCCATCAAGGTTTCACCCTTTTTGGTCGCGCTCGACGACGCTGAAAAGCTCAGGGTATCTGCACTCAAACGCTTTGCGGCCAAATCAAAACTCAGGCGCGTTCGCGTGGAGTTCTCCATAAACAGCGTCACGACCGTCCGGCCACGAAGGGTTGGCACCTTTTTGATGCGGCGCTCAGAGACTTTTCGAAAGCGATCTGCCGTATCGAGAATCTCAACAATTTCCGCTTTTGGCAAGCCCCTCAGACCGAGCAGGTCTTTACCCTTCATGCCACACCTCGGCTGGGAGAATGAACCGCTACGAAATCACCACTATCCTCACTCAGGCTCAAACTGACCTCCACCCGATCTGTCTTTTCAGTGACCAAAAAACGCCCCGAAAAATCCGCGGAAATCGGCAGCTCGCGATGCCCTCGGTCCACCAGCACAGCGAGCTTCACAGACCGAGGTCTCCCGTAATCATGGAGCACATCCAAGGCCGCCCGAACGGTCCGCCCAGTAAAGAGCACATCATCCACCAAGACAATGTCCTGGCCAGTCAGATCAAAAGGCAACCGAGTTTCACCCAAAACCGGCTTTTCTAGACCGGTATACAAATCGTCTCGGTACAAGGTGATATCCACCGTACCCGTCGCGGGCCTCACGCCGGTCGCTACCTCAATTCGGTCGGCGAGCCGCTCCGAAACCGGATGACCCCCCGTCACGATCCCGACCAATGAGTAATCAGTGGGTACACCCAACAACTCGATAATCTCGGTGGCAAGTCGGTCGAGTGTCCGCCCGACCTCGATGGCATTCATGCCGGTGGTTCGCGTCATGGATGACCCCTCTAGACCCAACCGGGGGTCAACCGTGATTTAGCCTGCCTGGATTCAGTCGTCCAAGGACTGGAAATGCTCTGTCTGAAACGCCAAAGTCTTGATCTTCTCGGAGAAAGGATAGTAAACGTCAACCTCCCAACTGCAGTGCACATAAACCCCGCGGCTCCGGTCCACCATATCGCAAAAACTTGAGTCCAAATATTCGGACAAACCACGATCCTCGATCATGGTCGCAAGCTTATCATCTGCCACCTGTCGGCCCAAAATCTTCCAGGTCCGCGCGGTGGTCTTGGTGATCTCTTTCATCTGCCAAAAATCCCAATAATATGGGAAAAAGCGCTGACTCATCACCACTGTACCAGCAATCAGCAAGATCAATACAAAGCTAAATAAACTGATTCGACCCGTTCGAGATGCCATTCGAAGCTCCATTGATGCCACAGTCTATTAAATCTGGGATTGCGCGCCACCAACGCAAAGAATCACCACCCCGATCAACCATCATCGCCGAGTTTGAGCACGGCCAAAAATGCCTCTTGTGGGATCTCCACATTCCCGACCGATTTCATACGTTTCTTACCGGCTTTCTGTTTAGACAACAGCTTTCGCTTCCGGGAAATGTCTCCGCCGTAGCACTTGGCCGTGACGTCCTTGCGAAGCGCCTTCACCGTTGTGCGTGAAATCACTTTGGTCCCGACGGCAGCCTGAACAGCCACATCCCACATTTGCCGAGGGATGAACTCTTTTAGTTTTTTGGTAAGCGCCTGGCCCTTAAAATATGCCTGGTCTCGATGGCAAATCGTAGAGAGCGCGTCCACATTCTCACCGTTTACTCGGATATCGAGCTTAACGAGGTCACCCACAACCCACTCCTGAACCTCATAATCCATCGACGCATAGCCCTTAGATACACTCTTTAGGCGGTCGAAAAAGTCAAAAACGACCTCGGCATAGGGCAAAATGTAGGTGAGCATCACCCGACCTGGGCCTGTGTACTCGAAAGCCTCTTGGACACCGCGTCGTTTTTGGCAAAGCTTCATGAGCGCACCGACATGCACCTCTGGGGCATGCAGTACCACCTTGGCCAATGGCTCCAATATTTCCGATACCTCCTGCAAGGGCGGCAACATGCTCGGTGAATGAATTTCGAACTCTTCACCCATCTTTGTCCGGACTTTGTAGACGACACTGGGGCTAGTGATAATCAAGTTGAGCCCATACTCTCGCTCGAGGCGCTCCTGAACGATCTCCATATGGAGTAAACCTAAAAAGCCACATCGAAACCCAAAGCCAAGCGCATCCGATGTCTCGGCTTGGTAGCTGAAGGCAGCATCGTTCAGTTGGAGCTTTTCAAGGGCTGCTCTGAGGTCGCTGTGGTCCTTGGACTCCACGGGAAAGACCCCCGAGAAAACCATGGGCTTACAGGCTTTGAATCCCTTGAGTTGCTCGGCGGCAGGTCGGTCTTTGAGGGTCACTGTGTCGCCAACCCTGGCATCAGCCAATGTCTTGATGTTGGCGATGATAAAGCCAACCTCACCCGCAGCGAGGCTTGGCCGTTCGGAGAGCTCTGGAGCGAACACCCCCACCTTTGTGACTTCGTATTGGGCCTCAGCCCCCATTAAAAGGATCTTGTCGCCTTTCTTTAGTCCGCCATCGACGACGCGAATCAACACAACCACACCCACATAAGAGTCAAACCAAGAATCGACGATAAGCGCCTTTAAAGGGGCCTCTCGGTCTCCGACTGGCGGTGGAAAGTGCTTTACGACGGCCTCAAGCACGGCCGGCACCCCCACCCCGGTCTTTGCACTGACCGACAGCGCATTCTCGACGTCGAGCCCTATCCCATCAGCTATCTGCTCCAACACACCATCGACATCCGCACTCGGCAGGTCAACCTTGTTGATGACCGGTAGAATCTCCGCGTCTTGCTCCAGCGCCAAATAAACGTTGGAGAGGGTTTGCGCCTCAACCCCCTGGGTGGCATCAACCACCAACAGCACGCCTTCGCAGGCCGAAAGTGAACGCGCAACCTCATAGCTAAAGTCCACGTGACCAGGCGTGTCAATCAGATTGAGCCAATAGACCAGGCCATCTTCAGCGGTGTACTCCATCACCACCGTTTGGGCCTTGATGGTAATGCCCCGCTCTTGCTCCAACTCCATCCTGTCCAGATACTGCGCCTTCTTATCGCGCTCCCCAATAAGGCCTGACGCCTCCATCAGGCGGTCCGCTAGGGTGGACTTGCCGTGATCAATATGGGCGATGATCGCGAAGTTTCGAATTCTATCGAGGGGTGGCTGCATGGGTGCTCGCTTCAAGCCGAAGGTAATCGGCCGATACCGTGGTACTCGAATCCAGCCTGACATACCACCTCTGGCACCAAAACATTTCGGCCGTCATAAATGACAGGCGACCGCATCTTGGCCTTCAAAGCGGTGAAGTCTGGATTACGAAATTCGCTCCACTCGGTAATCAACACCACTGCATCTGCATCCTGCGCAGCCTCCAGTGAAGAGTCAACAAAGTGGACGCGATCAAAACCGTCTTGAGTAGAGAGTGCCGCCTTGGCCGCTTCGATGGCCTCGGGGTCTGTGGCCTGAATCGTTGCCCCGGCAGCCAACAATTGTGCAATCAGGACCAGTGCTGGGGCATCCCGAACATCGTCGGTTCTCGGCTTAAAAGCCAAGCCCCAAATGCCGATGGTCTTCCCTGACAAATCTGGACCCAACTGAGCGATAATTTTATCGCCGACCATTCGCTTTTGCACCGCATTGATCCGCTCGACCGCTGCTGGAATCTCCAAGTGTACCCCGGCCGTCTTCCCCATCCACGCCAACGCACGGATGTCTTTCGGGAAACAAGAACCACCAAACCCAGCACCTGCGAACAAAAACTTCGGGCCGATTCGACTATCACTCCCGGTGCCCATGCGGACGGCCTCAATATCTCCACCGACCGCCTCACATAAACGCGCCAACTCATTCATGAAGGATATTTTGGTCGCCAAAAGCACATTAGACGCGTATTTGGTGATTTCTGCTGATTGGTTGTCCATGAACACTATCGGGCGGCCTGTTCGGACAAGCCCCTGGTACAAGCGCTGCATCACGCCGACTGCAGCGGCGGAATCACAGCCCACCACGATTCGATCGGGGTGAGTAAAGTCGGCGACCGCTGCCCCTTCTTTTAGAAACTCTGGGTTCGAGACAATGTGAACAGCATGATCGGTTTTGGCTGCAATCCGGGCGCGAACTCGCTTTGCAGTCCCTACTGGCACTGTGGACTTGATCACGATGGTCGCAGGCGCAGTCAACTTTTCACCAATCTCGTCTGCGACAGTCATGACGGCACTGAGGTCCGCTGATCCATCGTCAGCCGAGGGTGTCCCGACGGCGATAAACACCACGTCGGCGCCATCTAAAGACGATGCGAGATCTGTACTAAAACTCAGTCTTCCTTCACGGTACGCGCGACGGAGGATGTCCTCTAGGCCGGGTTCGTAAATGGGCAAATGCCCAGCATCGAGCGAGGATATCTTTTCAGCATCCCGGTCCACGCACATTACACGAAAACCTTGATCTGCCAGACATGTCCCAACAACCAGGCCAACATAGCCCGTTCCAACAACACAAATTTGCATCGACTGCCTCCGGTTCAAAGACCGAGCTTCCGTTTACTGCGCCACTCAAGCCCTCGCCATTATGCACACAATCGACATACGGGTGAATCAAACACGGCCCAGACGTTTGACAAGCATATTTAGTGGCGATAGCTGGCGGACCGCAGACGGGTTAATGCCCGACACCTCCCAACTAATCTATGGAGCCAAAAATGGCTAATATCGCAAGCGCAATCAAGCGGAACCGGCAAAACATTAAGCTCCGGGCACACAACCGCCACTATCGGTCCACCATGCGGACTGAGATTAAAAAGGTACGTGACGCCGTTGATGCGGGTGACAAGGCCGCTGCACAGAGTCTTCTACCTGGCGCGGTCGCCATCATTCAGCGGGTCGCTCAAAAGGGCATCATCCACAAAAAGAATGCTGCACGCTGCGTGAGCCGCTTGAACAAGGCGATTCTCCAAATCGGCTAAGCTTTCGAGCACACAACAAAGAGAAGAACCCGATTGGTCTATACCGATCGGGTTCTTCTCTTTGTCGTTTATGAGCGCTATAAATCAGGTCGTCAGCTGTAACAACAACCCTTCAAACACCCGTCGGTCGCCCGCACGAGAACTGTTGAGGCCGGCGTTTGCCGTGGCGATCTGATCCAAAATCCGCGCCGCGTGAATCGGGCGGTTCCGTATCATGTCAGTTGCAGCCTCCAACTTGTACCGCGGCATACGGATACCCGCGTCTCGTGGATTCACCGACCGTCCCAAACAGTCTTGTAAAGTGATCAACTGACGCATCTGCCAAGCGATCATGCCGATCAAGCGATGGGATGATTCACCGGTTTCCAGCATGCGATGAGCGACCGCTAAAGCGCGGTCTGGGTCTCTCCTCACCACCGCGTCCGTCAGGTCCCAAATCGCCGCTTCAGCCACCAAACTACACACCGCCTCGATGGCGACCCCATCGATCTCCCCCGCACCGCCAACAAACGCAATCAACTTGCCGAGCTCATTCTGGATTCTACCCAAATCTGAGCCTACGAACTCAACCAGCATGGATGCCGAACGGTGCCCGAGCGTGCAGCCGCCCTCTTCAGCAGCCTTGACCGCGAAACGAATGGGATCTTGTTCGCCGGTCTTAAATCGCTCGACTCGTCCACTTTCCAGGCGCTTGACCGCCCCTTCAATGCGGCGCCCACGATCTACACCACCCGTGGCTGCGGGCGTTTTCACTCCCGTCAAAATCAAAACCGTACTTGGGTTTGGCTTGCCAACATAATTAAGCAGATCATCGAGCAGAGGCACTGAAGCAGACTCCATCTCTCGAATCACCACAACACGATATTCAGCCATCATCGGAACAGTCTTCACCACCTCGAGGGCCCGCTCTGCTCCTTCTGCCGCGCTAAATGTCGCGAGATTAAAGCTGGGTGACGCACCGGCAAAAACTGAGTCGACGAGCGAAGTCTCTGCCCGCTTTCTACCGATGGACTCATCGCCCAAAAACATCGCCACTGTGGGAAACTTGGCAGCCATTAATCATCCACCGTCGGTCCGTGAGCCAACCACATGACCGCATCAGCCATTAAACCATGGGCCAGACTATTAAACGCCTCGGCACGCGCCGCTGCCCCTTGCACAGGATCGATCACCGTGTAGCTGCGTTCAGCCGAAAACCGCGAAGCCCTGCGCCCCGCCACCACGCTCACCGTAAGGGTCGCTGCAAAAATCTGACTGCTGGGTCCGACACCTCTTGGTTGCACTGTGGCCGAGAGCACAGCCACGTTTACAGGCTGAGCTGCGTCAACACCACTCAAGGCGCGCAAGCTAAAGGCGGTTGCCAGCCCGTTCCGTAGGGAGTCCTTCAGGCCAGCCTCGGCACCAAGCGTAACTACCCGCCCAACCTTAAACGTGTCGTCGGTCGTGGGAGGACGCCCAAGGTGACACCCAAATGCAAACCATGAGATAAACATACATCGGTTAACTGCGTTCATTAGCACCGCGACAATCCTCCTGCCCACATCTAAGCGGTTAACGGATCTTAGAACAAGAAGAAGGAGCCATACCCATGATCACACCGCTCATCATGCTCGCCTCCACAGTGGTAGGTGCCCAAAGCCCGTCAGCCGCCCCCATCAACCAAACCGCTAAGCGCGCTGGCTCACAACACCAAGACTTGCCGGTCAAACGGGAACATCGTTTTGAGAGCAATGTGCGGGTTCGCTACATGGCCGTCCCAAACTCGATCATGGATATCTGGTTTTTCGACAACGACGCCGACGGTGCCAACCCCTACGCCCGACCTGACATCCAAGCATTTGTGGCCGGTGCAGAATTTGTCGTCAAAAAAGATCCTGCAAATTGGATTTTCTATTTTGAGTACACCGGCGCCATGATCTCCAATGGGTACTGGGACGATGTCGACAAACCAGCAGTCCACGATGACGGTGATTGGATTCGCACAGATGGCCTTGGCATGCTGGCCTTCGGCGCCAACTACGGCCACGAAATTTATGCCACACCATGGATGAGCTTCCTGTTTGGTGGCGGCCTCGGCCTGGGCTTTATGCTTGGCGAAATGACCTCCTGGGGCCCAGGCGGCAGTGGAACTGACGGATGCATGACCGAATCTCCGGCCTATACGCGCAAAGACCACTGCCCTGACGATGGGCCCAAAAGCATCCCAGCCGTTTTGCCCGTCATCGACCTCACCGCGAGCACACGCTTTCACTTTGGCGATCAGGCCAACCTGCGTATCGATGTAGGCTTGCACAATATGTTTTACGTTGGAACCGCCTTTGGCGCGGTGTTTTAGAAAACAACCAACCGAGCCCGTACGTTCCACCCCTCATTTACCCTTGCACCCATCTTTGAATGTGATAACTGCGCAGGTCACTTTTTATGGTCTACATCGCAGACCAACAATGGAGTCCACCTTGATCCTCGTCACCGTTCGCGAAAATGAGCCATTTGAAAAGGCTTTGCGCCGCTTCCGCCGTAAAGTTGAGCGGGAAGGCATCCGCAAGGACATCAAGAAGAACAGCTTTTACCTGAAGCCAGGTGAAAAGCGTCGCCTCAAGCAACGCCTCGCTGAGAAACGTCGCCGTAAGGCCATGCGTCGCGCATACAAACGAACCTAAGCCCCTCAAGGCTTAGCTAAAATCCAGCGTCTATCCAAGCCTGCTGCCAATAAGGCGCGGGCTCTTATTATGGCACGGGCATTCTCGAGGCGGTCAGGGTCAAGCTCAGCCGGGATGGTATCAACCACCCCCTCAAGCAATTGGACCCATTCTTCTTGCCGCCCTTCAGCGGCGACCACATATTGCGCCAAGTCAACACGATAGCTGAGACGCTCGGGTGCAGCCGCAATCGCCACCTCAAAAGCCTTTCGCGCTTGCTTGAGCTTGGGCTTGAGCGGCTTTGGAGCAAGTGCGAGCGCTAAACCGAGCGCTGCACTTGGAAGCCCACCATCATAATCAGGCTGAAGTTCGACTGCCCGACGGGCCAAAGCCTTGACTGCAGGTAGGTCGATAGATGCTCCGATTACACCCCGCTCGTCGAGCCACCTGGACCATGCGATGGAGGTCCAAGTCATGCATTCTACAAACTCAGGCCCAAGCACAGCAACCGCCTGAGGGGTCACTGCCCCACCTGCGGCAGAAACGAGCCCGCCGAAAGAGGCGTCAATCTTCATGCACTCCAGACCAAACTCTCGGGCTGTGGCATAGCCGTCGAGTCCATCTGCACCCAGGCCATACGCACGCGCCACATACGCGCGAGACAGCCTTCCCTTCATTTGAGGCTGCTGCGGAAATTCTCGAACGCCACTCAGGTACCATTGAATCGCCCGGTCAAGCTCACCCGCTTCGTTTCGGGCCAAATATAGTGCATCACCATTTTTGATTATTGTCTTCCACAGCCCCGACTTACCCTTTTTTTTCACCCCACAACCCAGACCAAGACAGAACACAGCAAGCAACAAGGTACCGAAGATTCTAGACATTAAACACCTCTGAGTGACGCAACATAGCGGAAAGCCATGGCCAATGAAACGCTTAGTGCCCAAAGCCTCTTGACTACGTTGACACAACGCGAGAGGATGGGCGCACTTGCCCGGGTGGTGAAACGGTAGACACAGGGGCCTTAAAAGCCTCTTTCCGCAAGGGAGTGCTGGTTCGAATCCAGTTCCGGGTACATTTTATAGCTTATCGTAAAAGCAGTTGAGGTTTGCATGGCCAAAGTCATTGGAATCGATTTGGGGACCACCAACTCAGTTTGCGCGGTCGTTGAGGGTGGCGAAGCGAGGGTGATCACGAGTGAAGAAGGTGGAAGGGTCACGCCATCGGTTGTTGGCTTTGCCAAAGATGGTACGCGCTTTGTTGGCGACATCGCAAAACGCCAACTCCTCATCAATCCTTCAGCGACCGTTCACTCTCTGAAGCGTTTTATAGGCCGCACATTCGAGGACGCTCAAGAGCAAGTGAAACTTGTTCACTATACGATCGCAAAAGATGAAAAGGACATGGCAGCAGTGCTGGTTCAGGACACCCTATACAGCCCGCAGGAGCTCTCTGCTTTGATCCTTCAAAAGATGAAGGATTCCGCGAGCGCATACCTCGAAGAGGATGTGACCGAGGCTGTCATCACCGTCCCCGCCTATTTTACCGACAGCCAACGACAGGCCACCAAAGATGCTGGCATCATCGCTGGCCTGGATGTGCTGCGGGTGATCAACGAGCCGACTGCGGCGGCGCTGGCATATGTACACCAGCGTAAAGGCAAAGCCAAAATCGCTGTTTACGACTGGGGTGGCGGGACCTTCGATATCTCTCTGCTACAGGTGGACGATGACATCGCCGAGGTCCTCTCTACCCGCGGAAATAACGTTTTGGGTGGCGCTGATGTGGACCAAGCACTTGTTGAATGGCTGGCTTCAGTTTTTAAGGCAGACACTGGCCTGGATATCTTAGGTGACAATGTGGTCATGCAACGGCTCCGAGATGCTGCCGAACGCGCCAAAATCGAGTTGTCCAGTACCACATCCACCGAAATCCACTTGCCCTTCTTGACCGCAGACGCCGAAGGTCCGAAACACCTCCAAGCCACCTTGACCCGTGCGGCGTTTGAGCAGATGGCACAGCATCTTTTTGAGGCCACGATCAATGAATGCAAACAAGCAATGGAGGATGCGGCAATCAACCCCGGTGACGTAGACGAGGTCATCATGGTGGGCGGCTCGAGCCGCATCCCAAAAATTCAGGAGATGGTCCAAGCGCTCTTTGGCCGCACCCTCAACAAGTCTTTGCACCCAGACGAGGTCGTCGCCATCGGCGCGGCCATTCAGGCCTCTATATTGGGCGGAGAGACCAAGGCGGTGACCTTGCTCGACGTCACCAACTTCTCCTTGGGAATCGAGGTCGAGGGCCGACGCATGGCCACCCTCATCCCGAAGAACACAACCATCCCAACTGATGCAACGCAGCTGGTCTCAACGGTGCAAGAGAACCAGAAAACCGTGAAGATCCACATTCTTCAAGGTGAAAGTAAGGATGCCAAGGAAAATGTTTCCTTGGGGCAATTCGAACTCCATAATGTGCAGCCCGGCGCCCGAGGCGAACCCCGGATTCAGGTCCACTTCAATATCGACAGCTCGGGCATCGTCAGGGTAAGCGCAGAAGACACCCGCAGCGGTGTTTCAGACGAGATTGAAATCACCTCCCCGATCGGCATGAGCAAGGGCGAAATCGACGGTATTCGTTCTAAGCTCAACCCAGCACCTGCAGCAGGGTTTCAAGCCATCTTTGATGACATCAACATACACATCTCCAGCCTTGAGGCGAAGCTCATCACCCAAGGTGACCAGATGGACGCAGCCCTGGTGGACAGCGTCAAGAAAACCATCGCCTCGGCCCAAGATCTCTCCGATTCAGACTCCGAAGACACACTCGCCGTAGCCCTCAAGAACCTTAAAGACCACGCCGCGTTGTTCACCAGCTAAAACTGAAGTACCCGCTGCTCAGCCTGCGCTAGAAGCGGCGTCCTTAGCGGCGTCCTCAGCCTCTTTCTTGGCCTTCTTCGCTTCCCACTTCGCCTTCTTTTTGAGGTGCTTCTTAAGCTCCTTCTCGTCGAGCTGCTCTTGGTGCAAGGCATCCCAATCTACGACCTCATATTCCAAGCCCAGGTTTTCCAGAGCGACCGAGGCATACTGAAGTGGTCCGGTGATCGTGAATATCTCATGCCCCTTGCATGGGGTCATCAACGCTGCCATTTGGTCAATATTAACCCCGGTCAACTGCTCGGGTATCTCAGCGAGATACTCCAAGCCTCTGCCCGATGAAACTGACCCGATCAAGTAATTGACCATCTGGTTCGAGGACTGCTGCGCCAAGACGGTCTCGCGGGCTTTACCCCACTTTGCCGTCGCCACGATGGATGGGTCAATATCTCCGACCGTCGCCTTGTCGATAAGCTCCAGATAGGTGGCCATGGCGAACTCTGTTGCATTGTTCTGAAACAGACCGCCAATCATCAACGAGCTTGCACCACCGGGCTGGGCCGAGTTGTACGCATACGCGCCATAGGTCACCCCCGCCTTCTCACGAAGCCGGCGCCAAGCAATCTCAGACACCGAGGAGCCCAACACCTTTCCGGCGATATAGGTTTCTTTGGTCCATGGAACCATCGGGCAAGCCATCGTGATGTCAGTCTGGGTCGCGGTCGGTTTATCGAAGACCAAGACTTTCCGATCAGCCGAGTGGGTCGGTGCCTGGGGTGGCAACAATGGCCCGATTGTCGTTCCTGGTTTAGCAGACCAAGAGCTGAAATACGCCCGAACAGCAGCCTCGGCCTCGTCCAAATTTGGTACTTTTCCAACCACAATTAAGGTGGCATTGGCAGGCTGGTACTTGCGATTTATCCAGCCTTCAACATGCCCTTGGTCCCAAGCTCGCATCCGCTCCCAGTAGGCTCTATCACCCCAATTTCCATAGGCATGATCGCCCCAGAGGTGCTTGCTGCGTAGGCGGCCGACCCAAGTATCAGGATCGGAGGAGTACTTGGGCCCCTTCGAGTCACTGACCCGGTCTTTCAGCCATTGGCGCTTCCCTGCCATCCGGTAGTCGACCTCGCCGGTCTCCTTCCGAATACGACTCAAAATCGCATCTAAGTTTCCACTGGCTCCACCACCTGAGAGGACGCGGCCATAACCAACACCGCCCTCGCCGTAGTATCCAGCGATGGACAACATGCGCTCGTCACTGGGAATCTTGCTTCCTCGGTAATGAAGTGCATGGGTAAAGCTGTCCATGCCCTCAACCGGGCCACTATTAGCATTTCCGCCCAAAAACATCTCTGCCCGAACCAATGGCGCTTCGCCATGGGGAAGAATGACAACGTTCATGCCATTGTCCATGGTGAATTCACGGGCCTTCGAGCGGTCTGGGGTGATGACCTGTGCGGCAAGCTTCTCGCCCTCCATATCGGCCATGGAAAACAAAGTGCTGAGGGCATCGTCGCGCGAGGCGCCCGCATAGCCTGGCTCTCCCCCACCCTCACCAGAACGTGCTGCCGCCTCCATTCGCAAGCGCTCTTCCTCATCCATCGGCTCGACGATGATGGTCACCATCCGATCACGAGTGAGCCACTTTCTTGCGTACTCTTGGACCGGAAAGATGCCACCCACCGAATTGATCTGGTTCATCATGCGACTGAAGTAGCGGACATCCCCTGTGAAGTGGGCATCCATAGCCGTGGTAGTGGCCCGTCCATACAGCTGTGCCACCTCATCCACTGAGTTCAAAATCGACGTCATCCCATTGATCTTGGCCTGCTGAAAGGACCAGTCGATAAAGCGACGGTAGGCCTCATTCTTGTAGACCTCGCGGTCCCACTGACGGTAAAGCGCATCAGCAGCCTTATCGGCCAAGCGGGTACCCTTGTATCCCTCTGCGGGCTCAATGAAGCAATAGACCGACCCGGCATATTCAGAAGGGTTGTAAAAGCAACCCACACCGTCGACGGCCTGGTCTTCGTTTCCGTACTGCCAGTTGGGTACAATCGTCTGATAAATATAGTTTGAGAGCTGATTGGCTGCGATATTCGCGATGGTGTCGTCACCACAGTAGCCACCAGGGGTCGACCAAACCAAGACCGTCGTTTCAGTTTTGACTTGGCCCTTAATGCGAAGAACTTCTTGGCTTGCTGGCATGGGCGGGTCTTGGCGCTTCGAGCAATCGACACGCTTCTTGGCTCCTTTGCCAGCGTGGGCCTTGATGTACTCGCCCAAGCTGCCGACCCAGTCGTCCAAAAAGGCATCACGGTCGTCCTGGCTAGCCAAACTATTATATTTTGATGCATCTTTTGGAGCCATCAATAAGTCAAGATCTTGCTCCCAAGCCTTCAGCAACAACCCGAAGCCCTCTGAGAGCTTGAAGTCGCCAACGATAACGATGGTTGTTTTCTCTGGAACATAATGCTGGGCGACATAGGCGTTGGCCGCCTCAAGCGTGATGGCGCTGAGCGAATCGTGAGAACCAATAACGCTGCGTGTATAAGGGTGACCCTCTGGAAATAGCAGCTCACCCGCCACCCGAAATGCTTCACCAAGGGCCCCATTTTCGTCGCGCATACGCTTTTCGTTACGGGCGATTTCAACCTCGAGCTTGACGTCCTTTTCGGTGACGTTCGCAAGCCCATCCTTCAAGCGCCGAGCCTCAAGGGCCAACAATGGCTCCAACGCATCGCGGGGAGCGATGGTCATGTAGTTGGTCCAGTCCGTCCATGTCGAAGCATTGAAAGAGCCGCCCAACTGCTTGATGAGGTCCATATTCTTGGGCAATCCGCCGTGCTGTGCTCGGAAGGCCAAGTGCTCGATGACATGCGCGATGCCCTCCATGCCGACCGGGTCATTTTCTGCGCCCGAATCGATAACTGAGGTGACGGCAACCACTGGCTGACTGTGCTCCTCTTGGAAGATCACATGTAGCCCAGAGGGAAAAGGGTACGACTGCAACTGAATTGAGTAGTTGTCGAGCTTCAGGGCATAGTCAGCCTTGGGGATCTTGGCGGCAGACGCAGGGGCGACCCCCAACAGGCAAGCTAAACTCAGGGAAACGATCGCTTTCATGGCGTCCTCACTTTGTACAACGGTGGGCTTCGTCTACGGCTTGTAAACTGCCCCCAGTACGGGCCCTTTATGCTGCCGGAAGAGGCGATGCCAATGCCTTTACACACAGCCCACACAAAGAAAAACCCCCGCCGAAGCGAGGGTCTTTAATGGTGGAGATAAGGGGACTTGAACCCCTGACCTTCTGACTGCCAGTCAGATGCTCTCCCAACTGAGCTATACCCCCAGAGAGACGCCGCTTGCGCAACGTGGCTGGCTACTATTACACGCCACCGAGTCCTGCAAGTGGCTTCTATTACTCTTCTGCCAGATCTCCATCTTGCTCGGCGCCGGAAAGCTGAGAAGCAAACTCAGCTTGAATCTTTCGATCTAACCCTTGGATATGCGCCATGTGGGCAGCGAGGCCAGGATGGGTCAACTCCCCACCGTCCACAAGCGCCATCACCTCTCGGCCCAACTTTTCTAGCCGCTTGCTGCGGTCCTTTTTGAGCTGCCGAATTTCAAGCTCATGACGGCCACGTTCCTGGGCGCGCCCAACCCCCACCTTTCCCTGGCGGCCGAGATGCCCCAACAGCTCCATAAAGATGTCGACAACGGATGTGGATGCCATGGGCGATGAAACTGGTTTTTCTATATTTTGGTCCGACATAGGCCACCTCGAGAGACAAGAGACGCCAAGGCAGGTACCCTTGCAACATACAGAGGTCAAACCAAGCCCATGATAGTCGTCACAGGTGCCACAGGCCGCTTTGGCAGCGCCATCGTCCGAACCCTTCGAACATTGGACCTACCGGTTCGAACCCTCGTCAGGAAAGGAAGCCACTATTATTGGCTCAATGACACTGGCTGCAGTTATTTTTTCGGAGACTTGAGGGACCGCACAAGCCTTCGTCGCTGCCTCGATGGGGCCACACACCTGGTGGTAGCGACCAATATTCGACGAGAATCTAAGGCAAATAATCACCGAGATACCACTGTAGAGGGCCACACCCAACTGTTCGCTTTGGCCAATGAACTCGGCATTGAGCGCGTGGTGCTGATCTCATGCCTGGGTGCTGAGACCACCACAGCACCGGCTTTTGTGGCTCGAAAAGCAGCAGAAGACGCGCTTATGGCCTCCGGTGTGGATTTTACCATCCTGCGCGCAGCCCTCCACGAACATGCATTTTTGGAGTTGGCCTGGGACATGCACGACGGTCGGCAGGTTCGGGTTCCAGGAGCCGGCGACAACCTCATTAGCGTATTGCCGGTCCGAGATTTGGCAAAAATGGCAGCAGCGAGCCTTGATCTCGCGACCGTACACAACCAAATTTTGTCTGTCGGTGGCGGCCAAGCCATCAGCTTCAACGATGCGCTCTCCATGGCCGCATCTGTGGTGGGCACCCCCATGCTCAGCAGCCCAATACCCAGCCCATTGCTCAGTCTTGGGCTTCGGGTAGGAAAGCCATTTCGGCGTTTTTCAAACGTGCTGGCAGAACAGCGCGCGTGGGCGACACAAAACCTCACGGTGGACGGCCCCGCTATCGCTGAACGCTTTGGCTATGCCCTCAGTGACCTTCGTGAAGCCATGGTGGAGACCAACAAGGTCATGGCGGCCTTACGCGACCCAGAAACCCGCGAGGCCATGATGGTTCACCCACAATTTTATGCGACGGTTTACGAGCCAGGGTCGGCAGACCTCAGCTTGCTTCCCGACGGTCCGGCCCCACGAAAAGACTGAGGCCTAAGCCTGCTTGGCCGGAGGCAGGGCAGGCTCACCTTTATCGACCTTTCCTTGAGGCTTTGCATCCCAAATGCGGGTTGCCAAGTACAAGCCGACAAGACTCACCGGGATCATGGCGACCGGCCAGCCGATCCAGTTGTCGGGGTTGCCCGCCACATCCTTCATGGTGTCATCTGGCAAGATGATTCCGTAGGTGATCGACATCACAGCTGTACCCGCGTACACAAAGCCGTCGATAATGCCGACTGCGACACCAACGTTCTTTTTACCGCCAAAGTCCATGCTGGCCGTACCGGAGAGCATCCCGTGGACACCGATGATGCACAAGCTCATCAGGAGGACCAACCAGGGCAAGAAGGAAGTCTGATACGCGAAGGTCATCACGATAGAACCAATCAGCATTCCACCATACAAAATCGCTGCAACCGGCCCACGCCGAGACTGAAACACACGGTCTGAGATAATGCCTGCTGCCACGCCACCCATGATGCCCGCGCAACACAGCAACATGCCCCAGTTTTCATACACAAAGCTGGCCTTCATGCCCAAGATGTCATTGGTCTGTTTGGCATAAGACCGGAACCACTGCATGATCGCCTGACGAAGAAATCCTGAGCAAAACTCTATGCTTGCGATGGTTACGATCACCGGGTTTCCAAGCATCATCTTGAACACCGCGATGGCACCAAGCTGTGGGCCCTCATCTCCAGAGGACGCATCTGCAGTGTCAAAATCCTCTAAGCCGGCGTCAGCAGGGGTGTTCTTCACCACAAACACATCGATGACCCAAAACAAACTGAGCATGACCGTGGGCACGAAGAAAACCTTCTCGAGAGACATATTTTCGATGATCATATAGCCAACGTCGAAGGCAAAATAGATGCCCACCGAAATCAGTATTCCAAAAATCGCACCAAAAACTCCCCGCTCCCGGACATGAAACCAGGGGGCATTACACTTGACAATGGCCACAGCTCCAAAGCTCTGAAAATACATGTTGACCGCGTAAAGCACCGAGAAAATCACGGTCAAGTTGCTCGCCAGCGTGTCCCGGTCAAAGCCAAGAATCGGCGTGTCATGCACGATGCCGTATGTGACCACACCCAGCAACAAGTTCATGACGGCTGAGCCACCCGCCCCCACCAAAATGGCGAACTTCCCACCCAAACGGTCGGTCAATGGGCCATTGAGTAAGAAAGAAGCACCATAAATGGCTGTGCCCCAAAAGAAAATCATCGCGAAGTCGCCATTGGTCATCATCGGCGAGCCGTTAAAGTCCATGTCGCCAAAAGCGTGCTGACTGACTTTGATATTGTACCGACCCATATACAAAAATGCGTAGGTCAACCCCAAGGGCAACCAGTTGAACACGCGACGGCGCCTAAAAGCAGGGCTGTGGTCAATACCATCGACCTTGGGCAATCGCCCCAAGACGATACCAACCACCACAAGCAAAATCGCGATCGGTGCGAATTTATCAATCCAAATAGGCATGTTCTCTCCTCTCAATCAATACGGGTAATTCGTGGGTTTTTTGGTGGAGTGAGCACCGCCTTGCTGACGCGTTCCAGCGCCGCTTGGTACACCGTCACTCCAATATCGTTCAAGTCCACAGGATGAAAGCCGAGATTATATTTCCATTGTGCAGCGATATAACTGTTTGTGGCCATGGTGTAAGTGGCCTCAATTTCAATCGGCGAACCGCCAACCTCGGCCGCTACCAACTCTGCTACCCCTGACCTTTTTCTCCACTGGGCAGTGACACCAGACATCTGCATGGGCGGATGTTTTCCGCTTAAAGCCGAGTTGGCATTCCGCAAAAGAAGCCCCACCAAGTCAGCGCCTCTCAAATTGAAGGTGACGATGGTGTTCCCGAATGGAAATACCGTGTAGACCGCGCCTCGGGTGACGGCTCCCTCGACCAAATCAGCCCGCAGCCCGCCGGGGTTGTACAGCCCGAGGTCTGTCCCCGCAGCCTCGCGAACCGTGTCTGCGGCCCAACGCCCTAAAGCGGTCTCTGCGTGGTCTCCCCGATCTAAATCACCGCCCTCAAGCTTGCCGAGGACCACCGAAAAGTGGGCATCTATTCGCTCCTCCCAGGTCTTTTGTAATGACGCTGACGCTGAGTGTACGGGTGAAGAACCTGGGAGGAGGTCCTGTAGCCTTGCCTCAAACGCGACGATTCGACCATCTTTGACGGTCATCTCTGTGACCCCAAGTTGACGGGCATAACAGCCAGCCTGAACGATCCAGGTGTCTTGAACCTTGAGGGCCTCAGTGAG
>OBJC01000009.1_pt1 | contig 51154 bp, 45 predicted proteins | sample 1481521 | NCBI WGS metagenome assembly OBJC01 (sample SAMEA2341961, study PRJEB22496) | metagenome | biome: marine; feature: hydrothermal vent; material: water | place: Pacific Ocean | collected 2011/2012 | reverse complement strand
AAGCCCAGTGAACCATAAAATCACCGGCCGTTGCCCTTTGGCTTCTGCACGGGCGGCCTTATCGATATCCATGGCCTCCCAGTGAATATTCGAGGCCCGGCGCAGCGCGAAGTTGATCAAGCCCAACCCCACGGTGGTGTTGCTCATGCGGTCGATGATGATGAAACCACCGGTCGCGGGGCTGATGGCATAGGGGTCAAAGGCGATATTGCGGTCAACACTCACATTACACACGCCGATTTCATTGAGGGCGAGGGTTTTTGTGGGCTCTTTGGCCAGTGTGTTCACGTTTATTTTGTGCTTCAAAGCAGAGGGCGTCATCGTGACCTCTTGGGCCCCGATTTTCATGATGTAAGGACGCCCGGGCATCATTGCGCTCTCGCTCATCCACAGCACATTCACTTGAAATTGGTCGGCCACCCCAGATGGGTCATCAGCAGAGACCAACACATCCCCTCGAGACACATCGATCTCGTCGTTTAGGGTAATGGTTACCGACTGCCCTGCGTGGGCCAACTCAAGGTCGCCATCAAAGGTCACGATTCGAGCGATGGTGCTCTCAGTACCACTCGGAATGGACTTTACACGGTCGCCTGGGCATATTTTTCCTGCCGATATTTGACCCGAAAATCCGCGAAAATCAAGATTCGGGCGATTGACCCACTGGACGGCCATCCGAAAACTCTGATCCGCGGCCCGATCACCGACCGGTGTAGACTCGAGATGATCCATCAGAACTGGACCGGAGTACCAGTCCATATTCTCGCCAGGCTCGGTCACATTGTCGCCCTTGAGCGCAGACATCGGAATCGCGGTGATGGTGTCAACATCTAGCGCCTCAGCGAATCGCCCATATTCCGCGACGATGTCATCGAAGACCTTTTGAGAATAGTCTACAAGGTCCATCTTGTTGACGGCCAAGACCAACTTCCGAACACCCAACATGGACACAATAAAGCTGTGCCTTCGGGTTTGGGTAAGCAGACCGTAACGGGCGTCAATCAATAATACTGCGAGCTCGGCGGTAGAGGCGCCGGTCGCCATATTGCGGGTGTACTGCTCATGCCCTGGGGTGTCAGCAACGATAAACTTTCGCTTGTCGGTGGAGAAAAACCGATAGGCGACGTCGATGGTGATCCCTTGCTCTCGCTCAGCGGCCAAGCCGTCAACCAAGAGCGCGAAGTCGATGTCACCGCCCTGGGTGCCCATCTTTTTAGAGTCGGCCTCTAAAGCAGCGAGTTGGTCCTCAAATAGCAGTTTCGACTCATAGAGCAGTCGACCGATCAAGGTGGACTTACCGTCATCGACTGAACCACAAGTAATAAACCGAAGCAGCGACTTGTTCTCTTGCGCATCAAGATAGGCCAGAATGTCTTCTGCGATTAAATCGTCTTTATGAGCCATTAAAAGTACCCTTCCTGCTTTTTCTTTTCCATGGACGCGGATGAGTCAAAGTCGATCATGCGGCCCTGGCGCTCAGATGTGGTGGTGAGCAACATCTCTTGAATGATGCCCGGCAGGGTCACCGCTTCAGACTCGACGGCGCCGGTCAGCGGATAGCAACCAAGTGTCCTAAATCGCACCATCTTTTGCATGGGGACCTCGCCATCCTTGAGCGGGATCCGGTCATCATCAACCATGACCAGCACACCATCGCGCTCAACCACCGGGCGCAAGGCTGAGAAATACAGGGGAACGATCTTGATTTTTTCAAGGTGGATATACTGCCAGATGTCGAGCTCGGTCCAATTGCTCAGCGGAAACACGCGGATGGACTCGCCCTTGCTGATCCGGGTGTTGTACACATTCCAAATCTCAGGACGTTGACTTTTTGGGTCCCAGCGGTGCTGTGCTGTGCGGAATGAAAAAATCCGTTCCTTGGCCCGTGATTTCTCTTCGTCCCGACGGGCGCCGCCAAAGGCCACATCAAAGCCGTGCTTATCGAGTGCCTGCTTTAGGCCCATTGTCTTCATGACATCGGTGTGCACCGACGAACCGTGAGTGAACGGCCCAACCCCATCGCGAACACCATCTTGATTGATGTGCACAATAAGGTCCAAATCTAAGTCCTTACAGATATCGTCCCGAAAGGAGATCATCTCTTTGAACTTCCATGTGGTGTCCACATGCATCAACGGAAAAGGAAGTTTAGAGGGGTAGAATGCCTTCAAAGCCAGGTGAAGCATCACCGAGCTGTCTTTGCCGACCGAGTACAGCATCACTGGGTTCTCGGCGGTCGCGGCGACTTCACGCATAATGTGGATGCTCTCGGCTTCCAGCTTGCGCAGATGGCTAAACATAGGGCACTCCTCATCAGACAACTTGGACCCGCGGATTAACGGCTTAAAGCACCCGCGCCCAAAGTTTGTCCTTAAGCGGCCTTGTCAACAGAAGAGGACACCTGTCGAAGCGCCCACCAGGCTTGGCACCGCTCCACCCAGTCATAGGGTAAATATGCGAGATAAGCCCACATGCTGATGCCTGAAAAGAAGGCAACAGTCAACGTCAGATGAATGCCCAAATGCATTCCTACACCGACGAACAAAGCCAGCCATCGCGTGGGTCGCCACAAAACCATCAGCCAAAAGAAAGTCTCCCAATACAATGTCGTGTACGTGGCGATTTTGGTCAGCTCGTAGCCAAAACGACCATCTAGCAGGGGCGAAACCAGCCAATCTGACCGGAGGTAATTGTCGGTCGACAGGGAGTAGTAGATGGCGGACCCACGTTGCCAACTGCCACTGTCGAACTTTTCGATACCACTGACAAAGTACACAAAGGCAATCTGAATTTGAATCATCCGCATCGCCAAGATGGGCACCATCGGCTTGATATCAATATTCAAACCGAGACCCCGTCGTTTGCGGTCTTTTAGCCAGGCATCAACCGAAAAGGCCGCGCCACATGGCACCATGCAGATATAAAAACCAAACTCACGAACCAAGCGGTCACCGCCGTTCATAAACCACGAGTTTCGCTGATACAGCGCAGCATGGGCCACCACACTCAAAAAACCCATGGTTCGACTTCTGTAGCCCAACATAAACAGGATGTTGACCACCAAGGCAAGACCGTGTGCGATCTGCATGCCAGCCAGGGTATCGATTTGGTCGAAATAGGTCCATCGGGCGAGCCGTACTCCACGCCGGGCTGAACTCTCATGAAAAATACCGTCAGGGCCCACCAATGTGGCCAAATCTGGGAACACATCAAGTGTGGTCATCACCAAGACGAGACCGATAAGAATCCGCATCACCCCAGTGCCCTTGGCGCTGATCGGACGAAACCAAAACCAAGACCAAAAGCGCCAAACCGCAGCCAGCCCACGAAGGATATCTTTTAACGGCACTTGTAGTCCTCAATCTCGGTAAGTTTGTGGCGCTTGGATATGACAGACTTGGACCAGCGCTTAGACGGCCGTTGAGCCCAGGTCCGGTCACGTGACAACTGCACACTCTTCACCGGCGTGCCCGCAAGTTCGGCGCGATGGCATGCATTCTGTGCGATGCCACGCCGGAGCGCCTTTCGGGATTTCTGGAAACTGGACAACGACAATTTTTGAAGGCGACTATAGCGCCAATGAAAGTAATCTGGACCGGTTTCTGCGTGCAGAGGCTCGATGGTGATGGTCTCCCCATCTGCCGTTTTACCTTCGAATAAGAGCCATGACGTGCTGCCTGGCGGGGGCGCAAACATGCCCCAGTTTTGCCAAAAACACAAGGTGGTGTGCATCCATCTCAGCTTTTTGTAAACGACGCCGCCGACCGTGGTTTTTCGATGGTGAGACGCCACACCCACGCTCAAATAGCAAATCAAGAAAATGCTTATCGCACCTTTATAAATGGCTGACCTCATTGGTGCCTCCACAAGCGGTAGCCTTCGATAGAAGGGCCATCTGGGACGGGCACCCAGCCTAAGGCCGAAACGGCTTGGTGATCAAAGGGTAAGTCGGTCATTTTTGCTGCCATGGGGAGATCACGATGCATGGTGATCAGATAGTTTATCCCAGCACGCTTAACTGGGTGCTTGACCAATGCCACGCAGTCGGCATCCCCCGGGGGAAAGCGAACATAGTCCACGCGGCGCGGGAGCAATAGGCTATCGACCGCCAAGCCCGCACAATCCACGACGCCATCGCCATCTTGCAGCGAATTGCTGACCCAATCTGCGAAAACACCCGCATGATATTCAGACGACCGCACAGCTTCAGGTGCATCCAAGGCACGGGCCGACAATCCAGGCCAAAAGACCAAGCTCACGCCAATGGCACTGATCGCACCGGCAACCTTCGCGGCGCGAGAGAAAGAAGGGAAAAACACAGCCCCCAAGCCAAAGCTTCGCGCACAGGCGATGGGAACAAAAGCTGCTAGGAGTGCGGCGAAGGGCAAAATATAACGGTCAAAATAGGTCACCCAGGCCATGCCAATAAGCACACTCAACAGTGGGCCACCAAAAACCACTGCACTGGCAAAGGCTGACCGTCGCCGACCCCACCCTGCCGCTGGGAAAAAACACAGCCCCACGATGGCCAACACGGGAACGCTCGGAATCAAGGCTGCAGCGGCAAGCCGTTGATGACTCGCCGCTCGCAGGGCCTTGCCACAAGTCGACCACGCCGCTGACACACCGAGGCGCTGAACAGTTTCGCCCCGACATGTCGCCGCCAAGGTCTCCCCACCCACCAACCCTTGGCTGATTTGTTCAAGAGTGCCCGCACGTTGGACCCTTAACTGCTGCTCAAAAGGCAACTGCGGCACCTTAAAAGTATCTTGCAACCAGTGGTCTTGGGCAGTGACAAGGCCAAACACCATCCCAAAACATAGGGTCCGAAGCACCATTTGACGGAAACCACGCGCCCCCAAAACCACCAACATCCCTGCGACCGCGACCGCCACCCCACCCCGGATATCCAAGGCCAAAGCAATCCCGGCACACCCACCCGATGCCAACACCCAAAGCAACGATGGCCACCGAACACAAGCCGCGCCAAACGCGATAGCAAGCCCCATCATGGCAGCCAAAACTGGGTAATGGTTGACCCACAAGGCCCCATCCATGGCCAGAGGCATCAGGGTGACCGTGGCTGCTGCAACCAAAGCTGCAAGGCGATTCGATAAGGCTGCAGCCAACAAAGCTGAACCAGCGATGATGCCCATCAGAGACACCTTGGCGATCAACTGCGCAGCGCTCAAATATCCTAACCATTGACCAAGCCCGCCCAGCAGCCAACCAAACCACGGCTTTCTAAAATCTGGGTAGGCCAAACCAGGGGTGGGGTTCCACAGGTATTCAGCCACGGTAAAATAATGGCCCCAGTCCGAACCCAATGGGTGCCCAATGACAGGCACGGACACCCACCCATAGATGCAGATCGACGCCATAATGGCCCAGAAACTTCGGGATAGCAGTGTGCGGTTCATCCTTGAGAGATATTGTCATGGTACCCAACCGCAAGCCCGGAGCATTCATGCGGGACATCCTCATCACCGCTGGCGCCACCCGAAACCCAATCGATGCGATGCGATTTATCTCGGCCCACTCCTCGGGACGGACCGGCGCATGGTTGGCCGAAAGGCTCTGCGCCACACATCCAGTCACGGTCTTGGGCAGCCCGTTGGCGCTGACACAATGTGGACCACAAATCCAGAAAATGTCGTATACCTCAACCCAAGACCTGATGGAAAAAATGAAGACTTGGGTGCTCTCCCACCCCGATGGTTTGGTGATTCATGCCGCGGCTGTCGGCGACTATGGATTGGCCGAAGTAAAGGCCGACGATAAGATCCCATCGGGCCAAGACGAGCTCATTTTAAAGCTGGTGCCCACACCCAAGATTTTAAACCGGCTCAGGGCTTGGGCGCCTGATCTCAAGTTGGCCTCCTTCAAAGCTGCAGCCCCAACCGTCAACGGCAATGCCCTCGCTGCGATCGCCGCCGCTCAGGGGGCAAGGAGCGGCTCTGATTTGGTTTTCGCCAACACCATCGGGCAGCTCGACGATGATGTGCTGATTTGGACACCGAACCAGACCACCTGGTACACGAAGCGACACCTGGCACTCGAGCAACTGGCCATCTGGGCCTCGGCCCAAAACTAAGAGAACCACCGCCGTTGACCCATGATGGCATTCAAACCGGATCGCTGGCATTCATGGGGCATGATCCCGATACCCGGCAGCCGCTTCACAGGATACGCAAAACCCTGCCAAGAGGTGTTTATGGCTTCCAATCCGCGTGCAACCCGTGCTGCCGCCGAGATCTCCAGGATCAACGCCTTTTTTCCGATCTTGACGATCCTTGGGAACCGTTTGGCCGCAACTCGACCCTTCGAGGGTAAAACCATCGCCATATCAGCCCATCTCACCACCTTGACTGGGGCGCTGATTCGTGAGCTTGCTCTGGGCGGTGGCGATTGGGTGGTGGCCGGTGCAAATGACGCCACGACAGATCACGGTGTGGTCCAAATGCTCCGAGACAATCGCATCACAGTCTACACCCGTGGAAACCATGCCGACGCCTACCGCGAGGCCCTCAAACACAAGCCCGATCTCATCGCAGATGTGGGCGCAGCGTTGATGTCTACGCTTTTGACCGAGCAACCAGAACAAGCCAGCCAACTTCAAGGGGCCGTCGAAGTCACCCGGTCCGGCGTTAACAAAATGCGTCAGCTCGAGTCCCCCCCCTTCGGTTGGGTCAATATCAATGACGGCATCTTGAAGCCCGCCATCGAAAACCGCCACGGCGTCGGAGAAGGCTTGTGGCAGGCGGTTCAGGCACTGACCGGCATGCACCTCTCAGGCCGAAAGGTGGCGGTTATCGGCTATGGGCCAGTGGGCAAGGGCGTTGCATCCTATGCCCGAGCCGCCGGCGCCAATTGTGAAGTGGTCGAGCCATGCCCCATTCGCAGACTTATCGCCCATTACGACGGCTACCCCACTCCACCCATCGACGAATGCTTGCGTCGCTCAGGCGTGGTCGTGACCTGCACAGGTCGACCGGCCATCATCACCGGTGAGCAACTCCTCTCCGCACGGGATGGAATCGTCTTGGTTAACGCTGGGCATGGCGCCGACGAAATCGATGTCGAGTCCATCCGGGCCGGTGCAACAAAGGTCGATGAAGTCTCCGAAAAAGTCGTGCGTTACACACTGCCAGATGGCCCAACCGTGGTGTTGCTCGCAGACGGGAATCCTTTGAACATCGTCACGAATTCTGGCTCACCAGAACCGGTGTTGCTCAACTTCGCGTTGCTGGGCCTGACCTTAGAGTGGCTGAGCACCCGCCACCTAAGTCCAGGCGAAACCATCGTGTCATCTGAGCTTGAGTCAGCAGCAGCAAAACTGGCGATACAAGCCCTCGGCATGGCACATGGCTGAGTTGCAATTGCATAACGAGGTCGATGAACTTGCCGTGGCCCTGGTCGCAGCGCTTGCCCGACAAGACGGAGATTTAGCCATCGCTTTATCAGCATCAATGGTACCGCTTATCGGCGACCGGCTTGGCTTACAGGCGAGACACGCAGCCTGGACCGCACAAGCCCATCAACTCCAGGGTCAGACCGATCAGGCCTTGATCAAGATTCGCGAGGCCATCGCCCTCGCCACCACAGCGAATGACCCCGAGGCCGTGGCTGCTCTCAAAGGCTTAAAGGTGCAAATCGTGACTGGAAAGGCCGCAGCAGCACAACCCGGAGCACTTCCGCTACCAGACACCCTTCTCGGACGGGCGGTCGCTGCAATGGACAGCGGAGATCACGACACAGGGGCCGGCCTGGCGCGCCAAGCACGCATCGAGGCTCAATCCACCGGAAATGCCCGCGATGAAGTGCTCTCCCTACTGGCCATGGCCCGCATTTGTGGCCAAGAAGATTCAGCGATTCGGGCAGCATATCGAGTAGCAGATGCAAGTGATGATAAAAATCTTGTCACCGCTGTCGCCCGTGCTGCCCGTGCTGCTGCCATTTCACTACCCAAGAAGGTTTTTTAGCAACCTGCTAAAATTGAAGGCTTTTTATGGCAATCTCACGTGCGACCATTGTCGATCAAAACTTTATTGAAGGCGTCCAGGCCCTGGAGCCTTCCCCCAAACAGCCGGACTTAGACCAAGCTGTTCGCGACGGTTTTTTGCTGACTGGGCGACAAGCGATCCACCTTTTTGAGTCGATGGTCTCCAGTCGACATCTGGACTTGATGAGCCGCCTACTCAAGGTAGACGGCCAGTCTTTTTACACCATCGGGTCTTCAGGACACGAGGCCAACGCCGTTGTGGCTGCCGTCACCCGCCCCACCGACCCCGCATTTCTCCACTACCGCTCTGGAGCCTTCTTTATAGAGCGGGCCAGTCAGGTCGGCGGGCAGAGCCCGATATTTGATGTGCTCTTGGGGCTCGTGGCCTCATCGGATGAGCCGATCGCCGGAGGCCGCCACAAAGTGTTTGGTTCTGTTGAACTTTGGATCCCACCCCAAACCTCAACAATAGCCTCTCACCTGCCCAAAGCCGTGGGTGCCGCCTTTATGATGGGGCGCCAAAAGCGGGTCGGCCTGGCCTCACCAGTACCCGACGACAGCGTGGTGATCTGCTCCTTCGGCGATGCCAGCTCGAACCATGCAACCGCATGTGCAGCCTTCAATACCACCGCCATGGCCACCCACCAAAACCTCCCCTGCCCAATCATTTTTGTCTGTGAAGACAATGGTTTAGGGATTTCGGTCCGCACCCCAAAAGGATGGGTTGAAGACCGGTTTCGGGCCGATCCTTGGATTACCTATTTTGGTGCAGATGGGCTCGACATCGTGGATGCATATGAAGTTGCACACGACGCCATCGCCCACGCCCGGAAAACCCGCCGCCCTGCCTTTTTACACCTCAAGCTCGTTCGCCTTCTCGGGCATGCAGGCTCTGATGTGGAACAACTTTACCGCTCCACAAACGAGATCGTGGTCGCCGAGGCCAAAGACCCACTGCTCAACACCGCCGCAATGTTGATCAACGGTGGATGGCTCAGTCCAAGCCAAGTCCTCACCATTTACGAAGACAGTAGAGCCACCACTGCAGCCCTCGCAATTGAGGCGGTCGCGCGCCCTAAGCTCACCGATGTGCCGTCCATCGTGGCCGCACTCGCACCGACCCACCCAGACAGAGTCAGGCAAGAAGCGGCCACCCCAGCCCCCACCCAAGCACGACTGGACTTCCACGGGCGGCTCCCCGAAGATGAACGGCCACGGCATATGGCCATGCTGCTCAACCGAGCCCTCGGCGACACCTTGGTCAAATACCCAGAGGCTTGCATCTTTGGAGAGGACGTCGCCCGAAAAGGCGGGGTTTACCATGTGACAGCCGGCCTCCAAGAAAAGGCAAGCGTGGGGCGCGTGTTCAACACCTTGCTCGACGAGACTTCCATCCTCGGTGTGGCCTTGGGTGCAGCCCAAATGGGCATGCTGCCGATGCCCGAGATTCAATACTTGGCCTATCTCCACAACGCGATCGATCAAATCCGAGGAGAAGCATGCTCGATGCAGTTTTTCTCCTCGGCCCAATACGCCAACCCAATGGTGATTCGCATCGCTGGGTTGGCCTATCAAAAAGGATTTGGTGGACACTTCCACAACGACAATTCGGTGGCATCCCTCCGTGATATTCCTGGCCTCATCATCGCCTGTCCCAGCAACGGCGAAGACGCCGTCGGCATGTTGCGAACCGTCACCGCCGCGGCCAAGGTCGATGGTCGCGTGAGTGTCTTTATCGAGCCGATCGCTCTGTATATGACCAAGGACCTTCATGAAGAAAAGGATGGGCTGTGGTCCTTTCAGTATCCTAAGGCAGACCTGACCGTCGCCGTCGGAACAGCCCGAACCTGGGGCGACGGCACCGACTTGACCATCATCAGCTACGCAAACGGCCACTGGATGAGCCTTCGTGTGGCCAAGCGACTCGCTGCGAAAGGCATCAACATCCGCTGCGTGGACATCCGCTGGATTAACCCCCTTCCGATCGAGGATATGGCCCGAGAGGCATCAGCCACTGGAAAAGTACTGGTGGTGGATGAATGCCGAAAAACGGGCGGTATGGCCGAAGGCATCATCACCGCTTTGGTTGAAAACTGTCCGGACATCAAGATCGCACGGGTCACCGGGGTTGACACCTACATCCCACTCGGCGCAGCGGCCAACCTGGTCTTGGTGAGCGAAGACGACATCGAGGCTGCGGCCACAACACTGGTGAACTCATGAAGCGCGCCCTCATTTTATGTCCTGGCCGAGGCTCGTATAATCGAGAGTCTCTCGGCTCACTAAAAGGGGTCCATAGCGCGTCGCTGCATGTGTTTGACACCATGCGAACAACCCTTGGCCGACCCTCTGTTTCAGAGATGGACGCTTCCGATAAGTTCAGTTCAAAGCTACATATTCGTGGAGAGAATGCCAGTGCACTTACCGCAGGATGCACCTTGGCAGACCTCGACCAAGTGGACCCAAAAGCCTTTGAACTTGTGGGTGTCGTCGGCAACTCAATGGGCTGGTACACCGCCTTAGGCTACGCCGGCGCACTCTCCCTCACAGACTGTGCCCATCTCATCGAAACCTTGGGCCAATACCAGGCTGAGAACATCATCGGTGGCCAAATCGTTTACCCCATCGTCAATGATGACTGGACCATTTGCACAGATACCCTGGCCTTGGTCGAGCAGCTGGTGGCCGACACCCCCGACCTTTATTGGTCGATTCGCCTGGGTGGACAGGCCATTCTGGGCGGGACTGAAACGGCCTTAAATGCTGCAACAGCATCATTGCCACCCCAACAGCGCGGGGCCCACACCTTCCCGATCCGCCTGCCCCTGCACTCGGCATTTCACACCCCTTTGATGCATCACACCGCACAATCCGCCCGCGATGAGCTTGGCAACTTGGACTGGATGACCCCCGAAATCCCCTTGATTGATGGTGTTGGGCGTGTGTTTCGGCCCCACTCATCTCAGCCCCAGCAGATTCGGGATTACACCCTGGGCGCCCAGATTACCGACACCTTCGATTTAGGGTGTGCCATCCAAACTGCACTCAAAACTCTGGCACCTGATGTCGTCATTCTTCCTGGGCCTGGGAGCAATCTCGGAAGTGCTGTGGCCCAAAGCATGATCGCTTGTGGGTGGGCTGGCCTGAAAGACCGCGCTGACTTCATCGCGCGCCAAAAGAGCCGTCCAATCCTTCTGAGCATGGTGCGGCCCGATCAGCGGAAATTGGTGGTGGCCACTTGAGTGACTTGAGCCACCTGGGCCTAAAAGACCTCACTCGAGCAGGATGGCTCAGGGTGGGCATTTCACAAGCCGAAAGCGTCGCGGCTCACAGCTGGGGTGTGTCCTGGTTGGTGATGCGCTTCGCCCCGACGGAGATCGATGCAAATCGCGCGCTAAAGATTGCGATGGTCCACGATTTGCCCGAGGTTCGGACCGGCGACATCACCCCGTTTGATGGAATCGGACCCGCCGAAAAGCACCGGCTTGAAGCCAGCGCTGCAAAAGCAATATTTGATGGCCAACCCGAACTCTTGAGCCTGTGGGAAGAGTACGCGTTGAACGAAAGCCCGGAAGCGAACTTCGTTCACGCATGCGACAAGCTGGACATGGCTTTACAGGCGATTCATTACGCCGCTGAGTTGGGCGTCAACACCGCTGAGTTTATTGCATCCGCGCGGGCCGCCATCGATGACCCTCGACTCATCAAGGTCATCGACGACGCTGAGCAGCGCTGAAAATCAGTAGCGGTAGTGTTGAGGCTTGTAGGGGCCTTCCACCTTCACACCGATGTAATCAGCTTGGGCCTGACTCAAGGTGGTCAGACGAACACCAAATTTGTCGAGATGCAAGCGCGCGACTTTTTCGTCGAGATGCTTGGGCAGGGTCACCACGGTGGGCTTTTTGCCTGATGGGTCGACCAATGGGTTCATCCCGTAATCCTCAGCACTGGCATGAAGCTCAATCTGAGCCATGGTCTGGTTGGTGAAGCTGGCACTCATGACCAAACTGGGGTGCCCGGTGGCACAACCAAGGTTGACCAACCGGCCTTCCGCCAACACCAAAATACTGTGACCGCGGCCTTTTGGACCGTGGGTGGTGTTTTTGAACTTCCACTCATGAACCTGGGGTTTAATCTCGATTTTTTCGACTTCACCGCTCTCACGCATGCCTTCAAGCACAGCGATTTCAATCTCATTATCGAAATGACCGATATTGCAGACGATGGCGTTGTGCTTCATCTGTTTCATGTGCTCAGCAGTAATGATGCCGAAGTTTCCAGTGGTGGTGACGAAGATGTCCGTGTCGGCAACCACATCATCCATTCTCACCACATCCAAGCCCCGCATACAGGCTTGCAATGCGCAAATCGGGTCGACCTCTGTGATTTTCACCCGAGCACATTGACCCTGCAGTGATTCTACCGAGCCTTTGCCCACATCGCCAAAGCCCAAAACGAGGGCTTTTTTTCCGGCGATGAGCACATCTGTTGCCCGCATAATCGCATCGACCAACGAGTGCCGGCACCCATAAACATTGTCGAACTTTGACTTGGTGACCGAGTCGTTCACGTTGATGGCAGGAAAGAGTAGGCTGCCATTTTGGGTGCGCTCCACCAGCCGGTGAACCCCCGTGGTGGTCTCCTCTGAGACGCCGCGAATGCCCTTGGCCATCGCAGTCCAAAATCCATCACCCTTTTGCTCCCGAACATCCTTGAGCACTTGTAGGATGACCTGCATCTCCTCAACGTCGGTGCTGCTTGGGTCGGCGACCTCACCCTTCTTCTCGAGCTCATGCCCAAGGTGAATCAACAAGGTGGCGTCTCCACCATCGTCGAGAATCAAATTGCAACCGCCGTGTTCTGGCCACACCAAAGCTTGCATGGTGCACCACCAGTACTCCTCGAGGCTCTCACCCTTCCACGCGAACACGGGCACGCCCGCTGGCTCGTCCAAAGAACCGGTCGGACCGACCGCTGCTGCGGTGGCGGCATGGTCTTGGGTAGAAAAAATATTGCAGCTTACCCAGCGAACATCTGCACCAAGATCAATCAAGGTCTCGATCAAAACGCCCGTTTGGATCGTCATGTGCAACGAACCCATGATGCGGGCGCCGGCGAGTGGGGACTTTCCAGCGTACTCCTCACGCAACGCCGCGAGGCCGGGCATCTCGACAAGGGCCAAATCTAGCTCTTTTCGCCCAAAGCGATTGGCGGCTTCACTCCAATCCGCCACCCGGTAAGGCATGTCTGCGAACAGGGGTAAACCCGTGCTCATAAAGGTCGAGGCGTTGGCTGAATTGTTTGTGGTCATGAGGTCTCCAATAGAAAAGTTGGGCGTCCCCCTAACCGAATGCCTCAAACCGTGGGCTACCGACCGAGATTTGTTTTTAAAAGCCCTATCCAGGCGGCCATTGGAGTTGACGTCCCCCGAGGATGTGAACGTGGAGGTGAAACACACTCTGACCACCCTGTTGTCCGATATTGGTGACCAAACGATAGCCATCTTCGGCCAAGCCTTGGTCTGCAGCGACTTTGGCTGCGACAAGCATCAACTTACCCAAAAGTTGCTGATCGTCATCGGTCGCCGTCGCGACGGAGACGATCGGTTTTTTGGGGATGACCAAAATATGTATGGGGGCCACAGGCTGAATGTCTCGAAAAGCGAGAATGTCATCGTCTTCGTACAGCTTGTCAGCCGGAATGTCACCATCAATGATTTTCTGAAAAATGGTCATATTTAATACCGCGCAAAAATGGGCAACACGAGCACGCCACCCGCATGAGGCGGCCCAGCCACCATGAAAAATCCGTTCCTGCGAATAGAGACCGTGGTGTCCAGCAGTTTTCCCTTTGGCCCCACAACCTGAACCCTCACCCGGGCGCGGTCTTTATCCCGACTCAGCACTGTCACCAAAACCGAGCGCTGGCCGACGAGTTTAAACCTATTTTCACCTTTGACATCAATTGATGCGCCCTGCTTAGACAGCAAATCAAAGCCACTAAACTTGAGGTTACCCAAGTGTTTGGCGATGGGCTTCAGGTCAGGGTCGATGGTGGCGTGGCCATTGGTGGCCAGCACTGTCCACACCTTTATCTTTACAGATTCAGCCACCTGATTGGCTTTATCGGGTGCCCCATACGCCTGCCCCACAAGCGGCGAAAGCAACAGCATGGCGATGATTACAAACACGCTCATTTTCCCACCTCAATATCGCTAGCAATAAAAATAATCGTCGGAGAATCAAGTCCAAACTGGAGCACCTGTACGGTATTTTGACTGCCAACATCCAAAGACTCAATATCGACTGGTGCGGCCAACATCGGCCCCATCGCACCCTCCAAACTCGGCCCATCCACACCCACGATGCTCAGCATTAAGGCCGCAGCGACAGCAATGCCCACGCCGACCACCGCACCCACCACGCCGAAGCGCCGACTGGCTCGCATCCAACTGATCGGGCCAGAACCATCTACAGCCTCGGCATAAAGCGCATTCTTGAGGTCCAAGCCAGACTCGCCCTCATCCAGTCCACCGACAGTGGACGAAAGGCCAGCCCAAAGAGAAGGGGCTGCACCCGCCTCAGCGACAATCGCATCGGCCACAACAGCCCCAACCCCTCGGCCAACGCCCAAAGCACCCATGACCGCTTGAGCCATCGGACCTGGCACCTCTGGACCGCTTGAAAAAGCCGCTCGGACCGGCAGACCAGACTGCCTGAGCCGGTGCATGACAGCCGAGGCCAAACTGGGGCATGACAAATCACACAATTCGGCCATCAACTCAACACGGGCCAATAGGACTTCACCATCCACGTTTGAACGCTCTTGGGCTGTTTCCAGGCCATCGCAATGACGAAGTTCATTCAATTGGCTGGGGCTCAACTCCTCTTTCATCCGATCGCTCATCCGTTCGGCCGATGCTCTGCGAGCAACACCTGAAGCCGCCGACGGGCATAGTACAGCCGACTCATTACCGTCCCCTCAGGAACATCGAGCACCTCCGCAATCTCCTTATACGGCATGTCCTCGATTTCGCGTAAAACCAAGACCGCACGCTGGTCTTCAGGCAAAGTGTCGACAGCATCCATGATGGTTCTGTACATGCGCTCTCGCTCTACATTTTGCGAAGGGTCATCAGGCTTGGAGTGTAGCCTGACCACCTGCGCGCCCCCTGATGAGCCACGCATTTCATCAAACTCAGCATGATTACGGTGCTTTCGTTTACGGAGGTGGTCGATTGAAAGGTTCATCGCAATCCGACAAATCCAAGTATAAAATCTCGACTCCATCCGAAAGCGATGCAGCGCTTGAAAGGCTTTTACGAAGCAGTCTTGGGCCAGGTCGCGTGCGTCTTCTGGATTTCTGACCATGCCGTAAACCACATAGTATATTCGCCTTTCGTAGCGCTCAACCAGCACACGGTAAGCCTCAGGGTCGCCATTGAGCACTGCGAGCACCATCAAGGAGTCTGGGTCGCTTGGTGGTGGCCCAGCACCTGTGGTGTCGGTTTTTATCTCGGTCATGAATCTCCTCGGCCTGGCCGGCGTTGTCTAGAGGGCGTTCAATGGGCGGCATCCCATGTCTCACCGTCACCCGATTCTACGATCAAGGGTACCTTTAGATTCACCACACCCGTCATGGCGTCTTCTACGGCTATCCGGACAGCATCCAAGTGTGGGATCGGCACCTCCAAAACCAACTCATCGTGCACCTGCAATAACAATTTGGTATGCGGAAACCGCTCGCCGAGCAGGCTGTGCACCTTAATCATCGCAGCCTTGATGATGTCGGCAGCCGTCCCTTGCACGGGTGTGTTGACCGCGATGCGTTCGGCGGCCTCTCTCTCGGTCCGTTTCGAAGCTTTTAGGCCATGAAGAATCCGACGCCGACCCCACATCGTCTCCGCGTAGCCTTTGTCATGGGCGGAGGCCTTCGCAGACTCCATGAACTTTTGAACTTGCGGGTAACGGTCGAAATACTGCGCCATATAGTCTGCAGCCCGCCCCCTCGGAATGCGTAATTCTCTGCCTAAACGGAAGGCGCTCATGCCATAAACAATGCCAAAATTGATGGCCTTCGCTGCCCGACGCTGATCTGTGGTGACCAAAGGACCCATGACCCCAAAAATCTCTGCAGCGGTTCGCCTGTGAATGTCCTCGCCATCGCGAAAAGCCTCTACGAGTGGGCCTTCTCCGCAAAAATGCGCTAAAATTCGAAGCTCGACCTGACTGTAATCAATGCTCAAAAAATGATGCCCGGGCTTGGCGACAAAGCACCGTCGGACGGCACGACCATCCACAGTTCGAATCGGGATATTCTGAAGATTTGGGTTGTTCGCTGAAAGCCTTCCCGTGGCCGCCACAGCTTGATGAAACGATGTGTGGATTCTGCCATCGGCAGCCACAGTCTCGGGCAATGGGTCGACATAGGTTGATTTAAGCTTCGCCAATTCGCGATATTGAAGCATGAGACGACACAGCTCATCACCTTGAAAATCACGCAACTGGGCCAAGGTTTCCGCGTCGGTAGATGGCCCCGTCTTGGTCTTCTTAATTGGCTTCAAACCCCGCTTTTCAAATAAAATTGGTGCAAGCTGCTTGGGGGAATTGATATTGAACTCTTCGCCGGCCTCGCTATGAATTGCTGTTTTCAAAACTGCAATTCGACCACCCAAATCCACACTCATGGCCCGCAAAGCCTCAACATTCACCCCAATCCCGTTCAATTCCATGTCTGCCAGCACTGAAATAAGAGGCAACTCCAATTCGGTATACACCCGCTCTACCGCCTTGAGGCTCTCGCCCATGGCCGCCTCGAGCATGAGCACCACATCGGCATCCTCTGCAGCATAGGTCGTGGCCTTTTCGACACTCACCCGTGCGAATTCTCCATCGACGTCCGCAGTGGCCTCTTTGTATGGAATCATCGTGTGACCTAAATAGCGCTCTGCGAGGGAATCAAGCCCGTGCTTGCGTTGATCAGCAGCGATCACATAGTCGGCCAACATCGTGTCTCCATCGATACCCTGCAAGCTCAAACCATTGGTGCGAAGTACTTTTAAATCGTATTTCAGATTTTGACCGGTCTTTTTAAGCGATGGGTCGGCCAGCAGTGGCCCCAAGGCCGCGATGGCCCCCGCACAGTTCGGCCCATCCACATGGGCTATCGGCACGTAGACGGCCTGGTCGGCCCAGGCGAAACTCATGCCCACAAGCTTGGCTTCTAGGGTGTTCAAAGAGGTGGTTTCGGTGTCGAAAGCAAAACGACCTGCAGCCTTGAGCGCTTTCACAAGTTCATCGCACTGTTCGGCGGTGATCACGGCCCGATATTTCGAACGGTCTACCTTGCTCAGGCTCGTGGCTTTATCACCGAGCATCTCCTGTGCCAGATTCAAGTACCGCCGAAATCTGTACTGGCTAAACCGGGTCTCTAAAGCGGCCCAATCTGGGACTTTGACCGCGATGTCTTCAAGGCCAAAATCGAGTGGCACATCGCATTTAATCGTGACCAAGGTGTGGGCCATCTCAACATCAGCTTTGGCCGCCTTTATGCGCTCACCTGTTTTTCCACCAATGACATCCGCATTCGCCACAACATCTGCGGCGGTGCCAAATTTGTTGATGTACTGCGCAGCCTTTTTGGGTCCAACCCCCGGCACCCCAGGAATGTTGTCTGATTTGTCGCCCATCAAGGCCAAGAGATCAATGATTTGCTCGGGCGCTACGCCCCATTTCTCTTGAACCTCTGCTGGCCCTAACAACGTGTCCACACCGCCACCAAAACGCAGCAACTTCACATTCGGTCCAACCAACTGGGCAAAGTCCTTATCGTTGCTGATGATGGTGATCTGTATTTGCTCTGAGGCATGACAGGCCAAGGTTCCAATAATGTCATCCGCCTCAAACCCTTCCTTATCCATGGCGGCCACGCCCCACTCATGACAAAGCGGTATGAAATGTGGCCACTGCTCTCGGAGATCCTCGGGCATATCGGGCCGCTGGCCTTTGTAGTCCGGATAAATATCGTTGCGAAAGCTCATCCCCCTATCAAAAAGCACGCACATATAATCGGGCTTGTCTTTATCCAACATCTTCTTGAGCATGGCGGTGAAGCCAAAAAGCGCCCGGGTGGGAAAACCGTCCGGTGCGCGCATATCATTTTGGATTGCAAAGAAGGCGCGGAAGGCCTGATTTGACCCATCGACCAGATAGAGCTTTTTCGACATGGTGAGCGGGACCTCTCGATGATAGGTGTTCAACCTGATTCGCCTAACCAGCAGGGAGACAGCATGTCGGACCCCAGACTATCATGGGGCAGCTACAGCCCCCAAAACGTCAACCTTTTCGAGCCCACTGAGGAGCACGCAATGCTCCGCGCGATGGTAGCGGATTTTACCGCCACCCAGGTAGAACCCCAAGCCGAGGCTTATGACGCCAAAGAGCACCTGAACATTTCACTGTTCAAAGCGCTCGGCGAATTGGGTTTGCTCGGCATCACCATCCCGGTCGAGGATGGGGGCGCTGGCATGGACACTGTTGCTGCAGTCATCGCCCACGAGGAAATAAGCAAGTCAGACCCTGGGTTTTGCCTTGCTTATCTCGCCCACTCCATGCTTTTCGTGAATAACTTTTACCATTGCTCCAATGCCGAGCAACGGGGACGCTATTTAGAGCCCGTCCTGAGCGGCGAATGGGTGGGCGGCATGGCCATGACGGAGCCCGGTTATGGGACGGATGTGGCTGGAATGCAAACCACCGCTGTGCTCCGTGGCGACAAATACATTCTAAACGGCACCAAAACCTTCATCACCAACGGCCCTGAAGGCCATGTGTTCTTGGTTTACGCCCAAACTGGCGGCGCCATCTCTGCCTTTATCGTTGACCGGGATTGCCCTGGGTTTTCAAGCTCAGCCCACATCCCAAAGATGGGCATGCGGGCCAGCTCCATGTCCGAGTTGATCTTTGATGACTGCGAAGTCCCTGCAACCAACCTCTTGGGCGCCGAAGGACAAGGCTTCACCCATATGATGCGAAACCTCGAGATTGAGCGGCTCACCTTGGCGGCCATGAGCACCGGTATTGCCGAGCGCTGCCTAGAGATCATGATCAACTACGGCGAGGAGCGCGTGGCCTTCGGGCACCCCATCAATCGATTTGGGCAAATCCAGAAATATATCGCCGACTCCTTTGCCATGACCCAAGCCGCACGATGCTTGGTCTACCAAGTCGCCCACAATGTCGGCCCAGACGTCCGAAACCGAATCGGTTCAGATGCAGCCAAACTATTCGCAGCTCCGGTTGGAAAATCCGTCGCAGACAACGCCATGCAGGTCATGGGTGGGGCTGGCTATTGCAGAGAGTACCCCATCGAACGCCTGCTTCGGGACGCCAAATTGATCGAGATCGGTGGTGGCACCCTTGAAAGCCACCAAAAGAACCTTACCAAGGACCTCACTCAGCTGTTCGCGGGTTGAATAGCATAAGGAGCCCCAATGACCGTCGTAAAACGCATCAGTCTATTTTTAATCACCAATATTTTGGTGCTTGTACTCATCAGTATCGTCTTCCGAATCATCGGATTTAGCGGCTACCTCGATGCGCAAGGTGTCGACCTAGAGCTAAAAAATCTGCTGATATTTTCGGCAATATTTGGGTTTGGCGGCGCATTTATTTCATTATTGATCTCCAAATTCATGGCCAAACGCATGATGGGCGCGAAGGTGATCGCCAAGGCATCCAATCCCACCGAGGCCTGGCTGCTTGAGACCACCCAAAGAATCGCGGACAAAGCGGGTATCGGCATGCCCGAGGTCGCTATTTTTGATGCACCACCCAACGCTTTTGCGACAGGCTGGAACAGAAACAACGCACTGATGGCCGTCAGCACTGGCCTTTTGCGGGGAATGACACCCGAAGAAACCGAGGCCGTCATCGCACACGAGATCGCTCACATCGCCAATGGCGACATGGTCACCCTCGCGCTTATTCAGGGGGTTGTGAACACCTTCGTGATCTTCTTTGCTCGGGTGGTCGGCCACTTTGTAGACCGGGTAATCCTAAAAAATGAACGCGGTCACGGTATCGGATTTTGGATAACCACCATCATCGCTGACATCGTTTTTGGGGTCTTGGCTCAGGTTGTCGTGATGTGGTTTTCTCGACTCCGTGAATATCGGGCCGACGCCGGGGCCGCAGAACTGACCAGCAGAGAAAGCATGATCTCAGCATTGAGAGCCCTCGGCAGAAAAAGCGAAGACGCAGCGCTACCAGAGCAAATGGCTGCTTTTGGCATCAGTGGAAAACGGGCATTTATGGTGCTTTTACGGTCCCACCCCACCATCGACCAACGCATACAGGCCTTGGGTGGTTGACAGCGACTAAATGCTGCTCAGAACAGCTGTGGCCAAAGCCTTTAAGGTGGGCGCCGCAGCGACTGCAGTCACATGGACCCCGAGTTCACGCGCGACGGCATGTGTTGACGGCCCAAGGACGACCACCGGCACATTTGGAAGGCCAGCGCCAGCCACATAGGACCGAACTGCTGAGCCACTACAAAAAGTGATGAGGTCGGCTTGGGTTTGCTGAAAAATGCCGAGTGCATGGCATACCCGCTCGTTTCGATACACAGGCCAGCGAACAAAACCCGCATGGTCCAACGCTTCAGCGAGTGCCGTCGAAGGGTCCGCAGCGCCCACATACCAGCACGGCGCACCCTCGAGCGCTTCAGCCAAGGCAAGCGCCTTGACTCCGCCCTCATCCCCGACCCGAAAAACTCGGACCCCTGCCTGTAGCAAGGCTGTCGAAGTGGCCTCGCCCACAGCCACCACCCGAGCATCTGCTGTGTGGTGCGGCAGTGTTGGGGCGAACCGAGTAACGGCAGCCGAGGTCACCAAAACCACATGGGGCCGACCGTCTGGCGCAGGATGGTGAGTGGGCACAAGCCGAGTGAGGGGAAGATGTGCGGTATCCAGACCATGGGCCACCAACAAGCCCTCAAGCGGTTCTGAGTCAGCCCGAGTGATCAATATCTTGGCCATGAACAACAGTTAACCGGCTGGTGCGATACCGTAAGACCGGAGGTTCTCATGTACGCACCTGTTTTGATGAGCTGGCTGCCCCTACTTGCCCTGGGTTGCAGCTTCGAACGCGAAGATTTTATCATTGGGTATGCAACTGCATACTGCGACTGGCTGGACGACTGCGGTAAAATTCAGTCCCACCACGGCACCTACGCCGCATGCATCACCAAAAGGGAGATCGATGCCGGCGGGATCTATGCCCCATCCGGTGGCGACTGCTCATTCGATGAAGACAAAGCGGTTGAGTGTATCGATGCGTTCGGCGACCTCGAATGCCAGACCTCAGAATCGGACATAGCTGCCTGCCGAGAGGTGTCCAACTGTGACGGGGCAGAAGCTGAAACTGAGCCCGAAGCGCAATGACCTATTTGTGGTGGCTGGCCCTGGCCTTGTCAGGGTGCGACAAAGAAGCCAAGTTTCAAGAGAACTTTAAAGAGGACTATTGCAGCCTGCTCACCGATTGTGAAGTGCTCGATATTTATGGCTATCGCTCGCAGAGTGACTGCGACGAGCAAGCCACAGGCCTCGACGAAGATTGTAGTTTTTCCGATGAAAGCGCCGACACCTGCCTAGAGGATATCGAAAAAGCGGGATGTACTGACCTGTGGGAAGACGGCCTTCCAAAATCCTGCTCTCTGGTGTGCAGCAACTAAGCCTCAACCCAAAGCTGAAGCCGCGGCCAGACCCATGGCAACAGGGTCGGTACCCGCCACCTCAAAACGCCGAAGCTTATCATCGTCGTCTGCCACAACCGCTCGAAGTGTGTAGCCATTGGCCACCTTGACGATGTGACAACCAGCCGGCACATTGCACCCGCCCCCGAAGGCCGCAAGAAAAGCACGCTCACCCGCCACCTCTGCCCGGGTTTGCTCATCGTCGATCGCCGCCAATAATGGGCCAACTCTGGGATCGTCCAAACGACACTGAATGCCCAACGCACCCTGCCCTACGGCAGGAACCATCAGTGCCACCGGAATGGGGTAAATATCTTCACGAGAGATACCCAAACGGTGCAATCCAGCCATCGCCAAAATGGTGGCATCATAGGTCCCAGCGTCACGCTTTGCGAGACGGGTAGGTACGTTTCCACGAATATCCAAAACTGAAATATCTGGGCGTAAATCGAGCAGTTGTGTTCGCCGTCGCAGAGAACCAGAGCCCACCACCGCCCCACGCTTTAAGGCGTCTATGGTCGTGCCCACAATGGCATCTCTTGGGTCTACACGGGTAGGTATCGCGCCCAAGACCAGACCATCAGGGTCATCCGTCGGCAGGTCTTTTAGTGAGTGGACGGCGAAGTCGATGCTACCACTCAACAATGCCTGCTCCAGCTCCAAGGTAAATAGCCCCTTTCCACCAATCTCTGGCAGCGGCTTGTTCTGTTCCCGATCGCCTCGGGTTGAAATCACCACCAACTCAACGGCCACCCCCGTGGCGACAGTCAAGGCGTTGGCCACCTGCTGGCTTTGGGTCAAGGCGAGCTTGCTGCCACGGGTTCCGAGACGTAGGCCGTCATTCATTTTGTTCTTCCTCAGCACCAAAAGCCAAAAAGACTGCGTCCGTTTTTTCGATATCGCCACATTCAGCCCAATCGCGTACCGTGCGTAAAGGGCGATGGAGAATTTTCTTAACGATGGCCCGAGTCATGGCCTCGACCGCCGACCGCTCGTCTGGCGGCAAAGCTTTAAGCATCGCCTGGATGCGGTCCAACTCTGCTTGGCGGATTAGCTCTGCCCCTTGAACCATCTGGCCGATCCCATGACTGACTTGCTGCCCCATGAGTTGGCGCCAATGTAGCTGAGTGGCCTCTTCAACGATGTCTTCCGCGCGCTTTGCAGCCACACGGCGCGCAGCTTGACCTCTACCAGCGAACTGCGCTAAATCATCAATATCAAAGCGATATACACCGTCGAGGTCGTTCACCAGAGGGTCGATATTTCGCGGAACTGACAGGTCGATCATCACCAAGGACCGCCCTCGCCGCTTGGATAAACCCGTGGCCACATCATCTCGGGTGATCAGGATTCGCGAGGCGGCTGTACTGCACAAAACAATATCAACCCGAGGAAGATACCGCTCCACCTCGGCGAGTTGAATCGCGCTGCCATTAAACTCATCAGCCATGGCTGCAGCACGTTCAAAAGTACGGTTGGCCACAATCAACTCATCGAGACCATAGCCAATCAATGAACGGGCCACGACCCTTCCGTGATCCCCTGCCCCGACAAGCAAGGCTGACCGCCCTTTGAGGTCTCCGAGGACCTGACGAGCAAGCTCAACCCCCGCCCGACCAACGCTCACGGCCTCTTTTGCAATGTCCGTCTCTGTGCGAACCTGCTTGGAGACGCGCATGGCGTGGTCCATGACCCGATGCAGTACCGGGCCTGCAGTGTTGCTTTGCTGGGCCAAGCGGAATGCATCCTTGATTTGGCCCACGATTTGAGGCTCGCCCAATACCAGAGAGTCCAAACTAGAAGCCACTCTAAAAATGTGCCGGAGTGCGTCTTGATCGCGTTTTCGATAAATTTTATCGGCGACACTCTTGTCGGTCACGCCTCCGCTTTCTGCCAAAAACCGCGCGAGCCGATCCATGTCGCCCCGATGACCTGGCACCGTGTAAAGCTCTGTACGGTTGCATGTGGAAAGCAAAATCGCCTCACTGCTAAAGCCATCGTCTCGCAACCGGCCAAGCAGACTTGGAACCAACTCCGGCGACACTGAAAATGCCTCACGGTCCTCAACATTTGCGGTGTGATGGCTAATACCAACAGCGATAAGGTGGTCGTTAAATGCCATGCCAGCCCCCAACCCACAGGGTCGCCAGACCGAGAATCAAGCTGATGGCACAAAACCCAACCACCCCAAACACTGCCGCGACTTTACCGCGCCAGCCGCTCATCAGCCGGGTTTGAAGCCCAACCGCGTACCACAGCCAAACCGACACCGTCCCCCAAAAGGTCATACCACTCAGTCCGCGGCTGGACTCGATGTCTATGGCCAAGAAAAAACCCATGGCGATACCCACACTCAGGGTGACAAAGCCCGTTGCCTGGGTACGAAAGTTGAGCCTATCGAGTGTATCCATCGACGGTAAGGTTTGAATTCCGCTTAGTTTTTTGGCCTTTAAGCGGTTCCGTTGAACCAAAAAAAGCACCGAGAGCGCAAAGGAGAGGGCAAAAGCACCGAGCCCCAAAAAAATGAGCCCCAAGTGCATCAAAAAGAATGGGCTCTGTGTCGCTGAGCTGATTCGGACAGGTGGATCGAGCAAGGATGCGGTGATGAGCATGCCCACCAAGGCCAATAAAATTGTACCCGCAGCCTCCATCCGTTCACGGTTTCTTAAAAACAGCCAGCCCCCCGCGACACACAGCGCGACAGTCTGCAAGCCGCCCTGCACCGTCGCCATCGGCCATGCCCCCTCGCGATAGCCAATAAGAGAGAGGCTCGTCAATAGCGCGGCAATGCCGGCGGGCACCCAAAACGGATGTGCGCTTATGCCTGGGTTTTGGCCCCGTTTGTGTGCAAAACCCACACCACCGAGCGGTAAAACCAGACACATCAGGGCAATGATTGCAGCAAATGTGTGCATGGGACGTGCCTCTTAACCGATCACTTACGCCGTTGGAACAATCCACCAAATAGCCCACCGCCCGGCTTGGTGTCCTGAGCGCCTTGCTCTCTACGGTTTCGCAAGCGAAGCCGGCGAATGGCCACCACATTCTTGTCGTCGAGACTGGCCGCTTGCCTAAACAACTTGTAGGCACGCGCCTCCTCTCCTTCTTTCAAGCATATTTCCCCCAGCACACTGATCTGGTCCGCCTTTTCGATGGTGGTCATGCCCTGCAGGCCCAATATTCCACGGGCGACATCATCGAGCTTCATGCTGCCCGAGCGGTACCCAGCACGGAAATACAAATAGCGATACTGCCATGGTTCTGGGTTCCCTTCAATGGCTTTTGACGCCAGGCCCAAAGCATCACTAAAGCGCTTTTGCTTAAAAAGGACTTCTGCCTTGGCGTGGTCCACCTGGGCCCGCGCACGGGTTTGGTCGGTCACAACCTTTACCCCCGTCTCTCGCTCAACAAGGCGGACCCGGAGGGCCTCGAGGTAGGTCGGCTCCTCAAGTTTGTGGAATGCATCCGCCACCAAAGTAAAGCATCCCTCGGCCAATGAACGGGTGCCTTGATTGGCTTTTCGATACCGGTCCGGATGATAACGGGCACAAGCCTCGCGATGGCGACGCTCAATATTGCCGCGCTCGAGGTCCTCTGATTTTTTCAGCCGATAGATAAACTCTGGACGAACAGATTTCAGTACATCGTGAGCCTCTTTGAGTTGCAGTTCCTGACGCTGTGGATCACCTGCATTTGCAGGGTTTCTCCGAATCGCCACAACGCGCGGATCTAAGCGACGCTTCTTTTTGGCTGGTGCACCTGAGGAGGGCTTTTCACCACGGCCCTTGTCTGGCCGACGCCTGGCTTTAGCTGCCTTCACTCTAGGCGCAGACTCGCTCTTTGGATCGGGTTGATTTAGGGGCGCAGACGCCGTTGACGGCGGTGGCTGGCGACGCTCTTCGGACGCCGTTGACGGCGGTGGCTCCCGACGCTCTTCAGGCTCCATTTTAGGTGCTGCGAGCCCAACCAGTCCAAGCTTCCATAAAACACCCAAGGGCCCCCAGCCGTCTGTGCCGATTTCGACAAACATCGTGCCCACAGACGGGTTGGACTCAGCCACTTCAAGCAAGCGCAGGCCAATGGCATCCAAACCCCAACGCGCGATGGGCGAGTCTACGGGACGGTAGGCGACGATTCCATTATTGGCGGCATCTTCGAGCCACCTTCTGACATCCGTGTCGGCGATGCTCTCGCGAATGGCCACGGCCATGGACTGCCCTAGAGACTGGGGTATGGCAGATATATTGGTTGGCGTGGCCTTGCTGGGTACGAATTGAATCATCCAGTCCCCATCATCATGAGCACAGAGCGCAGCGACACACAGCGCTACAGCCACATTCGACAACGCTTGTTCAGCCGCAGTGCCAGCTGAGACTTGGGGATCAACCCAATCACTGATGGACCATTGCCGTTCACCTTCGAGGTCCCCGATCAGGTTTCGAAAACCTGAACACCCTACAATTTCTCCTTCGAACACCTCTATGGCGCGAATCTCAACACCACGGGTCATCCACAGGTGGCCAGAAGCGCTAACGCGGTGCGCGAGAAACATTATCCGAATCGGCGGCAGCTCCGCAGAGGTCCCTGACATCTGCGCCAGAGCATCAAGTCCACTCCACTGTTCCAAAGTTATAACCTACGTTATTGGTGAAATTCTACCGCCATCTCAGCCTCATATCGAAGGTACCTTTTAAAGGTTGTTGCTGAAACCCAATCAAGATCGTACATGGGTCGAGCAGAACCCGACACCCCGCGTGTCGGAATAGTCCTCTAAATTCACCCGACCACATTGTGGGAGTACACATGGCCAGCGACCTTATCACCGACACCACCGACGCCAATTTCGACAAAGACGTCATCACCAGCGACGTTCCCGTTTTGGTTGACTTTTGGGCCACCTGGTGCGGCCCATGCCGCGCCATTGCACCCGTGCTCGAAGTTATGGCTGGCGAATACAAGGGCCGTTTGGCCATCTGCAAGGTCGATGTTGACCACAACCAAGCCATCGCAGGGCGTTTCGGCGTCCGCAATATTCCAACCTTGCTGTTGTTCAAGGGTGGAGAAGTCGTAGGCCAACGTGTTGGTGCTCTCAACAGAAAAGCACTCGATGAGTTTGTCTCTACAGCCCTTTAAGGGAACATCCAGACAAAAATACGCGCGCCCGCCTGCTTAAGTTCAGGTGGGCGTCGTGTTTTAACCTGCAGCTGCCTGGAGCAGGTTCCTGTTTTGAAGCGCCATTGATGCACCTCGCACAGTGCAAGCGGCCGGGTCTTCGGCCACAACGACGGCGAGTCCAGTGGCATGTCCAATGGCGCGGTCGAGCCCATCAAGGTGTGCAACGCCACCCACGAGCACGATTCCAGTATTCGCGATGTCTGCGGCCAAATCCGGTGGGGTATGCTCCAAACTGGACACCACAGCGTCGACGATGAGCTGAACGGACTCTTGCAGTGCGGCGCCCACATCGACTTGTGCGACTTTAACTGCCCGAGGGAAGCCAGAATCCAAGTCTCGACCCCGCACCTCCATCCGCTTTTGATTGGCAACTGGCAAAGCAGTACCGAGCTTTTCCTTGAGGGCATTGGCGCTCAATGTGCCGACCGTTATGCCGTGGTGAGCCTCTAAATGGTGCACGATGGCCTGATCCATATGGTCACCGCCAACCTTTAGCCCGAGACTGTAGACGATACCGCCGAGGGAAATGACCGCCACCTGCGTGTGGCCGGCACCGACGTCGACAACCATTTGGCCGCAAGCCTCGGTCACCGGAAGCCCGGCACCCGCAGCGGCCGCGAGGGGCTGCTCAACCAAATGAACCGTTCGCGCTCCAGCAGCCTCAGCCAACTCACGGACCGCCCGCTTTTCGACCTCGGTGGTGCCATATGGAATGCACATGGCCACCCGTGGGCCTACCCACAAACGCCTGCCCTGAATGCTGACCATTTGATGGCGCAACAAGGCCTCTGCCACATCAAACTCTGTGATGAGCCCATCCCGGATTGGCCGAATCACGCGCACATCAGATGGTGTCCGCCCGAGCATGGCCCAAGCTTCTTGACCAACAGCCATCATATGCCGCTCTCCGTGTCGATCATGGAGAATGGCCACCGCACTGGGTGCACGCGCTACACCATCGCGCCCTTTAATGAGGATGCGAGTCTGGAAGGTACCCATGTCGATGGCCATATCTGCTGACATGGCACCGAAGACAGTATTGAGCATCTGCGTGAATCGGGGATGATTAGGGAAGAAAGATGGCGTGATGGGTGCTGCAATTTACGAACGAAACTGCGACTATCCATGTGTAGCATGGATGAGAGGACGACGCCCAATGCCTACCACACCCGATCGTCAACCGATATTGCACATCATTGGCCTTTTATCCTTGGCCGTTTGGGCGACCGGCTGCTCACGGGCGCCCTTCACCAAAAGGTTCCAGTTCAACCTGATCCCAGACCCCTTAATGGCAGGCCTCGGTGCCGCTGCGTATGGCGACATGCTGGATGGGGTTCGGGTCGACACAAAAAGCACCGACGCTAAGGTCTTGGACAGGGTCGGCAAAAAAATATCCCGAGTTGCCCGCCGCCCATCATACAAGTGGCGGTACACCCTCATCGATGATGACGACACTTTGAACGCATGGTGTTTACCCGGCGGAAAAATCGCGTTTTACAGTGGTATTTTACCTGTACTCAAAAATGAGGCCGGCATGAGCTTTGTGATGGGCCACGAAGTCGGGCACGCAATGGCGCATCACAGCGCAGAACGAATGAGCCAACAAGCCTCGGTCATGGGGGGCTTGACGGCCCTGTACTTGTACATGGACAAAAAGACATCCCTCCCTAAAGAGGCCAAGGACATGCTTCTCGCAGCCTTGGGTGTGGGGCTTGAGGTGGGTGTATTGCTTCCATTTTCACGTAAACATGAGTCGGAGGCCGATGTGGCCGGCCTGATGTACATGTCTCGAGCAGGCTACCCTCCAGAGGAGTCCATCGATGTCTGGACGCGGATGGGGAAAGCCGCCGGAAAGTCCTTCATCCCCACCTTTTTGTCTACCCACCCTAGCCACGACCAGCGCAAGCAAAATCTGAACCAATGGATGAGTGTGGCGAAGAAGCGCCACGCCAGAAATAGGCTTGAACAGGACACTCAAATCACCCTATGGCAGTCGAAAGGGTGAAAAACCCTTGCGGCCAGCTGTATTGGTCGGTATATCCACCCCCTTCAGAGGTGACACATGGCTGTAATGGAGAACATTCGCGCAGGCGCGAACAACCCTTGGATGAAGGCAGTCTTTGCCGCCATCATGCTCGTGTTTGTATTTTGGGGCGTTGGCGGAGCCGGTGGACCCACCAACCAAACCATCGCCGACGTTAATGGCGATCGCATCACTGACACCCAATTTCAGCAGGTGATGCGGAATTATTCCCGCACCCAAGGGGAAGCGAAAAGCGACGAAGACCAGTCTCGAATTGCGGCCCAAGCTGTGGCAGAGCTCATCGAAACCCGAGTGCTTCAGCAAACCGCAGCCAAAAACGACATCGAGGTCTCTGATGACGAGATCGCTCGTTACGTGCTTCAAATTGACGGTTTCAGAGATTCAGACCAAAAGTTTTCGGACAAACTTTATAAGAAAAACCTCAAACGCATGGGCCTCACTCAGGGCCGCTTTGAGGGTCAAATCCGCGATCAAATCACGCTCACCAAACTCTCTGAGTTGGCGTGGAGCGGCGTTCGCATTTCAGAAGAGCAGGTTCGACGGCTGTACATGCAGACCCAAACTCAGGTCACCGTCAAGATGGTGCGCGTCCCAAACAGCATGCTCCTCGACGATGTTGTGGTGGACGAAGAGGCCATCAAAACCTTCGTCACCACAAACGAGGCCGACATCAGGATCCGCTACGAAGCGGATTTTAAACGTCTTTATAAAAAGCCTCAGCGCGCAAAGTTGCGCCAAATCATCATCAAGTCTGATGGCCAAACCGACCCACGCAGCCGCATGGATATCGTGGTCGCCGCCCTCAAGGCTGGGGATGATTTCTCTGAGATCGCACGTGAGCATAGTCAAGGTGTTTCCGCTTCAAATGGCGGCGATGTCGGCACCATGGCCGCCGAGCAACTCAGCCCATCTGTTGCCCAAGCGGTCTTCAGCACCGATGTCGGCGACCTGACTGAGGTTCTCGCCATCCCTGATGGCTTGCTTCTCACCAAGGTAGAGGCCCGCTTTGAGTCTGAAATCACCCCATTCGACGATGTAAAAGCCGATATCGCCCGCGCAATCACCGCAGAAAAGGGCGTTGGCATTGCGGCCGCTGCCTATGCGCAGAAAGTATTGATGCAATGGAGTGCGGACGGCTCACCCAGCACAGAATTACTGGCTGAACAGTCCGTGATGGCCCTTGAAAGCCCACCCTTCGCGGTAGGAAACCCAAGCTTTCCCGGCTTGAGCGACTCACCTGCCCTCATGAAGGCCATCTCCACAGCCACAGGCCCAGGCCTCATCAGCCAGGTCTTCGCAGTGCCAGGTGGACGACTCATCGCTGAGATCACATCGCTAGAGGCCCCAGATGAAGAGAAGTTTGAGGCAGACAAGGCCATCGTTCGTCTCGGACTAGAGGTCGAAGCCCGTAAGCAATGGCTCGCGGCCTGGCGTTCAGACTTGGTCGCACGAGCCGATATCGTCCAGTATTGGCGCCCATAAATTTCGCACCCCAATCGAACAGACCCCATGATTTTGATCTATGATGGCTTGGGTTTGGTCCTTGGGGGATGTACAAATGGGAAAATGGTGGCCCTTGCTACTGGTGCTGGCTGGATGCACCGCTAAAGAAGGTACATCGCCCTTCGCTGTGGCCGGCGACGACCAAATCGTGACCTCAGGCGTTCGTGTATTCGTTGATGGCTCTTCCTCAACAGACGCCGATGGCACCATCACTAAATACAACTGGACTTTGGCCTCAGCGCCAACAAATAGCACCGTGAGCCTGACGAGCGATGGCGCCATGAGCGAGTTTGTGGTCGATGTATGCGGACGCTACCTGTTGGCACTTCAGGTCACCGACAATGACGGCAACGCATCCAGCCCAGATATGGTCGAAGTTATCTGCACCAGCCCCGCCGACCGGCCCATCGCAAGCTTGAGTGCACACGGCGTTGTGGGTGTAGGCCTCGAATTGTTCTTGGACGGGGTGCCGTCGACAGCACCGAATGGCGCACCTGTTTCAGGTTGGACCTTTACTGTCGAGCACCGACCCGAAGCGGCCACAGCAACACCCAACGCTTCGGGTGTCACCGATTCCATGGCCACCCTGCAGCCAGACGCCATGGGTATGTGGATCATCGGCTTGGTGGTGACCGACGGCATCCAAGATTCCCGAATGGACACCATCGAAGTGTGGGTGGCCCCTGAACCGAACCAAGAGCCAGTGAGTGTCTGCGGCGCCGACCAGCATGTCACCCTCGGCACCTTTGTCACCTTAGACGGCTCTGGCTCCCTCGACCCTGAAGGCGACCGGTTGGACTTTGATTGGTCTCTCGAACGCCCCGACGCGTCGTACGCACCGTTGAATGAGCCCACCACGGTCACACCCAGATTCCAAGCAGGCGAAGTCGGTATTTTTGTCGCAAGCTTGGTGGTGTCCGACGCCTCCCTGACCAGTGCACCCTGCACCACCCGCATTCAGGTCTCAGAGAATGTGGGCAACCGGCCGCCGATGGCTGATGCCGGCGGGGATATCTCAATGGACGCGCCCGGGGCTGAGGTCGCCCTCAATGGTGAGGCCTCCTTCGACCCCGACGGTGACCCCATCACCCCCCGCTGGATTCTGTCATCTGCACCTCTGTCCAGCAGTGTCCTTCAAGCCGACATCATCGCACCGAACGCCCTTTCCGCCAGCTTCACCCCAGATGTAGACGGTGTGTACATCTTGATGATTGAGGTCTGCGACCCCAATGAACTGTGCGCGACAGATGCCACAAAAGTCACCATCGGCGCCAGCGACAACCATCCGCCCATCGCCAATGCCGGTTCAGACCGCGAAGCCGAGGTGGGCGTATCCATTCCGCTCGATGGCTCCCTAAGCCAAGACCCAGACGGCGATGCGTTGACCTTTCAATGGACACTTCAGGGGAAACCTGCCGGCTCCTCAGCCTTGATCGCTGACGATGACCAGACCATGGCGGCCTTCAGCCCTGACATTGAAGGCACATTTTATCTACGCCTTGAGGTCAGTGACGGCGAGGCCAGCGCCAGTGACTGGGTGACCGTGAACTCCCACCCGGAAGGCACCAACCTAAGCCCCGTATGCAATACCAACGGCGACCAGACCACCGATATGGAGGTCGCCATCACCGTCGATGCCTCCGGGAGTTTCGACCCCAACGCAGACCCATTAAGCTTCACGTGGTCTGTGATCACTGCACCTTCTGGCCGCCCAGCCAGCTTTGATGACCCAACAGCACCCATCACCAGATTTAGGCCCATCGAGCCTGGGGATTACGTGCTCCAATTTTTGGCCGATGATGGCGCAGAACAATGCACAGCAAGCGTTGTCGTGACCGTTATCGACACCTCCCCCAACCAAGTGCCAGACTGCGATGCTGGGGGCGATTTGAGCATCGAGATGGGGCTGCTCGCCACCTTGGATGGGAGCGCTTCGTCCGACCCCGACGGAGACTTGCTTTCCTTTTCTTGGAGCATTCACACCACGCCTGGTGGCTCATCTGCAACCCTTGACTCGGCCACGACGGCGGTCACCAGCTTCACCCCTGATCGCGCCGGGGTGTACGAAATCTCACTCACTGTCTCCGATGGTGAAGACGCGTGCACCGAATGGATCGTGGTGGACGTGCGCGAAACACCCACCAACACCCCGCCAAACTGCAATGCAGGCCCAGACTCAAGTGCCACAGTAGACGAAACCATCACCCTCGATGGCAGCGGAAGCTCCGACCCAGACGGCGACGCGCTCACTTATTTGTGGTCCTTCACCACACGCCCAGAGGGTTCTGTCCACGGCATCATTGAACGAGACTCAGCGGTGGCGACCTTCATTCCCGATGTTGGGGGCACCTATGTCGCCCAACTCCAGGTCAGCGACGGAACAGACACCTGTACCGATGTGGTCACCCTAACGATCGCCCCGATCAACACCCCGCCAACTTGCGATGCCGGCACCGCGATTGAGGGCATCGTGGGTGAAAACCTTCGCTTGGATGCCTCGGACTCCATCGACCTCGATGGCGACAGCCTGGAATTCACCTGGAGCTTCACCATCCGCCCAGAGGACTCCATCAACGGGATCATCGACCGAAATAGCGTGGTTGCAGGCTTTATCCCCGATGTCGCCGGAAGCTACGTGGCCCAGGTCACGGTGAGCGATGGCATAGACACCTGCACTGACACGGTCGATCTGACTGTGGTTTCGGGCAATGTGCCGCCAAGCTGTGATGCTGGCCCAGACCAGAGCATCGTTGTGGCCCAAAGGGCTTATTTTGACGGTACAGGCTCATCCGACGCCGATGACGACCCCCTGAGCTACGCCTGGAGCTTTGCCAGCCGTCCAGACACATCGGTTCATGGGCTCATCGACCGAGAGAGCGCTACCGCATCCTTTATTCCAGATGTGGCCGGCACCTACACCTTGGTGCTGAGCGTGAGTGATGGCGAGGACACCTGCACCGACCAAATGGTGTTGACCGTCGCCCCGAACACCCCACCCACCTGTGACGCTGGCCCCGATTTGTTCGGAGCCGTCGGCGAGCGGCTGATATTGAACGGCTCTGGCACTTCAGACCCTGACGGTGACGCGCTCACTTATATTTGGAGCTTCACCTCACGCCCCGAAGCTTCCGTCCATGGCATTGTCGACCGATACAAGCCCATGGCCGCGTTTACCCCTGATGTCGGCGGCAGCTACACCCTGCAAATCTTTGCAGACGACGGCACAAACACCTGTGTCGCCACAGCACTCTTGGTGGTCGAGAGCGATGGCAGCGCCCCAGTGGCAGACGCCGGCCGAGACATCATCTTGTGTGACACCACATCTGTGGGCCTCGACGGCAGCGATTCCACGGGCGCTTCCCTGAGTTACGCCTGGGTCTTCTCCGACACCCCCACCGGTTCGACCCTCACCGATGGAGATATCTCGGATGCCAACACATCCAGCCCGGACTTCAGCCCAGATATCGAAGGCCGCTACGTCCTCGAACTCACAGTGAGCAACAGTGCTGGCGCTGACACCGATGCAGTCGCGATCACCTTGAACGCTGGCGGATCCGTGATGATGCTCCACCTCGACGAGGGCAGCGGTACCGTCGCTGTGGACGGGAGCCCCGCGGGCAACGATGGCGTGATCAGCGAGCCCATTTGGACCGGCGGCCGATTTTTTGATGGCCTCGGGTTTGAGGGCACAAACCACATCACCATCCCAGACGACGACAGCCTAGACTTTGAGAGCGATTTCTCCATCGACTGGTGGATGCAGACTGACGAGATCGGCGACGACTGGCGAGCTGTGCTCACAAAAGGCGAGGCCTACAATTACAGTGTGTGGACCGTGGGTAACCAACTGTATTTGTACACGGTCACCTCCGTCGGCAGCTATGTCTTTGTTGGCGGGACCGCCGACAGCTTGGGTGATGGGAAATGGCACCACTACGCGGCCACAATCGGTGATGGCAGCTTGCAACTCTTCGAGGACGGCGTCTTGCTGGCAACCGAGGTCCTCAGCTCGCCATTGCTGACCAACACCGCCCCCCTCACCATTGGCCGTTCGGCTGCGTCTGTCGCCTCAGAGTTTTTCGTCGGCGCCCTTGATGAGGTCGTCATCCAGCGCGGTGTCCTCACCGAGGAGCAAATCGTCCTTCGCTCAGAGGCCGCCACCCAGGTGTGCACCGGCGCTCAAGACATCGACGCACCAACCGCCGCCATCACGAGTCCACCATCAGGGCGGGTCACTGAGGTCGGCTACGTCAAGGTTGAGGGAACGGCTGATGACGCGTCTGCCATCGCATCGGTTTCAGTCAACGGCGCCACTGCAGCAGCCACCAGCGGCGATTTTTCAAGCTGGGTGGCCTATGTCCCCTTGGCTGAAGGCTCCAACACCTTGGTGGTTCGCGTGGAGGATGTGGCGGGTAACGTCAACATCAGCGCCGATTCGGTATTGGTGACCTTCGAGGACGTCTGCGGAGACGACACTGTACTCTTGCTCTCCTTTGATGAAGACAATGCTGGCACCGCCGCCGATTGGGGCCCCGAGGCCAACGATGCCGACGAAACTGGCGTGGGCCGGGTCATCGGCCGTTACGGAAATGCACTCAGCCTCAACGGCTCAGGTGAGGTCACGGTATCTCACTCGCCCGGTATCGCTGGGGGCGACAACATCAGCCTCGAGATGTGGATGCGGCGATACGGCGACAGCCCAGACCTTGAAGTGCTCGCCACCAAAGGCGACCCGTCAACATATGGCATGGCGATTTATGGTGACATGCTGATTTTTGGCTTCGATGATGCCGACCTAAGCGAATACGCGACCGTTACCACCGGCGTCACCGACGGCCTATGGCACCATGTTGTCGGGGTCTTCGATGGACTGGAGTTAAGCCTTTATGTAGACGGGGTTTTCGCCTCAGCTACCCCGACACCTGGCGCGATACCGGCAACGCACACCCAAGACTTGGCCATCGGGTCATTCTTCGGACTCGGGGCAGCCTTCGATGGTGAAATCGACCAACTTAGGGTTTATGACCACGCCCTCAGCGCCTCTGCAGTTGTGGATTTATTTAGCGGCGGCGAGGCCTGCCCCATCGGCGACAACCTGGCACTCCTTGGGACGGCCAGCGCGTCCTCCACCTTGAACCCACTCTTCTCACCCGCCAACACAATCGACGACGAAACCCTTGAACTGGCGGAAGTTCACTACACCATGTGGCTCGGCGAAAACGACACGAGCGCTTGGGTGGAGCTCGACTTGGGTGACGTTGTGGGCGTGATTCGGGTGCGGTGGTCTAACACCCACAACCGAACCTTCATGAACCGGGCCACCACCCGATACCGGATCGAGGCCTCGGTGACCGGAAACTTTAGCGGGGAGGCCTCGACCATCGCGACGGGGACCGACAGTTTAAGTGCTGACTTGGCCTTTCACACTGAAGAGGGCAGCCCAGTTGCTGCACGCTATCTGCGTTTTTATGCGGACGAATGGGAAGGCCTTGGGCCTGGCGTCAATGAAATTCAAGTCTTTGGGTTGGAGTGATGCTGATGTTCACCATCTCTTTGCTGTTGCTTTTCCCTTGTTTTGCCTTGGCCTCTACGACCAACGTCAAAGGAAGCCCCGAGCCTAAAACAATGACGGATGCGACAGTCGCCATCACAGTCAACGCCAAGACCCAAAATTTTGTGTCCTTAAGGTCCGGCGCTACCCTCACCTTCGACGCACTTGGCCCCAAGCAACTGTTGGTCATATCCAGGCGCCGAATGGCGGGTGCAGGGCAAAGAGCCAAACCGGCCCCCATCACGGCCAGAGGTGATGGCCACCCCATCCTTACCATTCAAGTACCCGGTACGGCGATTGGTGCTGGCCGCATCCACGATCGCCTAGAGGGCTTTCCCTCGAAACAGGACCGTTCGGTCATTACCGTGCCCGAGGGTGGCCGAACCCTCACCCTGACCGCAGCACAAGGCGGGCCAGACTTTTTCATTCGTCTCGTGGACAAAGCACACCCGGAAGTCATGCTGATGCCCGTCGGCGCAGGATTGGCTCCAGCCACCCCATCGAAAGCCGAACCCAAAAATGTCCAAGAAGCCGCCCGAACGGGTGAAGCCCGGCATGAACAAAAGAAAAAGACCCGGCCCGACAAAAAGAAAAAAATGGCTTCATCCAGCGAAGATCTGCTCCCAGGGGCCGGACTGGAGATGGGCTTTGGCGGCTCACCAAGAGGGACTTCCATGGTGTTTCACCTGGGGGCGACTGGCCGCTACCCGGTCTACAAAGATCTAATCAGCGCTGGGGGCTCTATTGGCTGGCATCGCATTGGCGTCGATCAGAAAGTAGATACCGTCCACCCGATAGCTGGAGACCTCAGCTATCAGGCGGATTGGCACACCACCATCATCCCAATCATCGCTCAAGGCACTGTTCATGTTCCTGCGAGGGTAGGACCTGTGGCCCCCATCGCCAGCTTGGGTCTGGGCATGTTCCTCGCTAACCGGTCTGAGGGCTCACAATCGGCCACCAATATTGCCGTAGGACCCCACTTGGCAGCGGGCGTTGAGATGGCACTCAAGACGGGATTGCTGACGTCGACTCTTTCTTGGTCAGAGGCCCGCGCAGAGCTCGGAAACCGGGGCCAAAATGGTGAACCCGTCGCCGAGACCTTCGCGGTTACCCGGCTTAATTTCGCTTACCTATACACGTTTTAGACCGGGAACTGCCCCATGCGCACCCTCATCATTTCCAGCCTTCTCGCCCTCACCGGGTGCAAAAGCCCTTTGGTCGTCAAAGATTACCTCAATATGGTGGCGATCTCTCCAGGCCATGGCGCTACCGATGTGGCAGTCGACGTCCAAGTTATTGCCGGATTCAGCGAGGCCCTGGTGGCATCTAGCGTTAACGCGCAAAATGCCTATTTGACCGACGACGCGGCCAACCCAGTCATCGCAACAGCCACCTACGAGGCGGGGGCACACTGGATAGTCATCGCCCCTGAGGCCGCACTTTCGCCCAATACAAACTATGTCGTGACCTTTGGTGCTGAGATCACAGGAGAAGTGAGCGGCGCCTTGCTCGCACCTGTCCAGACCCAATTCACCACCGCAGGTACTCACCCATCAAACGCCCTGCCATTAGCAGATGCTGGCGACGACCACGAGGTGGCCGCTGGAGCAACCGTCTCTATCGATGGCAGCGCCAGTTCGGATTTTGAAGGTGCGATATTGAGCTTCAGCTGGCGTCTGGTCTCCTCGCCAGCCAACAGCGATACAGCGCTTGAAAGCGAGACTGGGGCCATCATCACCGTGCGGCCTGATGTTGAGGGCCAGTACATCGTTGGCCTGACCGTAAACGATGGTGTTCAAGACTCATCTGAGGACTTTGTGGTCATCAAAGCACTTGGGACAACGCCGCCTCCAGATACGGGCGAAGCACCTGACCTACCAGACACCGGCAGCTTTTCCGACACGGGCACGAGCCGCTAAGCACCACCGCCAAAAACAAAACCCGCCGATTGACCCTCCATTACTCCAAAAAAGGCGTTTTTTTATCCCGCTGACTTCTATTGACATGTCAAGTACTTAGGGGATTCATTTCCGAGGAAGTCAATCTATTTACCTAAAACAACTACATTTTTTCTTAAAACTTGGTAGAAATGACTCACGCCCTCCTTGGAGAGCGGAATGATTCAGAAGGTTGAGCAGGTAAACGACGAAGTTGAGTTGAAACAGGAGTGGTTTTTGTTCCTGGTGTGTGGAAGTTGTCGCAGTTTGTCCCATTTCGGGTGCGTTGAGGGCAGGCTGAGCTGAGTTGAGTACCCGCGTCGTTGCCCTGCTCTTCCTTCTTGTCTCAGGCCCCAACACCACACCGGAGCGTCCATGAGCCTGCCTCCCGCCCGATGGGCCAAGGCCAATGACGCATTCCAAGTCGCCCTCGACCGCCCTCGTAAGCCCGCGGTAGACCTGCTGATGTCGATGGTCTGGGGCGTCAGAAACGAGGGCGCACGAGAGCCATTCAAGGCCTCCACGACGGGCAGCGACCTGTCAGCCGTGTGGTACCAAACCGAAGATGGCTGGACCGCCCCATTGTGGCGCCTGCCTCCGCGCGCCGGTGCCACAGGTGAGCCCGTCATCATCGCACCTGGGCTTGGACTTGGGCCGCGCAGTATCGACTTAAATACCGACCGCTCATTGGTGCGCTTTCTTCATGCCGAAGGCTACGATGTTTTTGTGTTTAGCCACCGGGGGGTCGAATCTGCCCGGCCACCCTCACTCGGAGCGGTGATCGATTTTGACGCCATCGTTGAACACGATCTTCCAGCGGCAATCGCACTGGTCAAACAGCTATCAGGAGCCAAAAAGGTGCACTGGGTTGGCCACGGTCTCGGGGGCCAATGTTTGATTGGGCACCTCGCCTCTGATGGTGGATCGGATATCGCGGCCGGGGTGCTGATGTCTACGCCAGTTCGATTTCAGCCATTGAAGGCCACCGCCCGCCGGATTGCAGCTGTCGCCAAGCATTTACCAGAAGGGTGGCGCGTCCCAACCCGCCTGATTCATGAGGTCCTCACCGTCGCATCCCACCCCGCTGACCTGGCCCACCTGTCCAGCCGAATCGAAGGCCCCATGGCCCGCTCCATGCTGCTCGAGGCAACCACCGACTTGTCCGTGGGCCTGATCAAGCAAATGGCAGGCTGGCACACCAGCGGTCAACTCACGGACCGTGAAAACCGATTTGATTACCTCGAGGGCATCCGCGGCCGCGACACCCCAATCATGGTGATGGCATCTGCCACCGACATCCTATGCGACCTAGATGCCGCACGCCCAGTCGTCGATCTCATGGCGGACGGTGCAGCCCAATGGGTGGAACTCCCGCGCGGATGGGGCCATTTAGACCTCATCGCAGGGGCTGATGCCGACCGGGTGGTGTTCCCAAACATCCTCGCCTGGCTCAATCAGCGTCGAGACTGCTGCTGGGAGGCCCGGTAGCGATTAGGGGGGGGGCCAAGAGGGCTCTGCACCATGGCAAATAAAAACAAGCGTCTGATTCTATGGCTCATCGGCCTCATGGTTGTGATCTGCACCGTGACCACTTTGAGTATCGTGCTGCTGATGGACTCTGGGCCGGCTTCACTGAGCACCGAATCCAAATGGCTTCATGTTCGACTTACACCACGCATGACCGAGGCACCTGGGACCGAAGGCCTGGTCATGGACCCATCAGACCTGCCTCCCCTCACCTCTGAAATCTCATCAGCCATTCGCAAAGCCGCCACAGATGACAATATTCACGGCTTGCTGGTTGAAATCGAAGGGCTGGCGGTTGGCTACGGTCAGGCAGAAGAGATTCGACGCGCGATCGCGGTGTTTTCCGCATCAAAAAAACCATGCACGAGCTTTTCGGAGACCTACGACACCAAGTCCTATTTTGTCGCCAGCGGCTGCAGCAGCATCGCCATATCCCCCGAGGGCCTACCTTTGGTCAATGGCATGAACATCTCCAAAACCTACTTCGCGGGCACCTTGGGCTTGCTCGGAGTGCGGGCCAACTTTGAGCATGTTGGCGACTTCAAGAGCGCAGTCGAGCCCTATGAGCGCGACAGCCCATCCGAAGCCGCTGCCGAGGCCACCAACGCGCTTCTAGACTCCCTATTTGGCCACATTGTTGACCAAATGGCAGCGGGTAGAAACATCAGCCCACAAGCCATGCTCGCCCTCATCAACGACCCGCCGATAACCGCGATATCTGCTGTTGAACGCAGCCTTATCGATGAACGGGTCTACCGCAGCGCCTTGCTCGACCGCCTCGACGACGATGGTGGGCGAGTCGCAGGAAAAATGTACATGGGTGATGACAGCTCATCGTGGTCCGTCAAGGGCACCGTCGCGGTGCTCCATGCCGACGGTCCAATAATGTCGGGCAAGGGCGGTCCCGATATGTTTGGCGATGGCGTGATCGGTTCACGGTCAATGATTCACATGCTCAACACCCTTCGTGACGATGATTCAGTCGACGCCGTGGTGCTCCGGATAAATTCACCCGGCGGTAGCGCCATGGCCTCAGATGACATTTGGAGCGCCATCGAATCCCTGAAGGCGGCCAAGCCAATCGTAGCCTCCATGGGCGATTACGCCGCGAGCGGTGGCTATTACATCGCCATGGGAACCCAGCGTATTTTCGCTGAGCCCACGACTGTCACCGGCTCTATTGGGGTGTTTGGCGGAAAAATGAACCTGGCAGGCCTGTTTGAAAAGGCCGGCATGACCCAGTTTGAATTCTCCAGAGGTGACCGTTCAGACTTGTTGTCCACTGTCGAAGACTTCGACGAGGCCGACAAAGCCCTTTTTAAGACCTTTCTCGAGGGCTTTTACACCACCTTCATCACCAAGGCAGCCCAGGGGCGTGACATGAGCAAGAGCGACCTCCACGCCGTGGCCCAGGGACGGGTGTGGACCGGCCTTCAAGCCGTTGAAAATGGCCTGGTCGACGAACTAGGCGGCCTGGACACAGCCATCGTGGCTGCAGCGGCCCTGGCTGGCCTAGACAGCTACAAAGTCGACCGCCTACCCGAGAGAAAGGGGTTTCTCGACCAATTGATTGAAGAATTCTCTAACCCCGACGGCGACGGTGTCCGCTTGATGATCCCCAGCCTCATCCCTGGGACACAGGCTGGATTTCAAACCTTGATGACCCTCGAACGGGTCCTTCAAGATGGTGGGGTTGCGGCAATGCTGCCCGGCCAGCTGACCATCAAATAGCGACCCAGCTAAAAAGTAGACACCGGATACACGACCATCACCCCGGTCAACATGCCGCTACCCAAAGGGTTTAGACCACTCAGGTCATCCTCGGTCGAGGCCACCAAACCCAATACCCCGACCGCATACAAGCCATCGGCTTCAAAAACACTGCCGTCAACATCGATAACCAGATTGCCTGGGTCGATCGGCTTGGACACATCGTAGTCAGACTCCCAAACGACCTGCTGGCCCAAGAGATCGTAAACCAACACACCACCGTTATCGTAGTCCACTTCGGGATTGGAGATATTCACCCGAATCCCGATACCAGGTGAATGGTTTTCTGAAATCGCCACCACTGGCCCAGGGGGAGTGAGCATCTCAATGCTTCCGCGTTCTCCACCGTAATCGGCGATCACCTTTATTTCGTCACCCACCACATAATCCAGCCCGTCATAGCCATCAGCGATCCAAGAAGCGCCTTCAAAGCTAAGCCTCACACTGCCGCTCCGGTCAGAAATCAAGCTCACTTTGGCGTCATCAACCACTGAAACGCCACTGCTTCCGGTCCGCTGAACCCAAGCTTGAGACTGGGCGCCGATGGCCAACAACGTGCCCTGCGCATCCATTCCATCCGGCAATTCAAGTCCGATATACAACGCCTGCATGGTCACAGGTTCGTCCAAAAGCTCTCGGGCCTCATCGATCGCCCCAAAGAGCTTGCACCCACCCATCATCATCCAGCCGGTCCACAACATCGATATACTCATTAAAACCACTCCTCGGGGCATTAGACCCTGTACATTCCACCCCATGCACCATAAACGGTTGACATGGCCGATGGGCTTGAATAGCTACCCGCGAGTAAATTTTACAGGAGCCACCCATGGCCAGTCGTACCCAAGAGACCAAATTCAAGCGTGCCCTCCGGAAAAAGAATGCCGGAAAAGAAAACAAGCGTATTCGCCGCAGGGGGACCACACAATCCTTCCCCGTGCACACCGAAGCCGCTGACAAGAACGCTCCGAATCAAGCCAAGAAGAGCAACAGCTAACTCAGTCGATTCCAAAGAATCGACTGGCATTATGCCAAGTGGCTTCAGCCACATCTTCTGCTGACATTCCGCGCAGTTCCGCAACTTTTTCTGCAACCAAGCTCACACGGGCTGGTTCGTTGCGCTTGCCCCTGAATGGGACTGGCGTCAAAAATGGGCTGTCCGTTTCAATGAAAAATCGTGTAAGCGGCACCGCTTTTGCGACTTCGCGCATAGACTCGGCATTTTTAAAAGTCACGATCCCAGGGATGGACACAAACCCACCTCGCTCGACGATGGCCTCCATTGTCTGAACGTCGCCGGTAAAGCAGTGGTACACCACACCCGCACCTGACCACGCGGCCTCATCGTCCAATATGGCCATCGTCTCGCCATCTGAATCCCGGTCGTGAATGATGATGGGCTTGTTCAAGCGTTTGGCTTGCTGAATTTGCAACCGAAACACACGGCGTTGCTCATCGCGCGGCGAATTATCGTAATGAAAATCCAACCCCATCTCACCAATCGCTACAACCCGAGGGTGGATGGCGAGGGACTCAAGCTTTTTCCAGACAGCATCCGTGCATTGATCGGCATCATGGGGATGAAGCCCCACGGTGGCCCACACATCCGGATGTCGTTCAGCCACAGCGATGGCCCGCTCCGCAGAGGAGACGCCATACCCAGAACCGATGGAAAGAAGACGGCGCACACCCGCATCGCGGGCCCGCTCCACCGCAGCATCCACACCGGCCTCACCGTCAAACGCATCTACATCGAGATGGCAATGCGAATCAAATAGCCTCATGTTTGTCTCCTGCTGAAAGTGTTCTGACCACCACGGCCAAGAGGGAATCGACCACCAGTCGACCGCTCACAAAGCTCGCTAAGCGATCCCGTGCCGTGCTCAGGGCATCGACCATCGTCGCCACAGCTGTGGGGTCTAAACGTCTCGCCCAGTCACTGACCACATCTGGAATATCACCATTATAAAAAGCCACCCCTCCAACACGCACTGCGAGGGCGTCACGCAACAACCCACCGAGGGCATCGAGTGTGTCGTCAACTGCAACACTCCACTTGCTTCTGTCACCTCTACAAAGTGTCTCTGCGAATTTGAACTGAACCGCCACATCACCGTGTAGCGCATCAAGCAAGGCATCCCGCGCCACCATCATCCCGCCGTTCTCACCTGGCTGCAGGTTGAGTGCCCGGCCAGGACACCCTTCAGCGAGCTGAGCCATGCGTAGGGCATCTGGTTTACCTTGGGTCTCCAGCCAAGCCCTAAGCTCAGGGATACCGACCGGAGAGAAGCGAATCCGTTGACTCCGAGAGCGCACAGTCAAAGGCAAAGAGGCCGGTGCAGCAGTGACCAAAATAAAGTGGGTCGCTTCCGGGGGATCCTCGAAAGTCTTCAACATGGCGTTTGCCGCCTCGGTGGTCATCGCGTCCGCTGGGTCGAAGATGACGAAACGGCTCCCAGCATGAAAAGGCTTGACCATCAACTGGCCAATAAGGGCCCTGGATTGAGCCACAGAGATGATCCCTGCAGTCTTGCTGGGATCGAGGCCAACCATCAAGACATCCGGATGGCAACCCTTTGGAATCTGACGACAGGACCAGCATTGCTCGCAAGGGCGCTGCTCAAGGTCCGAGTGATCACAATTGGCCACCTTCGCCAACCACACCGCAGTCGAAGCTTTACCCAAGCCCACGGCCCCCTCAAACAATAAACAAGGGTGAAGCCTGCCGGATTGCACCAAGGTCCGCAAGCGGCCACGAGTGGCCTCATTTCCAATAAAAGGTACTGTCATAAACCCGTTGTATCCTTCGCTCGCCTGGGTTGCAGATCGATCTGAATCATCGCATCCGGCTTGTGGCGATCATTCGCCCACTCCAAGCCCATGCGCACCCTCAAGCAATCACATTGAGAATCCCACAACAATTGAGGCCCTTGGCGTAAAAACCGGGATGTTTGAAAGTCTAGCAGCCCACTCCACCCTGGCCGCCAACCCGGGGCCACCAACACCGAAGCCGAAGCCATCCCCTGAAACAGTCCAGCCCCACGCACCGCACCCACGCGAACGTCTCCGCCCTCATCGGTGAAGCCCACCAGCGCAGACTGCAAAACCAAATCCCCTTGAACAGCGGACACTATGCCCTTGTGATTCAAGACGAGCGAGGCCTCCGGTGCCCACCCACTCGGCGTCCTCATCCATTCAGCCGACCAGTGTAGGGGCACCCCACTGACTCCCAACAGCGTGCTGCGCTGCACCGCCCCCACGGCCCAAGGCGCCCGCGGTTTGACCCACCCCATGGGGTCATCCAGTTCGCCGTCATCCGCTGAAACCCGTACAGCGAGCCCGGTTTGTCCAATATGGCGCAGTTTTCCAACGTCAGCCCAGCCTGCGATCAAGGCCGCAGCCTCTGCGGTCGCCTGACCATAAGGCGCGCGCCGGCTTGTTTGTAGCCCAGTGATGTCTAGGCCATACTCGGTATCAACAAAGCCAAACTGTCTCCCCCCATCGAGATTGAAAATGACAGAAGAGCGATGTGAAGAACCATTTTCGACCGGTTGGCTCTGGGAATATTCCAAAGCATCCAACCGGGCGACAGCGCCGACTGAAAGCGGTCCCAGTGGCAGGCCCACCATCGACAACACGCCCCCAACAGGTCGCTGGACGTCTGCTGTGTCGAAGGTATCGGACTCCAAGCGCAGCGGCCCAGCCCCCACCACCATCCGACGTTCTTCAAACATTCTTGAGCGCTCAAAAAAGTCACCGGAATAGTCGCGCCTTGCTCCGCTATCGGAGCTCCACTGAATGTCGGCACCTCCCCAAAATTTCTCTACATCCTGACTTATTTGAGTATCGAGAGCGCTTGTGGGTGCAGCGTACACGTCTTGCTTCGCTACCCAAACCTTCGCGAAGCCCAGAGGTCCATCCACGAAAACCCGTTGGCGAACGCCCTTTTCACCCCACAGCTCAGGGGTGAGAATCATCGCCGAACGCTCCCCAAGAGGCAACCACACGGGCACGCCCAAAACCGGACCATCATCACCATAGCGAAGTTCTGGAAGCAACAAACGTGGCGACCGTGGGTCGAGAGAGATTCTCGAGAAGGGCAAAGGAAAAACCGGAACACCACAGACTTGTACTGCAGCGTTCTCGATGACCAGATACTCGCCAAACACCCCTTCTGCACCCTCACCAGAGATCCCCCACGGTGGCCGCTCACAGACACATGGGGTCCAACTAAAGTGGGTGGCCTCAAAGCGCATTCGCCCGTCAGCCTTGGGCACCAAACTGATGGTATCTGCCGTGATTTGATGCCCGTCCAAACTCAGGTCTACATGGCCCTGGGCCCAGACCCCGACTGGACTCAGCGTGACCCTATCGGCCTCTAGACTCCCGCCCAAGGCCGGGTGGCCTAAGCAAGCCGCACCCAAAAAAGCCAGTACCCACCGGCACATCACCGGGAACCAGCCAGCTCCCGAACCGCACCCGCGAGAAAAACGCTGCCCGTGACGATCACCATGCCGCCCCCGGCCTGTGCCATCGCCAAGGCCTCTTCAATCGGCCCCGCTGGGAGCACCGGAATTTTGATGTCGATGAGCTGTTGAGCGAGCGCTCCAGCAGGCGTGGCGCGTGGGTGGCTGCAATGGGTGGTCAGCACCCGGTCGACATGAGACACCAAAGGAATAATCATCGCCCGAGGGTCTTTATCGCTGCTTGTCCCCAAAAGTAAGGTGCGGGCCTGGGTGCGCGGTAGCTCCATAAGATAGGTCGCGAGGGCAGCTGCTCCTTGCACATTATGAGCGCAATCCACAAGCAACTCAGGACCGCATTGCTCCAAGCGCCCAGGATGTTTGACCGCAGCCAGACCCTTCAGCACATCACCCCAATTGGGAATGGGAAAGCGATCTGAAATCTGAGCGATCACGGTTAAGGCCACTCCGGCGTTGAGCACTTGGTGGTCACCCCGCAAGGCCACCCGAAGTCCATGCTCGGTGTGCCCTCGAAAAGACCAACTAAAGACCCCTTCACGCCCGATTTCTACGCCCCACCCACCATCGTTGGAGATTAGCTCCGCGCTCCGCTCATGGGAGATCGCCCGAATCACCCGCAGGGCTTGAGCATCCATTGCACCCACAACAACAGGCCGACCCGCCTTGATAATCCCGGCCTTTTCACCTGCGATACTGGCCAAATCAGGACCCAGTTCCTCGGTATGGTCTAGGCCAACCGATGAAATCGCTGTGATCAAGGGGTCAACCACGTTGGTGGCATCCAAACGGCCACCAAGGCCAACCTCAATCACCACGACATCCAAATCTTGGTTGGCGAAATGCAAAAATGCAGCCGCGGTCATCAATTCAAAATAGGTCAACACCCGGTCGATGGGAACAAAGTCATCCAAGCCCGCAGCCCATCGTTGACGCGCGCCATCCACCTCGGTGAGCAACCGGTCCAGATCAGCATCCGAGATGGACACACCGCAGACTTGAATGCGCTCGTTCACATGCTGAAGATGAGGCGACGTGTATTCCCCTACCCGGTATCCGCCAGCGCGAAGGATGGATGCGATCATCCGGACGGTGCCGCCCTTCCCGTTCGTCCCAGCAACATGAATCACCGGCACAGCCAGATGGGGACTGCCGAGGGTCTCCAAAAAGTGGCCCATGCGCTCCAGGCCCATGCGCATCCCGAAACGAGCAAGGGTGGCAAGGGTCGGGTGAGACCTCACACCGCGTCCGTTAATAATTTCAAGCACCGGGAGAGCGTGTCTTTGAGCTCAGCGCGAGGAACAATCCGGTCTACCATGCCATGGGCTACCAAGTATTCGCTGGTCTGAAAGCCATCGGGCAAGGACTGGCCAATGGTTTGCTCGATAACCCGAGGGCCCGCGAAACAGATCAATGCATTGGGCTCGGCCAAGATCAAATCTCCCAACATCGCAAAGCTCGCGGCTACCCCGCCAGTGGTGGGATGGGTGAGCACCGAAATATAAGGCATATTTGCGTCGTCTCGAAGCCGGGCGAGGGCTGCACAGGTCTTGGCCATCTGCATCAGACTCAAAACCCCCTCTTGCATGCGGGCTCCACCAGAGGCGCTGATCACGATCGCTGGCTGCCTTAGCGCCGTGGCCCGCTCAAATTGCCGTGTGATCAACTCGCCGACGACCGACCCCATCGAGCCGCCCATAAAAGCAAAGTTAAAGGTGCCAATCTGAACATCTACGCCATGAATCTTGGCACTTCCGGCGATGTAGGCGTCGCGCTCGCCGGTCTTTTCCTGGCTCGCTTTAATCCGGTCCACATAGGCTTTTGAGTCGGTGAAGCCCAACGGGTCTTTTGGCGACAACAGCGCATCATGCCGCTCAAACGTGCCCTCATCAACCAGGGCCATCAACCGTTCAAAGCTGTCGTACTTTAGGTGATGCCCACAATGGGGACAGCATTGCATCGTCCCCTCGAGGCGTTCCTTATCGAGCACCTCTTTGCACGAAGGGCATTGATTCCACAAGGCCTTGACCCGATCCACATCCGTCGCACGGGGACCCGCTTTGGGCTCCGGTGGTGACTGCTCGAACCAGCGTCTTTCCTTGGACATTGCGTACTCACCCATCAAAGGCAGAGATTAGCCCCGCGCGCTCATTGTGGCCAATCGCTTGATCCGATCAAAGCCTCAATCACCGCAGTGTGTACTGCTGGCCGAAGGCGCCGAAATGCAGCGTACCTCGGGTGAATCGGTGCATCGGGCACCGCACCGCCCTCAATATACGGATGAATCCGGTTGCTGACGATGGCGACCACGCAATCAAACCGAGGTGCAATCCACACACTGCAACCTGTAAAGGCCAAATGACCCACACCATCCTTCGGCCATAATGGCCCCGCCGACCCCCCCGGGCTTGGACCATCCCAACCCAAATGGTGGCTTCCTGGACCTGTTTCGGAGAAAAAGCGCTGCACGGTCGCTGGGTCAAGGCCTTCACGCCCCTCCCCAGCCCAGGCCCGCAGTTGCCAAGCCGCCGCCGCCGCCACAGACGAGGCGGTACCAAACAGCCCTGCATGAGAAGAGACACCACCCATGCTCCAAGCGTTGAGATCGTGAACCTCTCCCACCACCACCGCGCCGCGAACAGGACAATCCTCGGATGCTGCAGCCCCTGGCCACCCAAAACGCAAGTCTACCCCTGAGGGGCCACGCACATATTGCTCAAAAAGTGCCTTTAGGGTGTTGCCGCTCAAAGCCTCCAAAAGTGCACCCAAAGTCAAAAACCCGAGGTCTGAATATGAATATGCCTCACCAGGTGCTGACACCAGTGGCGTACTCATCGCCATATTGAGTATTTTTTGGCGCGCACCTTCAGTCCCCGGTGGGACAGCACCGAGTGATTCGTACAGTGGTGCCCATGGTGGGAAACCAGCACTGTGGCTCAACAAGTGAGCGGCTGTGACACCGGTGGGTGCCCCCAAAAGCGTGTGATTGATGGGCGCATCCAGGTCGAGCAGCCCTTCGGCAACCATCGCCATTGCTATTGGCGCGGTGGCCAACACCTTCGTGAGGCTGGCCAAATCCCAAACAGATTGGTGAGCGGCAGGGCGTGAATCAGGCCTCAACTCCGCTGCACCCACAGTATGCAGATGCAACACCTCAGTCGCACTGCGAACACAGACGCTGATGCCGGGTACAATCCCCGAAGCGACCGCCTCATCCAGCAGCCCATCGAGTGATGAGAACCCTATCCTCGGGTCCACACCAGACCGTTTGCCTGAAGGGTAGCGTGAGCACCCACACGCCACGGGTAGTTGTTTGGACCATGCCCAACCGGCATGCCAGCAACCACTGGAATATTGAGCGGGCTCAGCCGCTCCCGTAAAATATCACCCAATGACCAGCCCGCATCACCGGGGGCTTCGCAGCCATAAAAGGTACCGAGCGCGATGCCGCGGACACCGTCAAAAGTCCCCGCGCCCATCAACTGGGTGATCATGCGGTCGACCCGGTATGGGGCCTCACCGACGTCCTCGATCAACAAAATCTTATCTTTGGCCTTGAGCGCCCATTCGGTACCAGCCAAACTGCTCAGCACACATAGGTTTCCACCGACGACCTCGCCTTCGACCGGCTCGGTATGACCACACAAGCGCTTCCCTGGGAAATCAAGGAACTTTCCTGAACCCATCCAAGCAGAGAGCGCCCGTCGAGAACCTTCGTCCACATGGTCGGCCAAAGAATGAATGACCGGCGCGTGAATCGGACAGCCAACCCCCTTCCCGACCATCGCCGAGAACAACGCCGTCGCATCAGAAAATCCAAGGACCGGCCGGTCATCGATCGCAGACCAGTCGAGATGCTCCAGAACTTGAACAGTGCCGTATCCACCCCGCGCAAACCAAACCGCATCGATATCAGGCTCTGAGAAAGCCCAATTGAGATCCGCTGCTCGCTGTTCGCAAGTGCCTGCGAAATACCGATGCGCCGAGTCCAAATTTGGACCCGGGACGAGCGTGTACTCCCAGTCTTGGAGGATTGCCATGCCGCGCATCAACCGTTTTTTGTCAAATCGCCCCGCTGGGGCGACCACTGCAATTTTTGAACCCTGTTTTAACATGCCGGGATGCTAACCTTATGAGATGCGAATGTTTACCCCAGTTTTCTTAATCCTTGCTTGTTCGGCACCCGAACTCGCCCCTCAGACCGACCTAGCAGGGGCTCAACCCCTTGCATCTGGGCCTGCAATCGAAGCTCAAAACACCCCCTTGCCTTCGGCAGCATGGACCGCCGCTGTCCCTCTCACCTTGGTTGCACCCGGTGGAGCAAACCTGGTAATTTTGGATAGGCTCGGCGTTCGGGTGGAGGTGATACAAATTCGTGAAGGGCGAATTTTAGTTCAATGTACGGGCTGCACCGCCGATTCCGCCAATGCTGAAGGTTGGATGCCCCGTGGGGTTCTCTGGGCAGAACTGCCCCTAGATGACGACGCCACGCTCCAGGCGAGCGACCCCTTGACCTTGGCCCTGCGCTTAAGGGCGCGTTGGGCCAAAGGGATCGGCATACCCACCGGGAGCACTGCTGATGCCATGTGTGCAGCCATTGACCAGGGTTGGAAAATCGATGCGAACCAAGCGGTCGTCACCCACGGTGGCGGCGAAATCAAGCTCAGTCGGACCGGCGCCCATTGGCGCTTAAGCCAAACTGACCCTGCCCCAGCTAGCCCTACCCGCGGTTGTGGTTAAACTGATGAGCATGAGACGACGCCTGTACAGCATTCTCGGAAACAGCCAAAAGCTTGATGGCGGCGCTATGTTTGGCAATGCGCCCAAAGCACTTTGGGAGAGATGGGCCGCAGCAGACGACAGAAATCGAATCAACCTTGCGTGCCGCGCCTTGCTGATTCAGGAGTCAAAGCGCTTGGTTCTTCTCGAAACTGGCGTGGGCGCTTTTTTTGGGCCGAAGCTGCGGGACCGTTTTGGCATTAATGAAACCCAACACGTGCTCCTCGACAGCCTGGCTGCTCACGGGTTTAGCCACGAAGACATCGATGTCGTGGTGCTCTCTCATCTGCATTTCGACCACGCTGGGGGCTTGTTGACAGCTCATACCGATGGCACCCCACCGCAACTTCTGTTCCCGAATGCCCGGTATGTGGTGGGTGAAACCGCATGGAATAGAGCAAACAGACCTCACACCAGAGATAAAGCGAGCTTTATTCCGGTGCTCAACGAATTGTTGGCGCGCAGCGGTCGACTCGACATTGTCACGGGCAAGCACAGCGAAATCCTTGGGCCGGACTACCGCTTCCACACCTCCCACGGTCACACACCTGGCATGCTTCTCACAGAGTTTGACGGCAGCCTCGGGCCTGTGGTCTTTGCCGCAGATCTTGTGCCAGGCCGTGCTTGGGT
>OBJC01000008.1_pt1 | contig 54188 bp, 43 predicted proteins | sample 1481521 | NCBI WGS metagenome assembly OBJC01 (sample SAMEA2341961, study PRJEB22496) | metagenome | biome: marine; feature: hydrothermal vent; material: water | place: Pacific Ocean | collected 2011/2012 | reverse complement strand
AGCATCAGCATCAGCATCAGCATCAGCATCAGCATCAGCATCAGCATCAGCATCAAATGCCCCACCACCAGCCGAGTCTAGGCTCTTGGCTGTGCAGCCAATCAGGCCCAAAACCATCACACCAAAAATCAATCGTCGAATAAACATCTGTTCTCCTGCATCCTTGCGGGCCCTAAAACTACAACATCAACCAAGGGACTGTCTATCACCCAACTGTACCAATTCACGACAGATTGACCCGGCCCCGGCCCGATGCCATCATGGGTCATGATCCCTTCGGGCCCCACCCGCTTTCAGCTCGGCAGCCTGTCGATCGATCTGAACGCACACACCGCCGGCGTCGAGCTCCTCTCCGAGCAGGAGTGCGCCATTTTGGCGTGTCTGGCAGCCCGAGATCAATCCATCACCACCAAAGAAGACCTTTACCGAGAGGTTTGGGGCTACCGCGCCCTCCCTAAAGGCCGCGCCCTCGACTTTGCTATTCGACGGCTCCGAGACAAGATTGAGCAGCACCCCGCGCACCCGATTCACCTAAAAACCGAGCGTGGGCGCGGCTACCGCCTGAATTGGACTCCCGCCCTCTCCCCCATGCTGCACAGCACGGTATTTTCGGTGCCCAAACCCATGACGCCCTGGATTGGGTCCCGGGAAACCATCGAAACCCTTTCGGCGCTCATCGCCCAAAATACTCGGCTCATCTGCTTGCACGGCCCACCTGGGGTGGGGAAATCTCGATTGGTCATCGAGGCCTTGGCCGGCACAGACAAGGCACGCTTTATCCGGCTCTCTTCCGAGGCCAGCACCCAAACCTTGATGACCTCATTATCCACAGCCCTCGGTACGAGCGATCTACCCATCAAGGCTGACCTCGTCGACCTTTGCAAGGCCCTGGTCGTGGCCCTGGCAGATGTCGACACAACACGCCTGCTGGTCATCGACGGCGCACAAGAACACACGCCGTTGTTGCGCCAACTCTCAGCCATGTTGGTCGCAGACACCCAACTGCAAATCATCATCACCAGCCAGGTCCGATTGTCGATTCCTGAGGAGACGGTGTTCTCCGTCAACACCCTCAGCCTAGATGACGCCGAGGCCTATTTAATTGCGAGGGCCAAAACCGTAGGCCAAGATCTTGAGTCGAGTCCTGGCCTGCGACAACTCGCCGCGGCATTGGACTGCCTTCCCTTGGCGATCGAGCTCGCCGCACCACGACTGAGAACGCTCACACCGCAAGAACTGATCAGCCGCATGCAGGGCGACAGCCAAATCCTGACAAACCCAGTCTCGGGGCTTTCGCTGGACCACCTGGTTTCTGACGCGCTCAACAGACGACCATCAAGCCAACGCATGGCCCTCGGCCTGCTCGCTCAATTTCCACACGGATTGCCCTTCGAGATAGCAGAACAACTGCTGGGCAGCTTCGGAGATCCCCTCACGTTGCTGACCGCCTTATTGGATCACAGCCTGATATATCGAACAACCCCCACCCAAGGGGCGCCACGATTTAGGGCCACCAGCACCGTTGCGCGGATGCTTCATGCACGCAAACAAGAGGACCTACCCAGAGAGGCCATCCATTGCGCGGTCGCCCAGTTCGCCTTGGACTGGGCCAAGCCCAAAGCCGAAGCCTGTATTCATATGCCCGGATATTCAAAATTACGCCGCGAACTCCGGGCGGAACAAGACAACGCGCGGGCTTGGTTTATGGCTCTGCAAAAGGACAACCATAAACCAGAGGCCACGGAGTTGGCGCTGAGCTTTGCCCACTTAATGGCCTGGGCAGGACGCAAACGAGACGCCCTAGACTTGTTGCTATACTGCCGCGCCCAAGCGACTGAAGACACCTCCATCTGCCGACTGCTATCCCTCGCCGCAGAGCTTGGGGCCAAGATGCAAGACACCACAACAGTCGACCTACTGCTGGCTGAGATTGACGACCATGCACAACCTGGCTCATGGTCACAATCTCGGGGTGCTTTGGCCACCCTCACCGTCGCCATCGCCCGTGGAAAGCTCGCTGAGGCCCATCGCATCCTCCAAACCATCCACAATGACCCGCCCAACGACCCACGCTTGCGCGTTCGAACCGACCAACAAGAACATAAATTACTCGCCATGCAAGGCAAAACCGATGCCGCTGCAGCCATGTTGGACAGCTTTTACAAGCATGCAAACACCGCCGATGACAACCTTGGCCGGATCGCTCACCTGGTCGCTGTTGGCTACCACGCCTTCTCGGCGGGCGCAGCAGACCAAGCCATGGTCGCCTACCGCCGGGCGATTCCCCTCGCAGCACACCTGGGCCACCAAGAACTCGAGGCGGGACTGTATCGCAGATTGTCCTTGGCCCAAACAGCCGATGGAGACACCCAAGCTGCCCGACATAGCCGCCTAAAAGCCCTGGGCATGACCGACCCCGACCGCCACCCAGACGCCCAAGCCCAGCTGCTCGCCACCGAGGCCGAGTATCTTCACGCCCACGGTAAACCGATCGCTGCGGCCGATATGGCCCGTGCTGCTGTGGACCTGAGTCGCCGGGGGTCCGAACACAACACCACCCTGACCAGCTTGCGCTTGGCGGTGGTGACCGGACTTGAACACCCACAGCCCTACCCATTTTTCGACTTTTTGGAGGAGCTGGAGACCCGGTCAGTGTCCCGAGAAGCCGAGATCAACAACTTGGTGACCGTGTCTTTTGTGCGCGGAATGTTGGCCTTAAACGACAACAAGCTTAGCCGGGCCCTGGCACACGCCAAACGGGGCTACACCGCCATCGAGCCCACAATCGGACACCTCGACACCGTCTATTTAATCGGCCAACTTGCTACCTTGGCAGCATGTGCTGGGGACACCGCTTTGGCAAAATCCTGGCTCGATGCCGCCGAAAAAGCCTATACCGGAGAAAGTTGGAGCACCGTTTTGAGCGAAGACCCTTGGTTTGTGCGCGCGCGATCTGCCATTAAAGACACGACGTAGAGCCTCCAGCACAGACACAGCACAGTCGCAACACGCGCGCAACATTCAAAAAGGCATCTTGTTCATGTCAGGCATTCAGCCATGACGACCCAACCTACTCTGGGGGAACACATGACACGCGCTTTCTTTATCACCATCGCCTCGCTTTCACTCACCATCACCAGCGGTACAGCCAACGCTGCCACCCGCTCATTCCGCACATCAGGCCCAGGCGTCAGCCCCATCATGGGCGACCTCAACAACGATTGTCTGGTCAATGTAGACGACCTCAACACCCTGCTCCGTGCAGTGGGGTCAACCAGTCAGGCCGCCGACCTTAATGACGATGGCAGGGTCGACAGGCGGGATGTCAACATGCTCGACGCCGTCTTTGGGAGCACTTGTAGCGATCGGCTTACCGGCGACGTCAATGGAGACGGCGTGGTGTCGGTCAGAGACTTTATTAAGGCATTGCCCCTGATTGGGTCCAGCAACCCAACTGCGGATCTCGATAACGACGGCGAGGTGACCGGAAATGATCTGGCACTCATCGAGGGCAACTTGGGCGCCACGGTGGGGGCGCGGGTTCTTGGGGACGCGACTGGTGATGGCCTGGTGAACATTCGAGACATCCTCGCAGCACTCGCTCAACAAGGAAGAAACGGTCCCGCGGACTGTGATGGAGACGGCAGTGTCACCGCCGATGACCTTAAGATTATTCAAGCGAGAATGGGCGCGAACACCACGACCTCCTTGCCTGGAGACATCAACGGCGACCGTCGGGTGGATGAAATCGACCAAGCACTGCTCGAAGCCAATTTCGGCGGCGACTGGGCCCGGGCTGATGCAGATAATGACGGCACGGTGACCGTATCTGACTTGATAGACCTGCTCGGGAATATCTCCAGCACATCCGCCCAGGTACTTAACGGCGATGTCAACGGCGATGGTGTGGTCAACGACGCCGATCAGCTGATGTTGACCGCATATTTTGGTACAGACGACGCCGTAGCTGACATCAACGGTGACGGCATCGCCAACACAGCCGACCTGTTGAGCCTGCTTGGGGGCTTTGGCCTCATTTATGCCGACAACCTGGCCGGCGATGTCGACGGTGACTGTGTTGTCGACACCACAGACACCAAGCTCATTCGAGCCACTTTGGGTTCTGAATGGACCCAAGGCGACATCAACGGTGACGGCACTGTCACCACCGACGACCTCGGCTTGGTCATCTCAAACCAGGGCAACACTTGTGAGTAGGTGAGCCCAGGTGCGACAGGTGGGCGCTCGGCTCTTTGGTTGAGCGTCCACCATAATCTCCATCGACTTCCACTGAGAGACACCATGATTCGCGCCAGCTTTATACCACTTACCGCCCTTTCTTCCGACAATCCCAACGTCACAATGGCCGTGTCAAACATCAAGGCCTTTGACGGCAGATCCACAGCCCACCGGTACCTCCCTGAGCCGTTGAGCGCCCTCGAGTTGGGACTGTTCACCTTCAGAGACTTGAACAAAACCAAGAGTACACACCATGAAAATCAAAAATCAGCACGCCTTCTATCTCATGACCTCGCTCAGCAGCTGCGCAATCTATGAAAACCCCAAATCTTCTATGGTCGAGGGCGACACCCCAGTAGTACTGGGCATCGACACCGACGGCGACGGCATCTTGGATATACACGACGGCACCAACGATGAAGATGGCGACGGTGACCCCAACTTTCAAGATGAAGATTCCGATGGCGACACCATCCTTGACTGGATTGAGGCTGGAGATCTCGACCTAAACACCCTGCCGATGGACTCAGATAACGACGGCACACCTGATTTTTTAGACCTGGACGCCGACAACAACTGCATCGATGACCAGACCGAGGGTGGGTCGGTCGATGGGGCGCTTGTAGACACCGATGGAAATGGTGTCGGGGATTTTGCTGACCCAGACAACGACGGGGATGGCATTTCCGATGTCCACGAGATCGGGCCGGACTGCGACAATATCGACTCGGATGGTGATGGGCTGCCGAACCATATCGATATGGATTCCGATAACGATGGAATCGGCGACTTATGGGAAGGCGGCATATCGATATGGGAGGACGACCCGCGCGACACCGATGGCGATGGCACCCCAGACTACCTCGACCTCGACTCGGATGACGATGGCATTTTGGACGCCGAGGAAGGTGGTGTGTCCAGCCCAGGACAAGAACCCAAAGACACCGATGGCGATGGCCACTACGACTTCGCCGACATCGACGCCGATGGCGACGGCATCTCAGATTGGGACGAAATCAACATCCACAGTACCGACCCCTATGACTCTGACTCTGACTCTGATGGATTTTCTGATGGTGGCGAGATCCTTTCGGGGTCTGACCCCAACGACCCGAGTTCGGGCATCGAGGGCATCTACATCGAGGTCGCCGAACGACACGACAACGAGGTGATCTTCGAATTTTCCCCGAAGATTCAAATGGGAGATGTCGCCTTTTTACTCGACACCACCTGCTCCATGACCTCAACCCTCAACGCTGTGGCCGATGAGTTTTCGGCGATCGTTAGCGAGGTGTCCGACCTTATCCCCGATGTGGAGGTCGGTTTCGCCACCTTTGATGACTATGCGATGACCCCATTTGGGAGCCCGAGTGCCGGGGACAAGCCCTTTATCCTCCGTCAGCAAATCACCAGTGACTTGGACAAGGTTCAGAACGAACTTTCCGAGGTGCCCCTGCACTCAGGGTTCGACTCACCGGAGTCTTCCATGGAAGCCTTAATGCAGAGCGCACAGGGCGGCGGATATGACCAAAATTGCGATGGAATATACGATGAAATGACCGACGTTAGGCCATTTTTAGCAGACACAACAGATCCCTTTAATGGGACGGCGGGCCAAGGTTTTTCCTCATCGGGCGATGGTGGCGGGGAACTGGGAGGCTTCGGTTTTCGCCCACACGCGCTGCCGGTGGTGGTCTTTGCGACCGACAACTACCTTCGCGACCCACAAGCAGGATACGCGACCCCAGGTGGATGCCCCATGGATGCTGGCCATACCGATGTGGTGGGCGCATTCGCAGACCTTGGCGGGTACATCATCGGTATCAACACCAGCCCATGGCATGATAGTGCGACCCCCCAAATGCAACGCCTCGCACAAGACACCCAGTCGATAGCCGACACTAACGGTGACGGGGTTGAAGACGACCTGCTGGTATTTTCCTGGTCCGGTTCGTCGGCCGAATTCCGTAACACCATCACCCACGCCATCGAAGACCTTGTGGCTTCGATTACCTTTTCGAGCATCGCCTTGGAGGTGGAAGGAGACGACTGGAACTTTGTCACTGGAATCGAGCCTGCACTGTACACCGATGTCAGCCCGAACGCCGACCTGAGTGCCCTCGAGTTTAAACTAAGATTCAGAGGTGTCGTCGCGGCCACAACCGAAGACCAGTTGTACAATCTCAAGCTGAAAATCATCGGCAATGAAACGATTTTATTGGACACTTTGGACCTGATTATTGTGGTTCCGGGGAGCTCCTGATCGCAGGGGGGGGTCAGGACCGATTTTGTGCGGGCTTTCCCTGGATAAAATCGGTCCGCAGTGAGGCGTTTAGCCCGAACCACTTGGGTAGTACCCAAAAAAAAATATCGGGATAAAAAAATAGGTAAGCGCTGTACGTCGAGGCTGTTTAGGGCGTTGACAGGGCACACAAATTGTGTCCTGACCCCCCTTCACTCATTCGTAAAACAGCGCCGCTGCATCCAGTATCCACACCCGGTCATTACCAGCGGCGGAGATCACCACATCGATCTCTCCATCGCCGCCCACATCGCCCACGACCAACCTGTACCCTAAATCATCACCGCTCAAGCCAAACACTGTGCCTGCAGAATCTGCAACCACCCGAGTGCCCGGGTCGAAAGGACCATACGCACCATACACCGCACCCGCACCGCCCACAGTGTACGCACTCACCACCACATCGATGGCCCCATCGCTGTCCACATCGACCGTGTCGATGTCATGGCCAAAACGCGACCACGGAGAATCGCCCATCAAGATCGAAAATGCATCGCCCTCTACCATCTCGGCCGCCAAATCTGCAGACGATACCAACAACACCGCACCGTCTCCAGGTGCCGTGACCTCGCTCCAACCTTGATCTGTGGTGAGCAGCAAGTCTGGCGCCCCGTCTCCATCCAGATCAGGCGCCACAAGTACATGCTCACCGAGTGCGGCCGACGCTCGGGCCCCCACCATATGAGCGTCGGACTCAAAATAGGACCGGGTCGTATCAAAAGGGCCGTAATAAACAAACACGCTGCCGCAGTCGCTGCCCGCACACCCCAGGTCGTCCCTGGGCGCACCCACCACCACATCGTCGACCCCATCACCATTCAAATCAGCGGTGTCCATCGACCAAGAAAATCGCACATTATCTACCACTCCCGCCCCAAGGGACAAGCCACCCAGCCCCAAAAAGGTACCATCGGTCGCGAGCGCTGAATCCAGCAACACATAGCCACCGTGGACCTGCGCCGCACAGCCAACCACCACCATCGGATCTTCGGCAAATTCGCCCACAGTCAGCGCCGCACCACACATTGTCGGCGTTGGGTCCCCAGGTGAAGTTCCGTAAGACAAACTCACACCAGGTGCACCGAGCATACGCCCGCCAGAAAGTGGGTCTGTAATTCGGGCCACCATGTTGCCTCCCGGCGCCCCCACATACAAAATTTCACCCGCTTCGGTCGACACCTCGGCAAGCGCATGCCCAAACAGCGCCATGCCAATGCCATCCAAGACAACAGCCTCTGCCTCTAAATCCACCTCACCGGTCCCAAAATCCTCGAGCACGTACACCCTATCCGCACCTGGCGCGCCGATATACAGCGCCCCATCAGCGCCAATCAGTACGCTCTCACCCGCATCAGAACCCACCGGCCCGTTCAACTGAACGCTCGCCAACTCACTCACCAAAACCGGATCGATGCAGTCGGGATCGCCATCGCCATCAAGGTCACCAAATTCGCCCACCAGGTCGCCATCACAATCTTGATCTACCGCGTCACAGCTTTCTTCTGCGTCCGGATAAACGCTGGACTCGCCATCGTCGCAATCGCCCGCCACAACAGCAGAAAAATCGCCCGCACCCTCACACTGACAGATGCTTTCACCCACCAAACCAAAACCATCGCCGTCGCCATCTTCAAAAAATACCGTGCAGTCAACAGCATCGATGCCCGTGGTTTCACCATCACAGTTATCGTCGTAAACCGTGGCACATCGCTCCAACGCACCCGGATGAATATCGGCCGTGGAATCGTCGCAATCCTCTGTGCTTAAACGGCCATCCAGTGCCCCTGCAACCGCTTCCCACTCGCCATCAATCACCCAAAAGGTCAGCGACTCCGCCCCATAGGCCGCATCGCTATGCCCATCGCCATCCGCGTCAAAATCGTCATCCCCAGCGCAGTCCGTGTCTTCAAAATCATAGGGTGGGTCAGGCGCGCCCGGGTAATAATTCAGGTCTGACCCCACACAATCGCCCCCCGTCGTCACCGGGTAGGCGGCACTCACATCACACCAACATGCCACGGCGCTATCTTCACCAAAGCCATCGCCATCGCCGTCTGGGTAAACCAAACCACAACCCAAAGCGCCTTCCGAATCAAGCTGTCCATCGCAGTCATCGTCATACAGGGTGGTACAATCCTCTGTCACCCCAGGGTTGCGGAGCGGGTCAGTGTCTGCGCAATCCCCACCGGGCAGCCCGCCAGAACCCGACACGCCTGCCGTCTCGAGCCCCACGTGGACGTCCTGGACATAGCCATCCTTGTCGACATCAAAGTCATCGTCGCCGGCACAATCTCGGTCTATGCCATCGTACATCGGGCTCTCGAAAGCCCCAGGAAAGGTGAACGCATCGTTATCATCGCAGTCACCCGCCACGGTGGCGTCATGCGGAAAGGCCCCTTCACACTGACAAATGCTGTCGTCTAAACCAAAACCGTCGCCGTCTAGGTCCAGAAAGAACACCGTACAATCTGGCGCATCGAGCCCGACGGTGTCCCCGTCGCAGTTGTCGTCGCCAACCGTCGCACACCGCTCTACAGCATCTGGGTTTATCGCAGGTGCGTGATCATCGCAGTCTGGCCGCTCGGGTACGCACACCCCTTGAGCCGCCTGAAAGCCGTCGCCGTCGATATCGCAGTCGTCCTCTCCGCCACAATCGGAGTCTACGCCGTCATACCAAACATCCTCAGCCCCCGGGTAGACCGCCTCATCCCGGTCATCACAATCATCGCCAAAGTCTTCCGGCACCATCGCCGCCTGGGCCCCGTTGGCCGCCACCAAGGCCTGATAATCAGCCGCCCAGTACCCATCGCCATCCGCGTCACCATCGCCATCTGAAAAATCGCAGTTGTCATCTATGCCGTTGTAAGGAATCTCCGCTGGCCCCTGAGCATGAACAAAAGGGTCGCCATCATCGCAGTCGCCATTATCGTCGACCATTCCAGCCTTCTCGCCACAAGCCTCGATGATCACCTCAGGATTGCCAAAACCATCCCCGTCGACGTCGGCATACAGGGTTTTCACCGGTAAATCTTCGTCGATCGCACCATCGCAGTTGTTGTCTATGCCATCACAACGCTCGCTTATACCGGGCCGAATATCACCATCTGTGTCGTCACAGTCTCCGGCCTCAAGAACGTGTCCCACAGGCTGAGTGCACGCGTAGGAAAGGTCGGCATCGTCGCCAAACCCATCCTCGTCTTGATCGACATACCAGGCCTGTGGCGCGCCAATATTGGGGTCATTTTCGTCGCAATCATCGTCAATGCCCACCCCATCGCCATCGGGATCTAAGCGCCAAGCCTCATGTTCGTCCGAGATGTACGCACATCCACCCATGAAGAAACACAAAAATAAAGCGCGTATTGTCATCTCATCCACCCAGCGCATTATTGCATGAGACCCCGCCGCGTGCTGGGTGGAGGCGAAACGATGGTTGAAAGCTGGGTGGTCATGAAGTTCGGAGGCACCTCTGTCGCGTCGGCAGACCGTTGGCGAACCATCGCCGAACGCTGCACCTTGGTGCAAGCGCAAGGCCATCGACCCCTTGTGGTCTGCTCTGCGATTTCTGGGGTATCCGACGCCATCGAGACCATCCTCGCCGACTGTAAAAAAGGCCCCCCAGACGAAGCCCTCTCGGCACTTCGAGACACACACGCAGCCCTCGCCACAGCACTCGGCGTGGACCTCGAGACTGAAATTGGGCCAGATTTCGAAGCCTTCGAGCGCCAAGTCGAAGGGGCAAGCCTTATCGGTGAGGTGCCCGATCGTTTGCGCGCACGCTTGATGGCCATGGGAGAACGGATGGCCACCCGCCTGGGTGCAGCTTTCTTAAAGGCCAGATCGATGGATGTCTCTTGGGTCGACGCCACCGAAATCCTCCAGGCGCGTGACGAACCCCACCTCTCAGCCAGCCGACAAATGCTGAGCGCCCAGTGCGACCACGGCCCAGACGAGTCGCTTTGTGCCCAATTGGCCGACCTGAGCGGCATCATCATCACCCAAGGCTTTATCGCCCGAAACAGTGCCGGCGAGACCGTGCTGCTCGGCCGAGGCGGCTCCGACACCACCGCCGCCTACCTCGCAGCAAAACTCACAGCCGTCCGGTGTGAAATCTGGACTGACGTGCCCGGGATGTTCACAGCCGACCCCCGCCAGGTGCCCACCGCCTTGATGCTCAAAGCCCTCGATTACGACGAAGCCCAAGAGATCGCGACCATGGGTGCTGGCGTTTTACACCCCCGGGCCATCCCGCCATGCCGGGACGCTCGGGTGCCCATCGAAATTCACTGCACCCCCCACCCACAGCTCGCCGGGACCACCATCACCCAACACGGCGGGGGTAACCAAGCCGGCCTCAAGGCCATCTCCGCACGCAAGCGAATTTTGTTGGTGAGCATGGAGACCATGGGCATGTGGCAGACCGTCGGCTTTCTGGCCGATGCCTTCGCCGTCTTTAAGTCGGTTGGCCTCTCCATCGACCTCGTGAGCACATCGGAGACCAATGTCACCGTGTCTTTGGACCCCGCAGCCAATACCACCGACCCCGCCACCATCGACGCCCTGCTCGCCGGCCTTTCCCCCTTGTGCGAGGCCACCATCATCGGACCTTGCGCTTCTATCAGCTTGGTGGGCCGTAAAATCCGCTCACTGCTGCACCGGCTTGGCGGGGTGTTCGGCTTGTTTGAAGAACAACAGGTTCACCTCCTCAGCCAAGCCGCCTCCGATCTCAACCTCACCTTTGTGGTGAACCAAGACCAATGCGACCGCCTCGTTGCCCGGTTGCACGGAACATTATTTGGCGACTACACCCCAGGCCCTGTGTTTGGACCCAGCCTCGATACCATGTTTTCTGATGATTCCACGACCGTTCACTCTTCAACCGATTGGTGGCATCATCGCGCGAAATCCCTGCTCGAACTCGCCGAACACCACAGCCCGGTCTTTGTAATCAACACCGACGCCGTCTTGAGCGCAGCCAAACGCCTCAACGACTTAAGCGCGCTCGACCGTCGTTTTTATGCCATAAAGGCCAACGCCCACCCCGGTATTTTAAGGGTGCTTCACCAAGCTGGCTTTGGCTTTGAATGTGTGTCCCCTGGCGAGCTCGACCACATTCGACACCTGTTCCCAGACCTGCCCACCGAGCGGCTGCTCTACACCCCAAATTTCGCCCCCAAATCCGACTACCTCCACGGCTTTTCAGCCGGTGCCATGGTCACCATCGACAACCTTCACCCACTTAAACACTGGCCAAAAATCTTTGAGGGCCGGTCAATCTTGCTGCGGATCGATCCCGGAAAAGGCCGGGGACATCATGCACATGTTCGCACCGCCGGGCGTCAATCAAAGTTTGGAATCGCACCCGAAGACCTCGACGCTGTGCGGGCCGCCGTCGCCTCAGCAGGAGCCACAGTGGTCGCCCTTCATGCCCACGCGGGCTCAGGGATTTTGAGCCCCGACGCCTGGGCCGAAACCGCAGCCTTTTTGGCATCTGTGGCCGCAGACATGCCGACCGTCACAGCCCTCGACCTGGGCGGCGGGCTCGGCATCGCTGAAAAACCCGGCCAACGCCCACTCGACCTGGAGCAGGTCAACCAAAGCCTCCTGGACTTCAAAGCCCAACACCCACACTTGAAACTGTGGATGGAACCCGGCCGATATTTGGTGGCCCACGCCGGTGTTTTACTCGCCAAAGTGACCCAAATAAAAACCAAGGGCGATGTAAAATATGTGGGTGTCGAAACAGGAATGAACTCCTTGCTTCGTCCTGCTCTATATGGTGCATACCATCCCATTCACAACCTCTCTCGGCAGGGCGATACCTGCACCGACCGTGTGCATATTGTCGGGCCGATCTGCGAAACAGGCGATGTCTTGGGCCACGCTCGCCATCTGCCGAAAACCGTAGAAGGTGATGTGATGTTGATCGGCAACACAGGTGCCTATGGCCGCAGCATGTCCAGCGAATACAACCTACGCGCGCCCGCCATCGAGCTTATTCTCCCCGATTGAGCTTGGGCCGGCGTCCAGCGCGCCAAACGCTGACGCCAAACCACAAGGCCACAGCGACCAAGGGCAGGCCCACATTTGGGGGCACCGACCATGCCAGACCGCCGCAAAAAAGAATAAAAAAGGCCGGCACCCACACTGGGGTCGCCCGGCGGTACCGCCCAGGTATGCGCGATTCGTCCACCACCAACAACATCCGCCCCGCGCCCAAATCTCGGCTTCTCCAGCCCCGCTCACCCTCCATGCGAATCAACATGCCCGTGGCGATTTTTTTAATCACCGGCACCCCCATCGAGTGACGACCTTGGCCCGTAATAAAAATCAACCCGCCGCCGGCCAGACGGTCCGCGATGTGCTCAATCTCCCCGATCACAGCCTTGGCGAGTTTGGCATTGAGATCGTGTAAATCAACCACCACCACACCATTTTCATCCCAAATATGGGTCGCTGTGGTCCATGGGCGCCCTTGTGCCCAATCCAGAGACTTCGCTGCCGATACGACAGATTTTAGGGATTTAGAGACCCTCTCGATGTCGGTTTTAGTTGCCATAAAATAGATCCTATTTGATTTATGGGGACATCGAGGGTCAAAACCCACCGCCACCCTTAAGATCGCTTCACCAAGATCCGTTTCTCTCGGGGATGCTCGTATTTCTCGCCATATTCGCCACCGACGCCCAAGCCTGGGAGGGTCGCACCGATGACCTCGGGCAACAGCTACACTGGGCGAGACACACCATCCGTTTTTCGGTCAACCCCGCGGGCGCCCACGGCCTTTCACAGGGTGCCATCGACACGCTTGTGAGCGCCGCCACCCGAGGATGGACCCACCCGCTCTCTGAATCCCTTCGGTTTCAGCACGACGGAAACACCACGATTGCTCAAGCCAGCCACACAGATGAAGTCAACGTCATTTACTTTGAAGAGGCGTGGAGCCAAGACCCGGAATTATTGGCGGTCACCTATATTTGGTCCAACACCGAAGGCGAAATAATCGGCTTTGATATGGCATTAAACGCCGAACATCACGAATGGTCCATCGATGGTACCGACGACACAAACGACCTGCTCAATACCCTTAGCCATGAGTTCGGCCATGCGCTTGGCATCGATCATTCAACCTTAGAGACCTTGGCCACCATGTACCCAAGCTCACCACCAGGCGAGACCCTCAAACGCGACCTGCACACCGACGATGTTGAAGCGGTCACCTACCTTTACGCCAACGGAGTCGGGGCCGAAGCCAAGGCTGCAGGCTGTTCGACGAGCCCAGCAACCCCCGCCTACGCGTGGCTTCTTTTCTTTCCTATTCTCGCCCTTCAACGCCGGGAGGAGTCCTCATGATCGCCGCCATGCTCCTAAGCCTTTTGAGTGCCACAGCCTCTCCATCCATCCCAGTATCGGCCTTAAACTCACCCCCTACCGCCCTCGCAACGCTATCTGCCCAGGCTGACCGGGTGATTTTAGGGGAGGTTCTGACAACCCGAACAGTGAGAGAGAAGGAAAACGCGTTCACCGTGGCCACCATTCGTGTGTGGGAGACCCTTTATGGCGAAGAAGAACCCATCGTCGAGGTCACCCTGCCCGGGCTAATGTTGGCCTCCCACGACCTGACAGTCCACGGTTCCGCCAAGTTGATTACCGGTTTTGAAGTGCTGTTGTTCTTACAAGGCGAACAGGTAGTCGGCTTGGGCGACGGTGCTTTTATCATCCTCGGTAAAAAGGCGTGGCAGCGCAAATATCCAAGCCTTCCCGCAGACCCAAAATCCGTCGGTACACACGCGGACGATTTATATGTCAGCCACGACATCGACACCGTTCGGGCCGCCTTACGCTGAGCCCCTGCTCAACTATCGCTTGTAGCGCGCACCCTTTTTAAGACGACTGCTAACCCGCGCCCGCTGACGATCCTTGTACAGCTTGTGTGCGTTTTCACCCTCTTCATTGCGCTTGGCTGTCTCGCGATCGAGCACTTGAAACTCGACCAATACCATCGCTGTCCGGCCGAGCAGCGCGCCGTATCTGACGTTCACCAAATGATCGACGCGAACGGGAAAGTCGACGATGAAGTTGACCATTCGGTAGTCATCGCCAGAAAATGGGTTGTCCTCAGGCTTAAGCTCAGCATCTTGGGCCAAGTCGCCGCCCTGCATGCCCTCAACCAAACCCTTGTACTGGGGTTGGGTCAAGGTCTCTGAAAGGGGCACAAGATTGTTGTGACTCTCGCCAGGGATCACATAATTGAAGGGAAATAAGTTTTCGGTCAGCCAAGAGATCGCGGGCAACACATGCTCCGGGCCCTCTGTCACGATGCGAAAACGCAACTTGTCAAAGATGGTCGCCGCGGTGTTTTCCTTTTTGGCCAACAATTTGGTGATCACCGAATTTCGGGTCTTTCGACTGCCGTAAAAAGCCACCAAAGGAAAACCACTCTGTCGCATTTTATCCGCAGTGGCCACGATTCTCCGCTCTGCCAAATCAAGCAACTCCGCCTCGCTGAGCGGGGTCTGGTGCTTGAGCTCCACGGTCTCAAGATGGTTGATGACATGCATCAATTTTAGAATGACGCAGGCTTGAATTTGCCGCCGGCGAAAGCCACCGGTCTTGGATGCCTCGACAAAAACCTCACGGACGTCATCTGGTTTGCGGAGGTCGTCCGGAAAATGAAGTCCGAGATGCTCCTCCAGATAGTTCACCGCCTCCCCGTACACAAAGCGCAAGCGCCGCTGATCTTCGGGGTCGTTTGTATCGATTTGGTGCAGGCCCAAAAAACGATCAACCTCTTCCACGGAGCGAAACGACGAGCGATTCCAGTCCACCACCGAGTTGCCATGTACGATCAGCCGAATGGTTTCCATCTGGTCCGCATTCAACGCAAAATCGGACAAAGCTGACATATGGCTCGCAATATTGATCACGCCTGAGTCACCCAAAATTTTTCCCTCCACCCAAACCAGTACCCGATTGAACAGCACCGGGCCAAAAACTGCCATTGAATGTGCAATATTTCGACACGGCCCTCCAAAGTCGTCCCCGAAGAGTGCCACCTTAAATACACATGCCAAAGCCAAGTGTTAGACGACCTCATGGCCAAGCATTCAACACTCTCTGTCCTCACTAGGGCCACCGCCGCCCTGTTCTCCAATCTATCGATCGTGCTGCCTCTGGCCGTGGTCATGGGTGCCATCATCGCGGGTTTAGACATCGTTGTTGGCAGGCTCGTCGCACCCAACGCCTTCACCGGCAATATGGGTACCGACCAATCCGAGCTCGTGGGTTTGTTTTTGGGCTGGTGGGGCGTGGTCTTGCTTGTGGAGTTGCTATTGGGGCCGCTTGTGGTCGCCATCTCGATTTACGCCGCACGCACCCACAGCCACGGTGGAAAAGCCACATTATCGAAGGCCTTCAACTTTGCGTTGGCCCGCTATGGACGCATCTTCAAATGGCACGCCGCAGCATGGCTCACCATTCAGTTGGGCATGATCGTCTTGGTTCCGGGAATCTTGTTTTTGCTCCAATATGCCTTCGTGGACGCCATCTTGGTGCTCGAGGATGACGACTGGCCTTTGGCTCGGTCAGCCAAACTCACCCGAGGCCGACGGGGTCGTATCTTCGCGATCATCTTGCCCTGGCTGGTCCTCACCCAAGTGATTGGATTTGCCGAATTGTGGGCTTTGTCCGAGGGGACGCTCACACTCATCGCTCTCATGGCCAGTACATATGTACTCAATATCTGGGTCGTGATGGCCTTTTATGTCTTCTACGAAGATCGCACCCGAACAGTCTGAGCACCCACAAGTGAGCGCCAACCTCGCGTCGCTGCCTCAGGGCTGGCCCACCGACCGCATTTTGGCAGGGCTCCCTGCTGGGGCTGCTGCTTGGACCATAGCCCACACCCTCGAGGGAGCCACTTTGGTGGTCTGCCCGACCGAGGCCGTCGCCAACCAGATGGTGGTGGATATCGGCACCCACCTCGCGGGTGCGGCACCGGTCGTGTTGTTTCCTGCCGACGATGTTCGTCCTTATGACGGCATGTCACCCCACCCCGAGATCATTCGCCGCCGCATTCGCGCGACCATGCTGCTTCACCAAAAAATACCGTGTGTGGTGGTGTGCTCACCCCGGGCCATCTTCCATAAAGTGTTGTCAGCCCAGACCATAAACACCCTCAGTGTGCATCTCAAACCTGGCATGGTCACCGACCGCGAACAATTGGCCATGGACTTGGTCCAGCGGGGCTACCACGGCGTCGCCAAAGTGATCGAACCAGGCACATTATCCAGCCGAGGCGCGGTAATCGACCTGTGGCCGACCGATGCTGACGCCCCTGTGCGAATCGAATTCTTCGACGATGAGATCGAGGAGATTCGCCCCCTCGACCCGGCCACACAACGCAGCGGTAGCCCACTATCCCAGATCAAAGTCACGGTGGCCCGAGAGGCTGTACCCACTGAAAATGCCTTGCGCAGGTTGGGCATTTCGACCCGGTCGGTCATGGCGGAAGAGGGCCGAGGCGAGACCATCCGCCGCCAGGTGCTACAAGACCTCCGAAGTGGCCTGTGGTTTCCTGGCGCCGAGGACTATTTAGGAGCGATGTACGCCCTTGAGAGCATCGGCGGGCTCGCTGATCGGGTGGTGGTGGTAGAGGCCGAAGATGTGGCGGGACGGCTGACAGCAGCAGCGGCCAGTATCTGGGACCGTTTTGAGGCCAAAAGCCTTGTGGACCGCCCATTGGTCGACCCCTGGGACCGGTACCTTCGGCTCGAGGAGGTCAGGCTACTCATCGCCCTAGCACACCAAATCAGCGCCCTCGCCATCGACGACGCACCCGATTTTGGTGCCCTCCCCAACCGCGCACTCTTTGTCGGAAAAGGCGAACTTGCGCCCGTGGTCGGCCGTATTCATCAGTGGCTAGAAGAAGGTTGGTCTGTTGCTTTGGTGGCCGACTCACACACCCGCGCCGAACGCATCAAGGCATTGCTCAGCCCCCACGGGCTTCTCCCAACCCAGGCCCAAATCGGCGAATTTGCTCCCCAAGGCCAGCTCAGTCTATGGATAGGCGCACTCCATCATGGCTTTCATTGTGAATCTGCCGGGCTCGCCATCATCTCTGTCGATGAACTCTTTGGGGCCAGACGTCGTAAACAGCACATCCGAAAATCGCTCAAAGAGGCCACGCTCGGATCGGTCAATGAGCTTGCCGTCGGTGACCTGGTGGTCCACACCCGCCATGGCGTGGGGCGCTTTTCAAAGCTCAAGCGCATCGATTTGGATGGCAACACTCAAGAGTTCGCCGAGGTCGAGTACCGGGGCGGCGACCGTATGTATTTGCCAGTCACCCGACTCGATGAGCTTTACCGCTATCGTTCGGTAGGAGAGATCAGTCCTCGACTGGACAAACTTGGGGGCGACAGTTGGGCCAAGCGCAAGGCCAAGGTCAAAGACCGCGTTTTGCGGATGGCCCATGAATTACTCGAAATGCACGCCCAGCGCGAGATTCAAAAAGCCTTCGCCTATGTGGGCAGGCCTCCAGCCTTCCAGCAGTTTTGCGAGACCTTTCCATTCGAGGAAACCCCCGACCAAGCCGCCGCCATCGAGGAGGTCTTGGCCGACCTCGCCAAGGCCGAGCCCATGGACCGCCTTGTGGTCGGCGATGTGGGCTTTGGAAAAACAGAGGTCGCGATGCGGGCAGCCATGCGGGTGGCCATGGAAGGGCATCAGGTCGCGATCCTCTCACCCACATCGGTGTTGAGCTTTCAACACTTGGACACCTTCAAAAAGCGCTTCGCAGATACCGGCCTTCGGGTCGAGTTGCTCAGCAGCTACCGCTCATCGAGTGTGCGCACGGCGGTGCTGAAAGACATCGCAAACGGTGTGATAGACATTGTCATTGGCACCACATCCTTGCTCACACGAGACTTGCGGTTTTCTCATCTGGGCTTGATCGTGGTCGACGAAGAACACCGATTTGGGGTGCGCCAAAAACACAAACTCAAGCAGTTGAGTTCCAACCAAAGCGCCGGCCCAGTCCATACCCTGGCCATGTCCGCCACCCCCATCCCCCGCACATTACACATGGCTTTGAGTGGTCTGAGAAAGGTAAGCTTGATCACCACACCACCCCCAGAGCGCCGCTCGGTTCAAACCCGGCTGAGCCGCTTCGATGATGCCCGTATTCGCGAAGATATCCGGGCAGAACTTGGCCGGGGCGGTCAGGTGTTTTTTGTTCACAACCGGGTGGCCAGCATCGAGGCGATGGCCGCTCGCATTCGAAAACAAGTTCCTGAAGCCTCGATTGCTGTCGCCCATGGTCAAATGGACAAACGCCAACTAGAACGTATATTATTAGACTTCGTCCAGCGAAAACACCATGTGTTGGTCTGCTCCACCATCATCGAATCTGGGGTGGACATACCGAGCGTCAACACCATCATCATCAACCGTGCAGACGAGCTGGGTATGGCACAATTATACCAACTCAGAGGGCGGGTCGGCCGCAGTCATGTCCGCGCCAGATGCACCTTGCTGATCCCACCCGAAGCCATAATAAACTCGACAGCCAAAGCCCGATTGCTCGCCTTACAGGAGCATTCGGACTTGGGCTCGGGCTTTGCCATTGCCACACGAGACATGGAAGTTCGGGGGTCTGGGACATTGCTCGGCGAGTCTCAACATGGCCATATACAAGCGGTCGGGTTCGACACCTATATTGAGCTGCTCGAAGAGGCCATCGCCACCGCTCGAGGCGATATGCAAACCAAGCGCCTCAACCCAGAAATCGAGGTCGCAGTCCCCATGCTCATCCCCGACTCGTGGATGCCAGAACTCAACGACCGCTTGGGCGCCTACCGACTGCTCGCATCTTCGCGAAGTACAGCCGCGGTCAGGGCGGTCCTTTCTGAATGGGAAGACCGTTTTGGAGAACCCCCACCAGAAGTGCTGAACCTGGGCTGGGCTGCTGAGGCGAAGGTGCGGGCCCGCAAGCTTGGCATCTCCCATATCCGCTGGAAAAAAATTCGGGTGGACTTGGACTTTGATGATGCCTCACCCATCCCCAGAGCGCGCATCGTCGCGATGGTCTCCAAAGACAATGACCGATTCAGCCTGGCCCCGATACCCGGTCAACCCGATGGCGGTGCGGGCCGGTTGGTCGTCCGCTTTAGTGAGGCTGAAGGGGTGTGGCCCTTCCGGTTTTTGCACTGGCTGTTTCGACAACTCGAGCCATCGGCAGACCGGGACTAGTCCAAGTACCCAAGCGCTCTCAACTCCGCGATCAACTCCGCAGACATCTCGGGCTCGGTGCCGGCCGAATCGCCTTCCTCAAAAGCGGACTCGGCCAACGCCCACAGGGCCGCCACCTTGTCCGGATGAAGCGCGGCGAGGTCGGTGGTCATGGCCGGGTCAGCGGATAGATCAAAGAGCATTTTTTCGCCAGCCGATGAAAACACCAGCGCGTCTTCACCCTGACGATACAAGGACCAATCATGAGAAAAGAGGCCTCCAAGGCTGTCCTTCCAAGGCCGCGAGGCCCAGGCCTTGGCTTGTATTGGACCTGCACGTTTGGCCCCGTCGATCACCGCTAAAAGCGAATTGGGCGTGGGCACATCGACTTTGGCGAAATCCAAAATGGTGTCGTATACATCTTGCAGCTGAACCGGCGTCGCCACCCGCACACCTTTGGGCAAACGTCCGGGTGCAGCGATCACGAGGGGCACCGCCGTCACTTCGCTGAAAACCGTCTTTCCATGCTCCCACATGCCGTGCTCACCGAGGTATTCACCGTGGTCGGAGGTCACGACCACCACCCCATCGCCGCGGTCTTCATTCCAAGCGCTCAAGATTCGGTTGAGCAAAAAATCTGCTGCGGTGATGCCACCTGTGTACAAGTCGACGATCATCGGCATATCGGCGGCAGGGATCTGCAATTGCCCGCTCATCAACATGCGAAACCCACCCATGCGCCCGCCGGGAGGCGTTTCATAAAAATCGATTCCAGACTTGCCGTCCATCAAAAAGCCATCTGCCCAGTCCGGCGCACTTTCGACCGATGCCAAGCGCGTCTTGTGGGCCATCGACCACGGCGCTGGGTAGACCTCCCACGGTGCATGGGCCAACAGAATATTGATGAACAAAAACAAAGGGCGATCGTCGGGCTCAGCCAAAAGTCTGACGGCCCGTTTGGCCAAAGCGGCATCGTGGAGGTTTTCGGCGGTCTCAAAACCACGCGTCAGCCCCATTTTGGGGTCCAAAAACCGATTCGAGGCCAAGCTGACCGTCCGATAGCCCGCTGCCGATAAGCGCTCAGCAAGGGTGGGTAGGTCTTTGCGCATGCCAAGCAAGCCCCAATGTCCACCGCTCAACCCAACACCCTCTTTGTTGATCGAGGCATGGGCACCGTGCACCCAAGGCCCCACACCGGTAAACAACGACGCATGACTGGGCCAAGTCCACGAGCCAGGGGCAGTCACATCCTCAAAAACCACCCCTGCGGCCGCCACTGCATCGAATTGTGGCGAGGTCGGGTCTTTGTACCCATAGGCCGAAAGCATGTCTGGACGGACAGTATCGAGCACCACCAACAGCATATCAGGCTGCGAACGCGGGCTGACAACCTGGGGCGCCTGGGGAGAGGTGCTGGGCGAGCCTCCACAACCCATCCAAGCAAACAAGCCCACAGCCATAAAGAAGACAGCTTTCATAGGACCATGGCTAACCCAGGGCAGGAACACCAGCAGAATGCTATAAACAAGCGCCTACACAACTCGGAGCCAGTCTATGTCCCGCCAAGCACTTTTTTTCGCGGCTTTCGTCTTGGCCTGTGGCGACACACCAAAGTCCACTGACACCGGCTTCGACGATGCTTTCGCAGATGCTGACGATTCAGGATGGAAGCCCGACGGCATCCCTGATGCCGACGCTGACACTGACACCGATGCCGACGCCGACGCTGATGGCGGTCCCAGCACATATTTAGGCTGGGAAGTTGATGGTGCCGTCGATTACCAAAGCACCCTCAACGGCTCCACTTTATGCGATGCGCTCGTGGGCTTCGCGGGGCCAGCCTATGTGGGCGAATGCGATGGCTGCGATTTCGCCTTTCGGGTGATCGGAAATATTGAAAATGCTGGCGACTCGACGGCCGACTGCCACCTCGACCCACGCTTGTCCTTTGTGGCAGACACTACCTTTGATGACTTCATCATCAGCCACGCCGATGTCCGCTGGGTCACAAATAGCACAGGCCTCGACTATCAAATCTACAACGCACTGTCGGTTGGCTACAGCTACTACCACCCAGATTACGGTAATTTTGACGGTCCATACTGGTTCACAGCCCACCATGACGAGGCCGAGTTCGACTCGAGTTTTAGCCGAGATGGCAATGAAGTCGCTTGGACATTTCATGTCGAAAATGTGAGCGCGACCAACGAAGGGGAGGCGCATGTGGACACCTGCGGTGCTGAGCTGATCGACACCTCTGTGGCCGCGGCGGGCGGTGAGTCTGTCGAGCAGACCATCCCTTGTGACGGAATTCAGGTCGATATCTGGGAGGTCACCACATCCTCCTCCGACGCATTCACCATCACCGTGGACACCGTCGCCGACGCACCGAGTTTTGACCCCTTTATCATCGTCAACAATTCAGCCACCGGATGCGTGGATACTTATGCAGACGACGGTTTCGCTTGCACAAACCCACCCCCAACCTATGAGTGCCCCGCAGCTGAGGTCACATCTGGGCCGGCCACCTACGAGATCATCGTGGGCAGCTTGGGAGACTGCAGCGACGAGGTCGTCACATACGGCCTTTCGATCGCATCGGAAGAAGAAGGCCTGGCCCTGGTATTGATCGACGATAACGCAGAGCGCTTCATCAACTTTTCGTGGCAAAGCAATGTGACTGACACGAGTGCTTGTGCCACGATTTACGAAAGCGCCAAGCCCGAAGACGCCACAGTTTGCACCCCGGTGGCTGCCGATGCGAGCATCGACCTTGATGAGGGGTCTGATGACACAGGCGTTGAAGACACCGGCGTTGAAGACACCGGAGGACTGTAGTGGCCAAATTTGTTGCCATTGAGGGACTGATTGGGGTCGGAAAGACCTCCTTATGTCGGCTTCTCGAGAATGAACGCAAGGCACGATTGGTGCTCGAGCCTTGCGATGACAATCCATTCTTGGCCTCTTTTTACGCCGACCCAGAACGTTTCGCCTTTCCCGCCCAAATGTTCTACTTGGCCAGCCGCTTTTCTCAACAAATGAACCTGCGTCAGCTCGACCTCTTCTCCGACTTGATCATCAGCGACTATCTCTGGGAAAAAGACCGTCTCTTCGCCGAAGAGACCTTGGTCGGTCACGAGATGGATCTTTATGACCGGTTTAGCGGACTGCTCCAAGGCGCGATCGAGACCCCTGACTTTGTGATCTTTCTGGACTCTCCGACCGAGGTCGTCCGCGGCCGCATCGCCAAACGAAACCGCGAAGGGGAGAGTGTCATCGAGGCGGAGTACCTCGACTCCTTACGGGAGCGCTACTACGCCTTGTGGGCCCGATACAAGGCTGCCCCAGTCTATGTGATCGACACCTCAGAGATTCATTATGTGGATTCACAAGAAGACAAAAACTACATTCTGAGCATGATCGATGGTTGGCTCAAAGGCGAGCCCATCCCTGGCGCACCCCGTGCATACCAACCGCCCACCCATCAACTCTCGATGTTTGGTTGAGCCTCAAGGATGCCCTTCCGAGCGATCAGTCCCTCGTAAAACACCACACTGAGTAAGGTGATCACAAAATAGGCCGGGATGATTCCCACCACGCAGGCCAAAATTCCTGCTATCGCAGCCAATGAGCTGGACAGATAAACATAGCCCAAAAAGGTCTTCTCACCTTTCATCAGGCGGAAGCTCTCCCACAAGGCCGTGAACGGGTCAGTCTGCTGGTCGACCACCACATAAATCGTCATGGGTGCCGCGAGCATAAAGTACAAACCGGGGACGATAAGCAGCATAAAACTGAAAATCGTCAGATAGTAAACCATCACCATCGCGCCCAAGGTGAACATCCACTCGCTTATGCCCGGCCTGAGCAGCCGAGCCCACGAAAAGGGTTTACCCCGGATGATATCTAGGCTGATCTTGGTCGCACCCACGGTGGCAAAACTCAATGGAATGGCGGTGACCGGGTAAATAAGGGTGCTGATAAGCAGGTCGCTCACCAGATCCAAGACCACGGGCACCTGAACAGCGCCAAGCAACTTCAAGGGCCCGGCGATAAAGGCATCGAGGGGTGCAGATACGAGATCGCTAAAGCCCTCTGAGGCCAAACTGGCCACCACGTACAAGGCTGTGTAGGCGAGGATGCCCAGCCAGCCGCGCTTGGCGCCCTCAAAAGCCACCCGCCAAATTGCCTTCACTGACAACAAGCCTTCGGTGTTCAGCTTATCCATGTCCTTCGTCTCCCACATTGCCACGAAAGCCTCAGGCGTAAGCCACCGCTTGGGTGAGCGCACCTGCGAGCAATGTTTCGACCACATCAATCCGCTTTTCCACCGCGTCGATCTCGAGAAAATCTTGGCGGGCGTCCACGTCGGGCAGCACCAGGTGGGCCACTGCGTTTACAAATGGCACGAGGGCCATCTGTTGACTCAAAAGTGGCTCGACCCGCTCGGCAAGTTGCGGCCGACCGCCGGCAATTTGGGCCAACATCAGCCGTAATCTCCGTACTGCACCCTGTAGCCCCTTGGCATCTCCATCGGCCATCTCATCGCCCAAGAGATCCGCCTCAGCCACCCGATACAGGGTCTCGCGTTCTATTTCTTCTCGGATGGAAAGCCGGCCCAAGCCCAAAATGACGATATTCGCCCGACCATCGGCCAAGGGCTCATAGCGGACAATCTTTCCGAAGCCGGCCACCTTAAAGACCGGTGGTCGACCATTATAGGCCCGCTCCCATCCTGGCTGGAGCCGCGGAACGGCCACATAGCCACTGCCTCCCATCGCGTCGTCCACCATGTCCCGGTATCGAGGCTCAAAAACATGCAAAGGCAACATCGTGTGGGGAATGAACACCGAACCCGGGAGCGGAAACAGCGGAATTAGCTCCACCGCGTCCATCATCTCTGCGATATCTGCCACCTTGATCACAGCCTCTTGCCTCCACAAAGTCGCCTTTTGCGTTCAGGCTTTGGCGACAGCCTTTTCCCAAGCGCGGAGGTGACCCGCCACTACATCATCCCGCATATCGGGAAAGAATGTCGAATCTTCAACCCAAGCTTGGCGAAGACAATCCATGCTGTCCCAAAATCCGACCGCCAAGCCCGCAAGAAAAGCCGCCCCCAGCCCGGTGGTTTCGAGCACCGTGGGCCGCACCGTCGAGGTCTTGAGGATGTCGCACTGAAACTGCATCAGCAGGTTGTTTCGAGCAGCGCCACCATCGACTTTAAGCAAAGCCAAGCGGTCGCCGGCATCTGCCTCCATGGCCTTTAAAATATCTGCGATCTGCAAGGCCACACCCTCGAGGACCGCGCGGGCAATATGGGCGCGGGTGGTACCACCGGTGATGCCACTCAACATTCCACGGGCATCGGGCCGCCAGTGGGGAGCGCCCAAGCCCGCGAGCGCTGGCACAAACACGAGCCCCCCAGCATCAGGCACAGATGCCGCCAGCGCCTCGATCTCCTCAGCGCTGTCGATGATCCCCAGGCCGTCTCGAAGCCATTGGACCGCAGCCCCGGCTATAAATGCACTGCCTTCGAGCGCATAGCAAGTCTCTCCGGCGATTCGCCAGGCCACGGTGGTCAACAAGCCGTGCTGACTCGCCACGGGTGTGGCCCCGGTGTTCATCAATATAAAGGCCCCCGTCCCGTAGGTGCACTTGGCCTCACCCCGCCCAAAACACGCAGAACCAAAAAGAGCTGCCTGCTGGTCGCCGGCCATACCCGCCACGGCAATCCCATCGTTTAAAAAGTCGAGGCCTGCTGTGTGGCCCACCACCTCGGCGTTATCGCATATTTTGGGTAAACACTGGACCGGTATGTCCAAAAGCGCGAGCAAACCCAGATCCCAATCCATCGTGTGGATATTGAACAACAGGGTGCGCGAGGCGTTTGATGGATCGGTGACATGGGCACCACACAGCCGCCATGCCAGCCAAGTGTCGATGGTGCCGAACAGAATTTCACCCTTTTCAGCCCTTTGGCGCGCGCCCGGCACGTGGTCCAGCATCCATTTTGCTTTGGTTCCAGAAAAATACGGATCCAACAAAAGCCCGGTCTTCGCCCGCACCTCGTCCTCTAAACCCTCCGCTTTTAAAGCCGCACACATCTCGGTTGTTCGTCGATCTTGCCACACCAGCGCACGGTGAATCGGCTCACCGGTTTCACGGTCCCAAAACAGACATGTCTCCCGTTGGTTGGTGATGCCTACAGCCATAATTTCGACGGGGCCAGCAGCGGCCAACGCTGTTTTGATGGCCGAAACCACACTGGTCCAAATCTCTTCGAGATCATGTTCCACATGCCCCGGCTGGGGATAATGATTGGGAAACTCCACATTCGCCGAGGCCACAACCGACACCTCTTGGTCCAATAAAAGTGCAGTGGTCCCTGTGGTCCCTTGATCGATCGCGATCACAACTTGAGTCATGGCTGTCTCCTTGAGTGCCATGTGTATCATAGGTCGCCTCGCGGGTGGTGGAGCACCATGCTACCTTCGGGGCACTTGGAGGTCCCATGTTTTCACTCGCCCTGATCGCCCTCACAGGCTGTGGTTCAAGCGCCTACACCTATTCAGGCTACTGGTCTGCCGACCACTTCCCACTCTCTGGCAATATTACTTGGGAATACCAAAACGAAGGCGAAGACTATTTGATGAAGGTCCAAACCGTATCCACCGAGACGATCGGTGATGATAATGTGGTCACCTTAAATTACGTCAACCAAGACACATCCAGCTTGATTTATGCCATCAAATGGTCGGCAGATGCCGGTGAGAGTATCCGACTTCACGGCTACAAGGTCGAAGGCGAAATGGGTGGCCAGGGTCAAGACGACACCGGCGGAGCAGATGCCGGCATCGACACCGTGGCTGGAGAGTGGGTCAACTTTGACCCGCCGCTTAATCTTACCGAAGCCCAGGGGGTTCCCGGTGACGTGATTAAAAGCACAGGCAATGGCGTACAGTTCACATCCACATTCGATGCCTACGAGGCTTGCCCCAACTTGTGGACCCAAGACTGGGAGTGTCTGAAGCTCGTGATCGAAAGCGACGAAGTCAGCCCCGCACCTTTTGTGGGAACCTGGCACTTGGCCACCGAGTACGGCACGTCGCTCTTTCAGCCGGCAAACGCAAGCTACCCTTGGCGACTCACCACCTATGACTGGAAAGAAGCGGGTTGATCCTGCTGTCGCTGGCCCTGGCTTGCGGCCAAGTCCAAAGCCTGCCCGCAAACTACCAAGTTGACGTCATCGGCTCTGCTTTGTTGGATACCGACAAAATCCGAGTGTGCGTGAATGATCAGCGTATTCACGAAGAGGCGCTCGGGCATGGGCGAATCGCCGTCACCGACTTGACCGACCCCATCACGGTATCGATTCACCACATTGTCAAAAGCACCAGCCTTGGGCACACCGAAACCCTGTCGCTGAGCGTCGAAGACCCCTATATCGAGGTGGACTGGACAGTAGAAACCATCGAGAAAGCCTGCACAATGACCAGACCTAAAGCCGAGATTGGATCATTCGTTTTAGCCGTCCACTTCATAGAGTAGATGCGGAACGCCCTCGAAAGTTCCACGTGGAACTGATACTCTGGGTCTTGGAGTGGATTTGATGGACACACAAGCGCTTCTCGACGCGACCAGGGTTGGCCTAGCCGGCCTCGATGTGGCACCGAGCACCCAGCAAGCTGCACTCGAGCACCTGCAGCGGTGGCTGGAAGATCCACGCTTTGCCTCATACGGTTCTCAGATTCAAGCGCTGTGCGACAAGGCCCAATGGGTCACGCTTCTCGATGGCTTTTATCAGGACCTTCCTTTTGGTACCGGCGGACGGCGAGGCCGGGTCGGTATTGGCCCAAACCGTTTCAACCCTTGGACATTTTCGGCATCGATACAAGCCCATGCCGATTGGTTGAGGGCCACCCGGGGCGAAGGGCCGCTGATGGTTGTCATCGGCTATGATGTCCGTCAATTTCAGGATATTTTAGGTACTTACGATCCGGTCATCGCCTCTCCTATCAACGGCATCCGAAGCCGGGACTTCGCCGAAATCGCCGCCGAAATCTATAGCGCTCAAGAGATCCGAGTCGTGCTCCCAGAGGCCGACGCATTTTTGAGTACGCCTGAGCTTTCTTTCGCGATTCGCCAACTCCAAGCTGACGGGGGCTTGGTGATCTCTGCGAGTCACAACCACCCCGACGACAACGGCAGTAAATTTTATCACGCCCATGGCGGCCAGTTGGTCCCACCTTTTGACCAGGAGTTGGCCAGCCACATCGGGTCGGTGGAGCGCATCGAGAGAATGTCTTTGGACCGTGGGCAAGCTGCAGGGCTGGTGCGGACGCTCCAAGCCGATGTCCATGCCCGCTATATTGAAACCAACTTGAGGATCATTCAACACAGTGATGTGCCGCTTTTGGATGTGGTGTTCACCCCCCTACACGGCACCGCCGACACCACGGTCGCAGAGGTTTTGACCGCCGCGGGGGTGGCTCTCACCCTTGAGCCAAGCCAGTGTAGCCACGATGGATCCTTTCCCACCGTCCCCTTTCGTGCCCCAAATCCAGAGCGCCCCGAAACCCTCAATATCGCCATCGAGACCGCAAAATCTGTGAATGCAAAGCTGGTGATGGGCTGCGATCCCGACGCAGATCGGCTCGGCGTCGCTGTGGAACATCGCGGTGAGTGGGTCACCCTCAACGGTCATGAAATCGCAGCCCTAGTCTGCCACGCAGCCTTAATGAACCACCCTCACCAAGAGCCTTTGGTGTTGACCTCAGAGGTGACCACCACCTTGGTGACCCGCATCGCGGAATCCTATGGGGCCGCCGTGATGGACTCATTACTCGTCGGATTTAAATACATTGGTGCTGCACTTTATGGACTTGAACGAAAAGGCCGGTTTGGTCCATTCGAGGGTGATATCGATCGCTTCGCGGTCGGTGTAGAAGAGAGCCACGGCCTTTTGGTGACCCCTGATATTCGAGACAAGGATGCTGCAGGCGGGGCATTGGTGCTCACAGTCTTGGCCTCGACAGAAGCGCAACACGGGCGCAGCTTGGTGGACACCTTGGCCCAACTGATGCACAAACATGGGGTGTTTTATAACCATCTTGGCTGTGCGATCATGGAGGGCGCTCAGGGGCGCGCCCACATTAACGCAATCATGGCCGGCTTCCGCAGCACGCCACCCACACACATAGACGGACACGCGGTTATCGAAACTTTAGATCTCCAAGACCCCGAGGGTCCAAGAGGGGTGGCTGTATCGGACACCGACCACAGCAGTCGCAACATGCTTTGCTTTGAGTTGGAAGGCGGCAGACGCCTTATTTTACGCCCGAGTGGTACCGAGCCAAAAGCCAAAATCTATGTACAGACCAGTGCTCAGCCACCCCCTCTTTTAGAGGGCGTTACCGCCGTGCAGGCCCAACTCAAAACCGATGCGAAGCGCCTGACTGCGGCTTTTATCGACACCATGCTGGCACGCGTGGACATCAATCTACCTTCATGGGCCCACGCCATATCGGACCATGTCTCCATCGACACCAAGCTACAGTGGGCCAACACCTTGGTCCCTCAGCTCCTAGAGCACATAGAAAATGATGGAGACAATGCCAAGGTTTGGCTTAAAACCAAACTCGACGCCAACGGTCGAGCCCAGCTGTCAGCCGGGATAGATGCACTGATTTTGAGCATGGGCTTTGCCCACCCCAGGCTATCTGCTTGCTTTGAGCCCGAAGCACCCAAGACCGAAGCACCTTAATCTTCGATGATTCGCCGGGGCCCTTGCTCGAGCGGCATCAAAATGGTGACCCCTTCAACCGAACGTTGATACCAGCGCATGCGCTCAAGATACTCGCCTAAAAAATGGTCCCGAACCAAGCCGGTGCCGGTGCGCGTAGAGTGACGAACCCTCACCCCCTCACCTTGTTTTCTGGGCAACACAAAGCCCACATGCGACACCACGATCGGCTTCCAGTCCTTGGGCTGCCGAATGGTCAAGATGATGGCACCTGGTGGGATTCGGTCCAAAGCTGCCTCTGCGGCATCCAGTGAGAGAACGTTCAAGCCAAAATGGCCGACAGGAAGATCTTCCGGCTGGAGATTGAGTGCATTTACACCATGCCAATTGGCCCAGATTTGGGGGCTGAGCACCTTCTCGACCCGATGGGTCTCACCCAGAGAGGGTGTGATGTCCTTTAAAAAGCCCGCGTCAATATTTTTTGGCACCCACTGGCTCATCATAAAATGGTGGCGACTGGTGTAACCAACCTGGCCATCACGGTAGCGAAGCGCATCACGCAGGGCCGGCACGCCCACAGGATCCCCCGCCAAGCTCAGGGCTAGAACCTCTTCGAGAAAGGTCAGGCAATCAAAGGTATCGTACCGGGCAGGCGGATCTGTGTCTGGCGGAAGCCCCTCACCATGACCGCCCACCAAATAGGGAAAACCCAAAAATGGCTCACTGACAGCCGCCATTCGGACGCCCAAAGGTTCGTTCACCACCTTTCGGGCCACTGACACCACAGCCTCTGGCATGACCCCAAACTCAACCCCTATTTCATCGGCCCCAAAACTGAGGCCGACCATCGCCATAAAAAATACCATCACCGTTACCAACCCATCCGAGCACGGTAACCCGCCACTTGGTCCAACATTTTTCCGAGTCGGATTTCATCGAGGCCTTCTGCCGCCCATCCCAAAGTCCGATCAATCAAACAACATAGGCCCCTGGTCACCAAATCTCGGCGTTCCGCCGGGGCCCGGCGCTGCAAATTGTCCAAGATGTGGGTGACGCCAAGCCGGCCCATTGCGTCCACCTCGGCACCTTGAAAGAGCGCGGAAAAGCCCCGGGGGGCGCCATCGACGAGCTGTTGGGCGACGATACGCCCGGTGCCAGGCCCGTGTTGCTCTGTCCACACAGCGACCAAGGCCGTCAGCACCTCATTGCAGACCCCAACCCGGCGGAGCACCTCGGTGTTGCTCAAGGTTGGGGCACTCAGACGCAAACCGGGCGAGCGCCCAGATGAACCCAAAACGACCCGCTCTTTATCACCAACAAACATGCCTTTGCCCATGCCACGGTTTTCGCGATCATGGTCTTCAAATGCCGCCAAGGGTTTGACGCCCACACCATCACGGGATTGACTGGCCACCGCCCGCCGTTGACGGCTCGCTTCTGCCACAGCGACCGCATGCGCAATCGCACCTTGGGCAGGACCTTGGGCGAGAGGGGTGGCGAGCAAACTCCCAGCCTCTGTCATCGTCGCCACCAGCGACAGGGTTTGAGCATGGGTGAATGGGCTCATGGCGAGCAAATCATCGCGATTGGTCGGGGATGCACACAATGCATGGATATGCCGCTGCTGAGGCGTGCCAGGACTAAACTGGCCCAGGCTAATTTTATATTCGCGATTTGGGGTCATCAGAAAGCTGATGCCGTCGTGTAAAACCTCGAGCTCCCTCAACAAACCTGCTGAGTCGTGACCGATTTGTAAGTGGGGTACCCGAATCGTGTCGGCTGGTTCAAAAGCAAAACGCCCTGCATCGAAGAGGGAAAAAACCAGGTTGTTCCGAAAGCGCCCGGACATCAATCTTCCGACAACACTTGAATCCACCCACCGATGCAAAGTCTCAAAGTCCAAATCAGACCCTGAAGCCTTGAGACGGGCAAGGTCCTTGGTGTTGAGTCGCCCACGAGCAGCCAATCGCCGAACGATGGCTTGTGGGTCTGCAGGACACAGGGCAGCGATGAGCTCACCCTCATTCAGGTATACGGCGCAGGGTGCTCGGGCCGGAACCTGTACACGCACACAACCAGTACGGCCCTGGGACAGGTATGTCCTGACCCTATCGATCGCTCGCCCTGTCTCGCTACCTGGGTGCTCCAAGATGTCCTCCACCAAGGCCTTAATAAGCCAAGGGGTGCATCATCAAGAATGTCGCCCTATCCGACCTTAAAATGAGGCCCGTTCTGGGGCGTAGGTCACGACTTTGTAGCTCCCGTCACCGGATACTGGCGGTGTGATCACCCCGGGTTGCGCAGCCAAACGTCGCTCTTTCTCAAGTTGCTGACCGAGGTGCTCTGAGGCCAACTCAGCGAGCTGAGCGCGCTCTTGTTGCTGAACACCCCAAACGACTGCGAGCAAAATCGCCGCAGCATAGGCGACAACCATCGGCACTGGCAGGCCGACCCGCCGGCGATGCCATGGGCCCACAGGTGCCACGACCAAAGCATCCAAGTGCCCATTGAGTTCTGTGTCCATCTCTCCCCAAAATGCACCCCGTTCACAGATGCTGCGCCGTTGATCTGCACTCAAGGGGGAGAACCGTTGCGCCTCGATCTGAATCACAATCTGCGTGCAAGGGTCGCAGGTCTCGATGTGCAATACAAAACGCTCGCACTCGCAAGACTCAAGCTCCCCGTCTACAAAAGCGGCCACGCGGGAAGAAATCATCAAACAATCCATGTTCACACCCTTTAGTTGGCCAGACTTGTGTCTTGCATCACATCCATCAACCGCATCCGAGCCCGAGAGAGCCGAGACATCACCGTGCCCAGTTTTACCTGTAGCACTTCCGCGATCTCCGCATAGGAGAGGTCATCATAATACCGCAACAACAAGATTTGCTTGTGATCATCGCTCAGCTCATCGAGGGATGCCATGACTTCGCTTTGTTGCTCACCACAAAAAATACGCTCGAGTTGGTCTGCACCAAAAGGCTCTGGTCGCATCATGGTGTCCAAAAGCGCTCCACGCCGTTTACGGTTTCGCACCGTGTTGAAGCATAAATTCGAGGTGACCCGAAACAACCAGGCCTTGATCTTGAAATCTTCTTCGAAAAGCCGAGTCTCGCGCATGGCCTTAATAAAGACCTCTTGCACCAAATCATAGGCCTCTTGGTGGTCTTTCACGATGTAGCGGGCATGAAAATACAAAGGCTGTCTATATTTTCGAATGACCATCTCCATCGCTGAACGCGTACTGGAGGCGGCGAGTTCTTTGATATCGGATTCATCCCACTGAGATGTGTTCTGTGGGTTCACCAGGCGTAATGCGGCGGACATGTCGGTTCTCCTATCTTTTGACACAGCTAAAACTCCTAGTAACTAAAAACTATTCCCACCAACCAACGTTTGACCATGAATAATCTTTCACCCGCAAGCGGCGGACGGAATGAAGTCTGATTTGGCGGGTCCAAATGTGAGCAGGGTTGACTCCAGCGCGCTGTTGGAGGATGCTGTGATTGCAGATGGGGGGGAAATCAAGCGCAGCCGTGCGCACGATGGCCCCAAGGAGCAGCTGAAGATGGAAGTACGGGACCTAATAGAAGAGATCGCCAAGGCCTTGGTGGATAATCCTGATGAGGTTGAGGTGGTGGAGATAGTGGGCACGCAGTCGTGTGTGCTCGAGCTTCATGTACACCCGAGCGATGTGGGTAAAGTCATCGGTAAGCGAGGCGTTCATGCCGACGCGATTCGACGACTGGTCCACGCGATCGGCGGAAAACGCAAGCGACGCTATGTGCTTGAGATCATCGAAGGGCGCCCGGAATAGCCAGGAAAAAATACCGCTAGCAGTTGAAACCTGGGATTTTTACGCCGCGCTCATTCGCTGTGCGCTCAGCTATTTCATAACCTGCGTCCACGTGGCGAAAGATGCCCATCGCCGGATCCCCAGTCAACACACGCTCCAGACGGGTGGCCGCCTCAGGTGTACCATCGGCCAAAATCACTTGCCCTGCGTGCAAGCTGTAGCCCATGCCCACACCGCCACCATGATGAAAGCTCACCCAACTCGCACCATTGACCGCGTTGAGTAGAGCGTTGAGAATCGGCCAATCAGCGACGGCATCTGAGCCATCTTTCATCGCTTCAGTCTCACGGTTCGGCGAGGCCACAGAGCCACAGTCGAGGTGGTCACGGCCGATCACCAGGGGCGCTTTGACACGACCAGTTCGCACAAGCTCGTTGAAGGCCAGACCAGCACGGGCACGCTCGCCGTACCCCAACCAACAGATACGGGATGGAAGTCCTTGAAACTGCACCCGCTCTTGGGCCATTTTGAGCCACCGGTGAAGGGCTTTATCCTCGGGGAATAGCTCAGCAATCACACGATCGGTTTCGTAAATATCCTCGGGGTCGCCACTCAGCGCCACCCAGCGAAATGGGCCTTTTCCTTCGCAAAACAGCGGGCGAATATAAGCCGGAACGAAGCCTGGAAAGTCGAAGGCATTTTCCACCCCACCCTCTTGGGCCTCGGCGCGGAGATTATTGCCATAATCAAAGGTGTGAGCACCCCGGGCTTGAAGTGTGAGCATCGCGCGCACATGGTCGGCCATGGTGGCACGGCTTTTGGCGATGTAGGCCTTTGAGTCTGCAGCCCGAAGCTCAGCGGCCTCAGCCAGGGACATCTCGCGGGGGACATAGCCAATCAACGGATCATGGGCGGAGGTCTGATCGGTCAGCAAATCGGGCACCACACCGCGCGCGATCATCCGCTCGAGAGCGACCGCTGCGTTCGCGACGACACCGATGGACTTTCCGATACCGTCAGCCTTGTACCGCAGTGCGCGATCAATACCTTCATCGATCGAGCCGGCGATCTCGTCCAAATAGCGATGCTCCAGCCGACGTTGCACCCTGTGTGGGTCGACATCAAAACCTAAAAATGTACCGTTATTCATGGTTGCCGCGAGGGGTTGTGCACCACCCATGCCACCCAAACCACCGGAGACCACCAGCCGTCCGGTGAGGTCGGCGGTACCAAAATGCTGCCGTCCCGCCTCGGCGAATGTCTCGTAGGTCCCTTGCAAAATCCCTTGGGTGCCGATGTAAATCCAGGACCCTGCGGTCATCTGACCGTACATCATCAAGCCCTTTTTCTCGAGCTCGCGAAAATGATCCCAGTTGGCCCACTTGCCGACCAAATTTGAGTTGGCGATCAACACCCGGGGGGCATTTTCGTGGGTGCGAGCGATACCGACCGGCTTGCCGGATTGCACCAGCAAGGTTTCATCATTTTCCAGGGTCGTCAGCGCGCGACAAATGGCCTCAAAGGCCTCCCAATTTCGGGCGGCTTTTCCGGTTCCACCGTAAACGACGAGCTCATCGGGGTTTTCCGCCACCTCTGGGTCGAGGTTGTTGCATAGCATCCTTAAAGCTGCTTCTTGCGCCCACCCTCGACAGCTCAGTGTTGTGCCGCGTGCAGCTTTGATCGTCCGAGCCATATGCAGCTCCTAAAAGCGCTGAGTTCTCAGGCCTCTTCGACCCCGTCTTCGTCAGCGATATGACGAATCATCTCGGTCTCGGTGGCCAAAGCATCGTCAGCACAATCCTCGAGGGCGGCCATGGCCTTGTTGTACGCTTCACGGCTCAATTTTCCGCGAGCAATATGACGCTCAGCGGTGCGAACATCCATCAGGTTTTCATTAGTCATAATGTTTACTTATGCCTCGAGGTTGAAATCAGCAGCAGGTGGAAGTGGGGCCAGTGCGTCGTCACTGTCAGCTGCAGGTGGAAGGTCCCCATCAGCAGCTGGGGGCAACTCATCGTCAAGAGCAGGCGGCAATGCACTCTCTGCGGCCTCAGCCTCGAAGGCATGAAGCACCTCGTTTTCGTCGAAGTCGCTCATGTCGGCTTGGACCGCGTTGGCGGCGATTTCCCGAAGAGCGGTCACGATCTCCTTGTTGCCTTGCTCTTGCGCAATCAAGCACGGCTCGCCCTTGAGAAGCTGCTTGGCGCGCTCTGCAGCGACTAAAACGAGTGAGAACCGGTTGGGGATGTTCTCGAGACAGTCTTCGACTGTAATTCGGGCCATGGGAGCCTCCTTGAGATGGCGTGCAGCACGAATGCGCATGCCGGTCAGGCGTGTTTTGGACACCCGCGGTTATCGCGTTTAAACCGATGCGTCAAGGGGGTGTTCGCCGCACTGATCGCCTGTCAGGCCACTTAGGCGGCCAACCGGCGCATGATATCCAAACGTTTGGCTCCACTTTCTCGCCAAAAAGACCGCAATGTCCGCAAAATGGCGTCGACATGGGGTGCTTTTTCCAGCTCAGCACAAAAACCGCCAGCCAGACGCCCAGCCTCTTGGTAGCGGACAATTTCTTCCGAACTGAGCCCCTCGGCCAACTCTGCCTCTAAAAATAAGCGCTTCCACAAGGTTTCCCCAAAAGAAGGATGGTGAAGCCGCGCACACACGAATTTATCGACCTCCGCTTGGGCCTCGAGCTCTAGCAGACTCACAGGCTCCTCTCGTCGGGCACGTTCAATCAGCATCAAAAAGTGGCTCACCCCTTCGGTCGCCGCGCAAAATGCAGCGAAATTTTCCATCGCAGCCTGTGCCAAACTCTGGGTGGTCTCGAGCGCTTGAAGGTGGACATCAGCCACAAAGACCGCCAAATCGACGAAACCATCACGCTCTCGCACCAACACCCACTCGTCGGCGTGACGGGCGTGGGGCCCCAGGACCGACCGCAATTCCACAGCATCGATCTGAAAATGTGCCACATCGGGTGCAGTGGTGCGGTAAATCGCCTGTAAGTGCGCCTGAATCTGACGCAATATCAACTCTCCTCCCCGCCGCGCACGGGCAACACGCCCAGCGCCGTCAATTGTTCTGTCGTGCCCTGGTCGGGGTGGCTCACCCACCGTTCATACAGGGCCAAAATATCAGCGTTGGTGGTCGCGCGAACTTCATCACGCACACGCTGCAACACCGTTGAACACGCATAAAACTGCTCGGCCAACTCCTGGTAAATCACATCAAAACCTCCACCGCCTCCATTCCAGCGCATAGACGTTGCGAGTTGCTCGTAGGCCGCAGCACCCATGGACAGATAATAATCCAGGCTGATGCTCTTTCGGCTCAAGCTGGCCCTGAAAAATCCAGAGGTATACAGGGCACGGTCTCCCAGCTCCCGCCAAGCCTGGGTCGCGGTCGCGCCACCCTTTTCTCGGGCGACGATTTGCAGTTCAACCAAGGTGTCTGTGTTTGGGGTGTCGGGGGTTCGACCCCGCTCTACGAGAAGGTTGGAAAGGTAGTACACCCCATCCTCGGAGACCGGGCCGCCCACCGAGGCCGATGCTTTTCCCACCGCAGTGTGGAAAAAGTCGAAAAGATTCTCTTCTTGACTCAATTCGGGAATAGACATGCGTCCTCCGTGTGTTGGGTTTGCGCCATCCGATAAGGCTGGCTTTTTACTTGTTCTGCGATCACTTCATTTCCCTCTACGGCAGCAAAGGCGAATCCTTGACTTGACTGTCAACGCCCTCGCGATACAGCGCGGCCGCTTCATCCCATTACTGCGCGTGCGTGGCGGGGTGATTGTTTTTCGCCGGGGGGCGGATGACCGCAAGCAAAGCCATCGGCGTAAGCCACCCCCATACCTCACTTTAGGAGCCAAAATCATGATTCGTCCACTGTTTGACCGCATCGTTATCGAGCGCACGGAAGAAGCCACCCAAACCAAGTCCGGTCTGTTTTTGCCAGAGACCGCCAAAGAAAAGCCCGCTGAAGGCACCGTGGTTGCAGTCGGTAATGGCCGAGTGAACGACAAGGGCGACCTCACAGCGCTCACCGTCCAGGTCGGCGACAAGGTTTTGTTCGGAAAATACGCCGGCACAGAAATCAAGGTCGATGGCGAAGATCGGTTGATCCTGCGCGAAGACGATATTCTCGGCATCATTGAAGATTAGTTTCACCCACATTCCGTCCCGGGTGCAAATTGCAGCCCGGAAACCAAGGAGATTATAAATATGTCTGCCAAAGAAATTCTGTTTGATGTTGAGGCCCGCAACAAGGTCCTCGATGGTGTTGATACCCTCGCAAACGCGGTCAAGGTGACCCTCGGGCCCAAAGGCCGCAACGTGGTCATTGAAAAGTCCTGGGGCGCACCCATCGTGACCAAAGATGGCGTCACAGTGGCCAAAGAGATCGAGCTCGAAGACAAGTTCGCCAACATGGGCGCACAGATGGTCAAAGAGGTCGCATCCAAGACCTCGGACACCGCTGGCGATGGCACCACCACTGCCACCATACTTGCACAGAGCATCTACCAAAACGGCCTCAAGTTGGTCGCAGCGGGTCACAGCCCAATGGAACTCAAGCGGGGCATCGACAAAGCTGTCGCAGCCATCGTTGAGCAGTTGGCCAAAAACTCGAGCCCCATTGCGGACGCCAAAGAGATCGCACAGGTCGGTACCGTCAGCGCCAATGGCGACGAGGCCATCGGTGATATGATCGCTGAGGCCATGGACAAAGTGGGCAAAGAGGGCGTAATCAGTGTCGAAGAGAACAAAGGCCTCGAGACCGAGCTTAAAGTCGTCGACGGTATGCAGTTCGATCGGGGCTACCTGAGCCCTTATTTCGTGACCGACTCCGAGCGGATGGAAGTGGTCCTCGAAGACCCATACATCATCATCCACGAAAAGAAGATCTCCAGCCTTCGCGAGTTCATGAAGCTTCTCGAGAAGTTGGTGAGCACCCGCAAGCCCATTTTGGTGATCGCAGAAGATATCGAGGGTGAGGCTTTGGCCGCACTCGTCGTAAACAAGCTTCGCAACACCCTTCAATGCGCCGCAGTCAAGGCTCCAGGCTTTGGTGATCGACGCAAGCAAATGCTCGAAGACCTCTCGGTTCTCACCGGCGGCAAGCTCATCGCTGAAGAGCTTGGCCTAAAGCTTGAGAGTTTGAACATCGAAGATTTGGGCACCGCCAAGCGTGTCGTCATCACCAAAGACAACACCACAATCATCGATGGCGCTGGTGAAAGTCAGGCCATCGAGGCCCGGATGTCACAGATTCGCACTCAAATCGAGAACACCACATCAGATTACGACCGTGAGAAGCTTCAAGAGCGGCTCGCCAAGTTGTCTGGTGGTGTGGCTTTGATTCGGGTCGGCGCAGCCACCGAGATCGAGATGAAAGAGCGGAAGGCTCGGGTTGAAGATGCACTTCATGCAACCCGTGCTGCTGTCGAGGAAGGAATCCTTCCCGGTGGTGGTGTTGCGCTCATCCGCGCGACCTCGGCCCTCGACACCCTCGAACTTCCAGAGGCTCAACAGTTCGGTGCAAACATCGTTCGTATCGCCGTCGAATCACCGCTTCGTCAGATCGTCTACAACGCCGGGGGAGAGCCCTCCATCGTGCTTGAGAAGGTCCGCAACGGTGAAGGCAGCTACGGATACAACGCCCGCCAGGACGTCTACGAGGACTTGATCGCCGCCGGCATCATCGACCCCACCAAGGTGACCCGCAGCGCTCTGCAAAATGCAGCCTCTGTGGCCGGCTTGTTGCTCACTACCGAAGCACTTGTCGCCGATCACACCGAAGAAGATGGCCACGAAGGCCACATGCACTAAGCGATTGCTTAAACAAAAAGCCCGCCCTTAGTGGCGGGCTTTTTTATGGGCAGTACCCGCCGAATCAAAGAAAGATTCGCACACCAATACCGCCATCAAAACCACTGTGGGAGACCGGGGTGACCATCCACACAGGGGCCATCTCAAAATACACTTCGAGGGGCAGGTCTTCAGGTTCAACAGATACGCCGAAGGGAAACCGAAAGCCAAAAACACCGCGGGGACGCTCTCGCTCCAAAGCCGACGACTCTCCGAGCAGCCGAAGCCGGACGCCCACACCGAAATACACCGGGTAATGCAGACCCATAGCGTCATCGGAATCTATCTCAGTCGGGCTATATAAATAATCGACGCCCAAATGCATGCGCTCTTGGCCAAAACTCCAGCCCGCCATCATTTGAACGGACTGTTGGTCATCCCACCGCACCATCAAAGTAGAAGACACCGGCTCACCGAGCATCGCGCCCACCCCAATGCCCTGGGGGCGGCCTGAGGCCTGCAGAGAGCCCAGCAGCCCCAATATGCACAACAAGCCCCTCATGGTCGCGCTCCAACCCAAGTGCTGAGTTGCGCGTTGCCATATAGCGCCACCACCTTGCGCAAGACCGGTCGGAGCTGATCATCCAGCACAAAGCTGCCCCAAGCTGGGTCTGTCATGACCACCTCAAGCTCAAAACCAAAATGAAGTGCGTCCATCAAATGTTCTTCGAAGCGGATGGGGTCGCCGGTCAAACCGGCAATATGGGCGAGCCTAAAGTGACCTGCCCAGTGTTTGGGCCTCAAATGAACAACCATCTGAAAGTCCACAAGCGCCATATCGCGCTCGCCTGTGATGAGGCGAATCTCTCCCCGATCATAAGCTGCTGAAGACATCTGCGGGTCTTGAGCCAAGGCGGCATCATAATGACGCAAAGCCACCTCATACTCACCCAATCGATAGTGGGCATAACCGGCCTCATAGGACACAGCAGCGAGCCGACCCACCGCCCGTTGCATTTTTCCCGCCCTTTTTATGGCCTCTCGGTATCGACCAGCCTCGTTCAATCCCGCAACCGACTCCGCCAAGTTTGCACCGAGCACCACGCGATAGTCGGGCAACGCGGGGGCCGCGGTTGCTGAAAGCGCCGAGCCAAAAAACCCGATGAACACGATGAAGCAAAAAGTATGCACGGGTGGATTTTATCCACAAGCGCGCCTTGCTGCCGAAATCAGCGCAACAATCATCAAACCCAGCCATCCAAATCGGCGCGGCGTGGGGCCAGAAGTACAGGCACATCCAAGTTTTTCACCCTCGCTCACCGCAGGTAATTCCGCCACCACATAGGCATCAGACTCAGGCTCTTCGACCGCGGGCTCCTCTGCAGACGGCGGTGCATCTCCGTCGAGGGCGAACACACATACATCGTCGACATTCCATCCACCCATGGTCAGACCTTGGTCGCTGACAATCTCCCAGTTGATCGTGAGTGAACCACTTTCGTCTGCCGTGATGGCCACCGAATGGAGCATCCATCGATCATCTTGGGTATGGGCGGAACCGAGGCTGGCATTCGTGCCGTGATTGGTCCAAACCCGACGGGAATTGGCCAAAATATTCGCTTGGTCATAAAATCCATCCTCTACTGAGAGCCACCGTCGGTACTGCAAAACCAACGATTTGTGCTCGCCGACATCGATTGGGACCGAAGAGAGACGGTTGTACTTTTGATTTTGATATTGCCCATCAAAAGGGCCACCACCAAGATCATTTCCCCAAACATTCTCACCAGAAAAAGCAAAGTCAGGGTCCCCGCCCATACCCGTGGGCCGACCCCAGGCCCAATCATCTGCCCCTTCACCACTTTCACCGGCCATCAAGGCATGAACATAGCCGCCATCATCGTCCTCAAAATCCTCGCAATACAGCTCGACCAGGTGGCCGACGGTCAGCGTAAATGGGGCGATCGGCCCACCGAGTGGAGCATGGGCCACACCACCATCGTCGGTGGCAAGTGAGAAGTAGTACCACACCAGTGTGCCTGAAGGCTGCGACGGGATTGCCCCCGTGAGCTCCGCCATATCGCCGCCCATCGCCACGACATCCCACGAGCCACCCTGGTCGAGGCTGTAGTGGACAGCGGCCTGCTCAAGCACCACGTCGATGCATTCTGGAGCCATGTTGATGGCAGAGGTCTTCAAGACGATCTCCTCATTCGGCACCACCACGCCAATCGGGCTGTGCTCCAAGGTCACAATCGAGCCCCCCGCACCGCCTGGACCGAGCCCGTGTCGACTGAAGGCAGCGATGATGGCGCAACTATTCGGTGTGCCATCACTCAGATCGGCGTTGTCATCGTCGGCAAACAAAAAGGCATCGAAAGATTCTGGCGTGGTCGGACCGCTCTTGATGGCGGCGGCCAGCAGGGAAGAAGTGGTGTCAATCGCCTCATCCTCGCCCACATCCTCGGCCAAAATCTCTTTTAGGTCCCAGACTGCTCCGGCGAAAATCAGACCGTCGGTGTGCACCTCACCAACCCAGTCATTTGGGTACACCCGGTCGGCTGACACCTCTCGAATACCGGCTCCCGAGCTAAAAAATCCAGGGGAAATCGTGGGGTCATTGGTATTAAGCACAGACACAACGTCTGCGATGCCTTCAGACATCGTGCCGTCAAAGCTTCCGGACACCAAGCTGAAATAGTGAAAGCCGTGGCCCCACTCGTGATAGTTCACATCGGCAATACGACCGCTGTTATTGCAGCCTGACCCGGCCCGCATAAAGTGCAAATCTCCGTCGAAATAGGCGTTGCAGTGTTCGTTTTCGTTGACATGAACGTCCAAGCGAGAGGAGACAAAGGAGATTTCAGGGGCATATTGCAAGCCCCATTCCCGAATTTGGGCCTGAAACACATATGAACTCAACTCGGCCTGGCTGGCATCGATGTCAGTGATCAGCACATCTCCCTCGAGGTCTTCAAACTGAGCGTTGGCCCCTTGCTCATTGTGAATTCTAAGGTACGGACCCAAAAGAACCCCTTCGGCCGAGCCAGCCCCACCAACGTCCCAATGGCCATCGTCGTCAGTGTAGGTCGCGGTGTCATCCCGCTGAATTCGCATCCAGGGCAAAGCTGAGACCATCATGTCTCCATCGACTGTGCGCACATCGTGCTCAGCTCGTATCGAGCCCGACATAAAACGAACTTCGTTATGAACGTTCAGCAGATCGCCACTGTGGGCGTCGACGAAGCTCACCCAATGTCCCACGGGGTGCGTGGTTTTGGAGCGCACTTCCCAGACCAACACAACACCTTCGGCTGAGGGCTGTGGCGCAGGCAAGGCCATGAGTCGACTAAAAACATCGGTGTGAATACTGTTACCGGCCGGACCAGCCTTAATGGCCACAACCTCTGAATCCTTGGCATTGATGGTTGGGACTTGGTTTATATGGCTCGAGTCGGCGACCACATCAACCCCAAAAGCGATGAGTTTGGAAGCCCGTATTCTCAAGGTCACCCCACGGCGGTACACGGTGATGTCGGAGTCCGGCAGCACTTGGTCCAGCTGAATCAACCAGCTATCAGTGGCCTCGATGTAGCCCGAGCGACCGAGCACCAACCCGTCGATGTCGATGCCTAAAAGCTGTGGAGCGGTCGAAAAGACCCGGCGCACCGCGCGGTCGGCTGAAGATGCGTCACTGATCGGCCCCAAAGCGATCGGCGGTCCCCACGCGCTGAAGGGTGCACCCGAGGCTTCATCAAAGCGGGCCAACCAACCTTGCCCGGGCCCGTCCAAAAATTTCAACCACGGACCAGCATGTCGCAATTCGGTCTGCTGCTCAGCGTGAAAACGCCTTAGGCGCGTGGGCTCCACGCCAATATAAACCGATGGGTCCGGCCTGAATGCCATGACCGAAAGCGAAAATAAGCACAGCCCAAGCATAAAATTCTCCGGTGCCACACCTCGCAGATCGTCGCGGTGGGTTCAGTTTCTATGGTGGGTTGACTACACTGCTTCTGTAAATGGATAAAAACACTCACCACAGCTTCTTGACAGCAATGCTTGGACTAGCATTCTGCCTTTCGTCCGGGTGTAATGTCGATCAAAATCCACATACAATCTTAGTTATTTCTGATTTACCAGCGCTTACAAAGCCAGAAAATGACCTGAAAATTTTGCGCCATCCCCCAGTAAAGCCTCGCGCCCTCACCCTAGCAGTGGTCGGAGAGCTTCGTGGAGAGTTGGAGCCTTGTGGGTGTCCAACCTTGCCTTTTGGCGGGTTTGAGCGCCGAGCCACCTTGCTCAAACAGTTGAAGGAAAAGGGGCCGGGCCCACTGTTTCACCTGGATGCTGGCGACACCCTCATCAAGGGTTTTTCGACCAAAAGAGAAGACCATGTCCTACGCCGGGCGAAGGAAATTTTGGGATTGAGTGCCATGGTGGGGGTCGACGTATGGGTGCCAGGAACCAGTGATTTGGTGGCATTCTCTGTGGCCGAAATCAAAACGGTTTTAGGCCCCAAACGCATTAGCGCCACCTGGGTCGACGGCTCAGGCTCATTGATATTGGCGCCCACCATCGTGCTTGAAAAGCAAGGTATTCGCTTGGGAGTCATCGGCCTGAGTGCACCGCCGCCAAGCGACTCTGGCTTGGGCAGCCGCCCCGCGCTTGAGGCGGCCCTTGCGGAAATCGTAGGCCTTCCGACGGATTTAGATATGGTGGTGGCCCTGGGCAATATCGACGCCGAGACGGCGAAAGCTGTGGCATTGGGTGTACCCGGACTTACTGCGGTGATCACCACCCGGGGGGAAGCCTATGCGACGCCTGGGTTTTCGGGCGAAGCGGTTCCGGTAATCGAAAGCCCGGACCGGGGGCGGTATTTACAAGTGGTCTCTGTGCGCATGGGGGCGCGCGCCGCAGCACCTTTATTGCTGTATCCAGACCCGCCAACTTGGCGTGCTGCCTTGGCTGCGGTGCGCCGTGGAGAGACCGACAAGCTCGATGATGTGGGCCGGGGGCGCAATTTGGCTTTGGTCAGCACAATCCCGCTGAGCGCAGACCTAGACCGAGGCTCGCGTGTCACAGACCGCTTGGACGCCTATCGGCAACAACGCCTAAAGCGAGCCTCCGCGAAAGCTGCCGAATTGAGCCCACACACCCAACACTATGCATCGTCGGGAGCATGCGTAAACTGCCACTCAGACGAGTTTGCCCGATGGACCCTGACCAAACACGCTCAGGCTTGGTTCGCACTCGTAAAAGCCGATGAGGTGGCCAATCCAGAGTGTGTGAGTTGTCACACTACCGCCTTTGGCAAGCCAGGAGGGCTGGGCGAACTCACCGCCTCAAACATCCGAAAGTTCAAGGGTGTGCAATGCGAAATGTGTCACGGTCCCTTGGGCGGTCACCCACAAAACCCCCAAGCCACAGCGACACCTGTGACCGAGGAGAGCTGCCTGGGCTGCCATGATCCGGCCAACAGCCCCAAGTTTGACTACGACAGCTATCTACCAAGAGCCTCATGCCAAGGCGGCGCTCCGAACATTGTGCCTAGACCAATTTCTGGGGATTAAACCGGCCGACGTTGTTGGCTACCAAGCAGACAAGAAGCGATCGACCTCTTCGCGCTCGAGTTGGCCCAGCGAGAGGTCCAAACAGGTGCTGCATATTTCTACGCCATTGTAGCTGTACACACCCCGTGCCTCAAAAGCCGACCTTGAACATAAGCTGCAACAGGCCTGCTCGGGTGCATCGAGGGTACTTCGGTGCTGCCCGACAACGATCACGCAGCGATCGCACACCACAGCATGGCTGCCAGCCATCAAGTATCCAACCTCTGAAGCCCCAGACCCACAGGTGCTGCACCGTGTCTGCTCACTGCTCTCGACGCGTCTTGGGCTCGGAGCCTCAGTGGGCGGCATCACATGGCTCAACAGGCGATCAACCACCCCTGTCGCACCTTTTTCGGCCGCCATCGCTGCCAACTTTGCCGTGGCGATGGGCTCGCCGTACATCGCTAAGCCCGCCCAGGCGGCACAGGATAAATCTGAGTCAGCGTCGATGGCCCAACGGGCGAGCAAAGCCTTGCCAGAGGTCGAACGTCGCACCCCTATCGCCAGCAATAACAACGCTTGGTATGCCCGCGCCCGGCGGCGCTCTTTGGTTATATTTTCTCGATGCGCCGAGACATCGGCCGCCGGGTCATGCCGGTCGACAGCTGCTTTCTTTAAGTCTGCCTCTTCGAGCTTTAAGCCCGTTGTCAGCACCGGATCGGGCAACACCGCCGCCGCAGACAAGGCCTCTAAACCCAAGCCCGGGCCATAAAAACGCGCGGGCTCTCTCAGGCGAAAAGCCGCAGCATCTGCCACCGCTCCCAACACCATTGTACAGGCAGCCTCCCACAACTGAAAGCGCAAGCCTTCGTCTTGGGTCAAATCAATCGCGGCCAATACCGGACTGAGTAAAGATGGGCCCACAGCCCGAAACTCATCGAGTAAAGTCGAAATGCGCTTGCGGGTCATGTCCCGGGCGTTGACTTTACCGCCCGGAGGCAGGCGATCGAAGGTACCCGCTTCGGCCTGAAGCGCTTTGATCAACCAAGTCGAATCCTGGGTGTGTCGCCGGGTGCGAACCATCTCCACATAGGTGGGCATATGCTCGGGATGGTCGCGCAGCGTGGATCGAAAAACCTTGGTGGCCTCAGCAGGGTCGCCCTCTTCGAGCAGGGTACACCCCAAGGCATACCTGGCCTGAAGATGCGCAGGGTCAACCAACAGCGCCTTGTTGCATGCGGAACGCGCCTTCGAAAAATCACCCATCTGAAACCAAGCCATCGCCATCTTGGCCAACACATTGGTGTCATCTGGCTTTTCACGCAAATAGGCCCGAAAGTGCTGAATCGCGTTGTTGTATTTCCCGGAGTCGTAGGCGACGACACCCAAATAAAACTTGGCGATCGCTGCGTGGTCTGGGTTTTCTCGAAGCCGGACAAAAAAGCGCTGGGCCTCTTTGGTGCGACCGGTCTGCATACAGCAAATACCCATGTCGCGCAGCATCTTCGGGTGTTGGTCTGGCGTTGGGTCAAGCCGCATCGCACGCACCAAGTGGTACGACGCCCGCTCAATCAGCCGGCTCGCCCTGCCCTCACGTGCGAGCGCCATCAGGGCCCGCCCCAAGAGTAAATGTGTCTCCCATGCTTCTGGCGCCAAGCGACAACTGCGCTCAAAGTTCCGAACTGCAGCACCTAAATCCGCACCCAAGGACTCTAAAGCACCCAAGGCTAAAAACAGGTCCGCTCGGTCAGGCTCGGCAGCGTATGCCTGAGAAAGATACTTCTCTGCCGCCTCATGTCGCTCCATTCCAACCAAGGCCGCACCCGCCACAACCAGCGCGCCGACCGCAGTCGGGTCGTCTTGAAGCACACGCCTGGCCAAGCCCAAAGCCGTTGTACAGTCGGGCTCACCGCCCCCATGCATCCAACCCCGGCTAAGCATCGCCCGGCTCAAATCCAAGCGCACCCCAAGGTCTTCAGGGTGCAAAGCAACAGCCTTCTCCAGTTTGGAGATGGTCCAATCAAGCTTGGCGTGAGGTAAAACCGAAGATGCCATGAAATACGCGGAATATGGGTGGGAGCCTACACCCTAATCCATCTTCACCACACCGCCATAGCGCCCTAGCCCCGATTTGTGATAGTCAGCCGGTCATGAACTCCGAACTTGCTAAAATTCGCCACGAAAGAGCCGTCCGTTGGCTCATTCCCCTCTTTTTGGCCTCTGGCGCCACATCGCTCATTTACGAGACTGTTTGGGAGCGACAACTCCATCTGGTCTTCGGAACCAGCCAAGTGGCCGTCTCTACGGTGCTCGCCGCCTTTATGACCGGCCTCGCCTTGGGCGGCTTTGGCGGCGCAAAATGGGCTGACAAAGTCCACCGCCCCATTCGCGCCTACGCAATGCTCGAAGCCATGATTGGCATATATGCCTTGGCTTTTCCCTCCCTCGTCGAGATGGTTCAGCCGGTCTATCAAGGTTTTTATCACGCATTTCAGCCCTCCCCAACCGCTTTTGGGGCCTTCCAGTTTCTGATCTTGGGCCTGATGCTCCTGCCCCCAACTTTTTGCATGGGCATGACCCTCCCATTGCTCTCTCGTTTTGCCTCCACCGCCTCCGCCGAAAGCGGCGAACAGGTGGGCCGGCTGTACGGCGCAAACACCATCGGCGCTGTGCTCGGCGTGGGCTTGGCCGGATTTTATCTGCTCCCCACCATTGGCCTAAGCGCCACCACATGGTGCGCAGCCGGCGCAAACCTCGCGCTCTGTGTCGGCGCTTTGCTCCTGTCTCGAACCGTTGAGGCCCTGCCTGCGGCCCAAGGTGTGCCCGACACCGATGCCGCTGGCTGGTCCGTCAGCACCCTCGGTATCATCGCCATGTTCGCCGGCTTTTCTGCCTTGCTGTACGAGGTCGCGTGGTTTCGTTTGATGGCCCTGATTTTGGGCGCCTCAGCCTACGCATTCTCCGTGATGCTTTTCAGCTTTTTACTCGGCCTAGGCTCAGGTGGCTGGCTGGGCGGCCCCCTCTCCGACAAACTGTACGCCAAAGGAAAAATCAAGCGCGTCCTGCTCGGCTTGGCTGTGCTCGAGGCCGGCATCGCCATCTTGACCTGGGCTGCGATGTATCTGTACGCAGAGCTTCCATGGCTGTTTATTGTCGTCTTCGACAACATGGCGACTTCACCCCTGTTTTTGTGGACAGGAAAGCTGCTGTTGGCCATGTGCGTCATGGTGCCGCCAGCCTTTTTGATGGGCCTCGCGTTCCCGCTGTTGGTGCGCGCCGCTGCAGGTGAGTCTTTGGCGCTTGGCAAACCCGTCGGCCGATTGTACGGCTGGAACACCGTCGGTGCCATCTTTGGTGCGGGCTTGGGTGGGCTGGTCTTTTTGCCATGGCTTTTTGTCCGCGGCACCGTTTTATTGGCCATCACCGTCAATGTTTTTGTCGCCGCCCTCGCGTGGTACCGGTCTGGCGATCCGGGCCAATCTCGACTCATCAAGGCGACCGTCGGCGGCCTTTTTCTGTCGGTTGGCCTGCACCTGTTTTCTTCACCGTGGAACCCCCTCCAAATGACCGCCGGCACCTACAAATATGTCTTCAATATGGAGGACCACAGCCGGGAAGGGGTCTATCTCTCGAACGTCAAACCCTATGAGCTGCTCTATTACGCAGAGGGGCTCTCATCTGTGGTGACCGTCGCGAAAAACAGAGAGACCGGAGACATCTGGCTGGCCAATAACGGTAAAATCGACGCGTCGAGCAAGGCCGACCTGCCCACCCAGGTGCTGGTCTCCCACATGCCGTTTTTCTATCGGCCTGAGTCTGAGACCGTCATGATGCTCGGCTTGGCTGCGGGCTACTCAGCGGGCTCTGCCGCCTTGCACACCCAACCCAAAGTCATCGACCTGGTGGAAATCGAGGAGCGCATTATCGACGCCAGCCACTTCTTTGACGAGTGGAACCACCACCCCCTGGACGATGAACGGGTCGTGCTGAAAGTCAATGACGCCCGCAACCACCTCAACCTGACACCCGATGGCCATTACGACCTCATCGTGGCTGAACCCTCCAATCCTTGGCTGACCGGTGTCTCGAATCTGTTCACCAAAGAATACTTCGAAATGGGCAAGAAAAAGCTCAAAAAGGGCGGCATTTGGTCCCAATGGATTCAAATCTACGGCATGGACACCGACGACCTCCGCTCCTTGCTCGGCACCTTTTCGGACACCTACCCCTATGTCCACCTGTTCTCGACCATCAAAGACGCGGATTTGGTTTTGGTGGGCTCTGAGTCACCGCTCGTGATGGACGTTGAGGCCTTCCAATCCACCATCGACAACAATCCACGGGTGGCCGCTGACTTGCTGGAGATAGAAATCGACTCCAGCTACGACCTGCTGGCGCGTTTTCGCTTGGGCAGAGACAAGCTCCAAGAACTCGCAGCCGGGATTGAGCGCAACACCGATGACAATATGCGGGTCGAATACTCAGCCCCCCTCAACCTGTATACCTGGACTGGCGATGAAAATGTGCTGATGCTCGAAGAGTCCGTCGGCAAAGTGCCTTTGGTGCCATACGGGGCCACAACCGGCGTTGATGGCTTGCTCGAGTTGGCCAAAAGCTACGCAGAAATCGACCTGTATGTCCAAGCCTTGATGTGCCTAAAAGAGGCCGTCAAACGCGAAGAGGATGATGTAAGAGCCCAAAAAGAGGCCCAAAAAGACCCACCGGCCCCACGGACCGATATCGATGCGCTCTATGGGGAGTACCAAGCCGCCTTGGCCGTACAAATCGACGAAGCCAACGCCGCCATATCCAGTGAATAACGCGGCTAAAACACCGCTCGAAAGCAGCTTGGCTGATGAAAGTCCGGGACATCTCCCGGCAATTTTACCCAAGAGGAATACTGGCGAGCGAGCCCCGATCCATGGATGGCCGTCACGTTGAAACGCCACGCTCCATCCGGCAATAATGCAGCGGGAATCTGAGCCTCTCCGCGCCAAGATGACCCGTCCACGACCGCTTCGAAGGCGATGTCCAGCAAGCGCGCAACCGGGCGGCGCACACCATCGAGCTGAATCACCAGGTGATGTCCAGTGGGGGACAACTCGATTTCGGTGTACTGAGCCCCGGGTCCAGACACGAAAATCTCGACCACCTCGTGCTCCCACAAGCCATCCACCGGCCCCATCGGCCCCACAGGCGGAGGTGGGTCACCATAAAAAGGTGCCTCGACCACAATCTCCAAACCCAAGGGCGTGCGCGCCAACCGCACCTTGAATTGGTCCCGGACTTGAAGGGCTTCGCCTTGCCATGTGTTCTCAATCCGAAGTGTCGCGATGGGTGAAGTCATACCGGCCGGTTAGCCCATACCATCGGAGGTTGACGTGAACAGGCCTTGTGTGGTTCAAAAATATGGTGGCTCGTCCGTCGCAGATGTACATCGCATCCGCGCAGTAGCCGCACGGGTGGTCCAAACCCGGCGCACTGGGGTCGATGTGGTCGTGGTCGTCTCTGCGATGGGGAACACCACAAATGAATTGCTGGCCTTGGCCGCTGAGGTTTCGAATAACCCTGGTCGCCGGGAGTTAGACTTGCTGATCAGCGTCGGTGAACGGGTGGCCATGACTTTACTCGCGATGGCCATCCAAGAATTGGGTGTTCCTGCGCAGTCTTTTACCGGTAGCCAGTCGGGAATCATGACCGATGACAAACATGTGGCTGCAGCCGTGGTCGAGGTCCGGCCCCACCGCATCCGCCGCGCACTCGATGAAGGACAAATCGCCATCGTCGCCGGGTTTCAAGGGGTGAGCTTAAAAGGCGAGGTCACCACCTTGGGGCGGGGCGGATCGGACACCACAGCGGTGGTCTTGACAGCGGCATTGGGTGCTGAGCATTGCGAGATATGCTCCGATGTGGACGGCATTTACACCGCCGACCCCCGCACGGTTCGCCGCGCCAAACGCATCGAACACCTCAATATAGATGCCGCCATCGCCATGGCCGCAGCAGGTACAAAAGTACTCGGCGAAGAGGCCTTAGCCAAAGCCAAAGAATGGGGGGTCACCTTGCTCTCAAGCGGCACAGACCACCCACCAGGTTCGGGAACGAAAATCTCAAACACCCCACAAAATGAAGGTGTTTTCGTCATCTCTCGCGATGAGGATCTGTTTTTGATTCAGCCCAATGCCAACCTGTCTAAACTGACAGGCGCCATCAAGGCCCGACTGCCCGATGGGTCCACATTGGTGAACGGCCGAAACCTGCCACTGCCTGAGGCCTGGAAGACAGGTGTAGAGTGCACAGCCGTGGCCACTGTCAGCGCTATCGGGCCGGGGCTTACCGCTGATCCCGAATGCACCCAAACCGTCATCGACGCTGTCACCACCCATGCACCCCAAGCGCTTTGGTGGTCCACCGGCGGCAGATTTTGCGCTGTGGTTGAGCGATCAATCAGTGCTGTGGTCGAAGCCGCGGCTCACGATGCGCTTTACCCAGACGAATCCCTGGGCTAAAGCGTTGACACAACCCCAGCCATCAGCTTGGAGTATTTGATGATTCGCCACTTTCTCAACCCACCCAACTGGTTTACATCCGCCGGAATCTTTTGCGGCATGTACAGCATCGTGCTGGCCACCGGAGTGCAGGGAGAGCCAAACTTTTACAAAGCCGCGATGATGGTGCTCTTCGCATCTGTCTTCGACATGCTCGATGGCCGAGTGGCGCGGGTCACAGGGCGCGGCTCTGAGTTCGGTGTCCAACTCGACTCCTTGGCCGATATGATCAGCTTTGGCGTGGCACCCGCGGTGCTTTTATATGCTTGGGGGATTCATTCACTGGGCATATGGGGCCTTATAAGCGCCTTCGCCTTCGTGCTTTGCGGTGCTTTTCGCCTGGCCCGGTTTAACTGCCAGGCCGATTCCGGTGACAAACCCGCCTTTTCAGAAGGACTCACCATCACCATGGCTGGCGGAACCGTAGCCGCAGCGGTCATGGCACACGCTGCGAGTGGCCGACTTGGGGTGGAACATCCGTGGAACGTCTGGGCCTTGTCCTTGGTTCTCGGCTTGTTGATGGTCAGCTCGGTGCCCTATCGCACCCCAAGCAGCCTCAAATTATCGCGGTTCGCCATCATCGTGTCCGCACTGTTTTGGGCTGCAATCTTGCTGGTCGCGGTGCGCTATCGTGTCTCGACGGCCTTTATCGTCCTTTTGGGCTCTTATGTGCTGAGTGGCCCGCTCGAAGTGCTCATCTTACGCAAACGCATCAAGATTATCGATGATGGTGACATCGCGATGAATGAGTGGCTGGACGAAGAGACTATTGAACCACCAAAGACGCGATAAGCAGAGCATTTTCACCCCGTTGATCTGTGTACAGCGCTGTCACATCCCGCAAAATAAACCACTTGAGCCGAGCTGCATTGGGCGCACCCCGAACCGCTGGTGCATCGGCCCGAACAAAGCGGCTGACGGGTAAAACCACATCCACCCACCGATCAGTGGGCACGGACTGAACCGATGTCGTCCACCGTTGACCGTCCTCGTCTTCAACTAAAAAACGATATCGGCCCTGTAAATTCTCCGAGCGCAAACGCAATGAAACCGTCGACACCTTCTGGCCATCGGTGGATAAACCGAAAATCACAAAGTCCGAATCGGCGTCTACGACCTCGGTCGCCCATCGCACACTAAACCCATCGGGCCCATCAACCACGCTTAAATCTTTGGGCTGACCCCGTTGCCAGCCCCGCACCCATGGGTCTGTGCTGGCCTTAAAATAAAAATGCGAGGGCACAATCGAGACGGCCTTCGCCCCGGCGTCCATGATCGACATCAAAACCCGTACCCGTGCGAATGCCTCCGGATATTCTCCTGCTGACTCCAAACTTCTGCGCGCACCCGCAAGGTCTCCAGCAGACCACCGCGCACGGCCCAACCAATACAGCACATCCCCGCGTTGGGCATCCTCAGGAGACATCTGCGCGACCAATGTTTCGTACACCGCGATGGCCTCAGCCGGGTCGGCCCCCATCGCCTGGCTCAGCCGGGCATCGTATGTGCTCGACCAATCCAGCGGTCCTCCTGCCAAGGCCACACTGTGAACCAATAGGCACAGCCAGACCCCCACGTTTAGCCCTCTTCGGCGATAAACTGGTAGCCAACACCGTGCAGGGTGCGGATGAATCTGGGCTCAGCGGCGTCGTCTCTCAGCTTCTTGCGTACGGTCAACACATGGGTATCCACCGTTCTTGTGGCCACCCCGGCCCGATAACCCCACACCCGCTCCAAGAGCGTGTCGCGGGACAAAATCAAACCACGATTTTCGATGAAAAACTTGAGCAAGGCCGCTTCACGCTTAGAGAGTGGCTCATCGCCATCGGGGTGATGGATGGCCATATCATTGGGGCCAAGCTCTACCTTGACATCGCCATAATGGAATAAAAACCGCGCGCCGCCCACACGCTTGAGCATGGCCTCAATCCGCTTTTCCAACACTGGAAGCGAGAAGGGTTTGGTGACATAATTATCGGCACCAGCGTCAAAACCCACGATCTTGTCCTCCTCTGATGTTCGGGCGGTCAAAAACAAGATGGGTCGATCAAAACCCATATCGCGCAACGCGGAGCAGATTTCAAACCCGTTCATGCCATCAGGGCCAGCCGGGCCCTCTTGGAGCATCACATCCAAAACCGCCACATCGGGTTGAAGGCGTTCAGCGATGGCCAAAGCATCCTCGCCCGTCCGAGCACCGTGGACCGTGTGGCCCTGACGCTCAAAATATTTGGTGAGGGTGCCCAACACCTCTGTCTCGTCTTCTACGAACAGAATCCGTGCCATTTTATGCTCCTTGTCTTTGCGTTGAATCCCCGGTCATGGCCGGGAACCAAAGCGAAAAAGTGCTTCCTTCTCCCGGCTTGGATACCACATCCACCGTCCCATTGTGCGCGGAAACGATGTAGAAGGTGATCGCCAGCCCAATTCCTGTGCCCTTCCGGCGGCGCACAGAGGCATCCGATCCCCGAAAGAAGGGCTCAAATATTTGCTCTACATCTGTCTGAGGAATGCCGATTCCTTCGTCGGTAACAGCAACCACCACGCCATCGTCTTGTCGCCTCATCACCAACCTTATCGGGTCTTCTGGCTCCGAGTACTTGGCGGCGTTCGACAATAAGTTGATCACACATTGGGCAATAGCATCGTTATCGTGAGCCACCGCGGGCAAATCCGGCTTGATGCTGATGTACAGGTCGCGGTCTACGAGTTCAGCTGAGCCCTCGACTGTCTCAATAGCTGAAGCCACCGTTTCTCCCAAATCGCCGACCAGCATCGCATAGGTTTTGGCCCCACGCTCAATGGCCGAATAGTCCAAAACATTGTCAACCAGCCGGCTTAAACGCTCGCTCTCGCGAACAATGATGCGATAATCTCGCGCCTGTTCCTCTGGGGTGTCAGAAAGACCGAGCATCAAACTTTCCGCTTTGAGTCGAATCTGAGTGATCGGCGATCGCAGTTCATGAGAAACATTG